>Ga0209630_10002689_pt1 | contig 16877 bp, 19 predicted proteins | sample COG_01_FD_184745 | JGI IMG/M metagenome (GOLD analysis project Ga0209630, IMG submission 184745) | Pelagic Microbial community sample from North Sea - COGITO 998_met_01 (SPAdes) (version 2) | ecosystem: Environmental > Aquatic > Marine > Neritic zone/Coastal water | place: Helgoland, sampling... | reverse complement strand
CTCCCATTTCAAAAAATGTAAAATGATGGTATCAATAGAGGCTTGGGGAGAACGTAACAACTATCTTAGGTATCCCTCTCAGTGGGAAGTTATAATGAAAAATGTTGAAAGGTTTGAGGAGTGTTCAGATGTAACATTTGCTTCTACCGTTAATTGTCTTAACATTGGTTACTTGAATGAGATTCCAGATCATTATACTTCTACCACAGGCTCTCTTGTGTGGGGAGAGAAAGAACTCTATACGATAGAGGCATTACCTTTAGACATCAGAGAAATATATCTAGACAAGTTTTACTCCGAAGGAGCAGATGTAAAATTAGTAAGATATCTAGAAGAGATAGAATTTAAACCAGAGCTGCACAAGAAAATGATGTTTGATCTTATGCAAAGAGACAAATACAGAGGCACTTGTTTGTTAGACTTTTTTCCAGAATGGAAGCCCTACTATGGTTAACGTAATCATTCCTACCTTTTCGGACACATATTTAAAAAAACCTATTAACTTAGATATAACAAATAAATGTCCTTTGCAATGTCCTTCCTGTCTAAGACAAAGCCCAGCTTATATAACTGCAAGACGAAACTATAATGAAATGTCTATAGATGAATTTAAAAAAATACTCAAGGTTTTTTCTTGGGTTGAATTTTATCTTATGTTGCAACAAGCTCCAAATAGAGCACCAGAGGTTTGTTTTAAAATGTGTGGTGAAGGAAATACTGAGGACAAATATGGCGAAAAATAAACTTATAGCAATCGGTTGTAGTTATACTGAACATTATGAAGATTCCATTTACGCTGATGAGTCAGAACTTAATTTTATACGGTGGCCTCAACATCTTGCAGACAAACTTGACATGGAGTGTGTAAATCTAGGCAAAGCTGGTATGGGACAAGAATACATGGTTGCTAAATTATTAGATACACTTATATCAGAAAAGAACATAGGATTAATAGTTATTATGTGGAGTGAGTGGCAAAGATTAGACTTTCAATTTAGGCCAGGAAAAGGTACAAACGGTTGGGTTTATTTACATCCACATAGAGATAATTTTGAAGTTGAAAGATATCCCATAAATCGTGAAGCAAGAATTGCACTATTAGAACATAATAATGTTATATCTGCTACTATGCGTTCTCTTAGATTTTTCTTGATGGCACAAGAGTTGATAAAGGATATACCGTATCTGATGATACAGGGGTGCAATCCTTTGTGTGATGTTTTGTATTTACATCCAGAGAGCGATAATGTTGATTGGCAGATTGTTGCCCAAATGAGGAATAAATCTATTAAACAAATAATAAACTCTCCTATCAGTGACAGAATAAATGAAAATAATTTTATTGGTTGGCCTATTTTTGAAGATATAGGTGGATATTATCTAGATAATTATTTGGATGAGATTGATCCAGAACGAATAAAATATAGAATATCGGAAAACGATTCTCACCCTAATGGGCTAGGCCATGAGATAATTTCTGAAGAGATATTGTATGATAAATATATGGAAATTTACAAGTGAATATCGTAGCAGTTCGTATTGGTGAAAAGTATGGCCCAGAGTATGAGACATACTTAGAGAATAAACTACCAGAGTATAACTTTATCTGGGTCCGTGAACCATATCATCCATCTGTCACTTTGCAATGGAACAAGATGTGGGGTATGCAGATGGACACTGATGAACCTATCTGTGTGATGGACATTGACATTTTGTTGGTTAACGATTATCAAAAGGTGTTTGACTATCCAATCAAGCCCGGACAGTTTCTTGCGATGCCGGGATGGTGGAGAAATGATTCTAACACTTATGAGATTAATGGTGGGTTCTTCAAATACTATCCGAAGGAGTGTCGTTATATCTACGATAAGTTTATGAGTGATATTCACCATTGGCAAAAGTTCTACATTGAAAACGGAACTACCACAGGTCCAGTAAATGGAGAACAATATTTTGTAGGAGATAGTGTGAATGAGAGACTAGAACTTATTACACTTCCTGACGAATGGTTTACCAGATGGGTTGCAGATAATAAAGTTATTGATTATAAAAACACCAGAACTTGGCAATACAGTATGACTGAAAAATATAAAGAAAAGACAGGTAATGATTGGATATATATGGGTGGGGAGTTTCATCCAGATATAAAGTTCGTACATTTTACAAACCACAGAAACAAACCGCATGAGTGGAGAGACTATGAAAGTTTTTGCAGCAACTAGTTCATCTTCAGACAGTATAGCTATGTTGTATAAACTTCTTACTGAAACTACGGATGATGTAATATCAAGGATACTTCACCTTGACGCATCTGATCAAGATTTAGAACATTATCCTATTGTCTGTAATTGGTTGAAAGAAAACGTCCGTGATTTTGATTTTGGTTTTGCAGAGTTTGAAGATCGTGCTAGTGATACCATGTTAGAAACCATAAGGTCAAAATTATATAATATTGCACTGTTATCAGAAATGCATGACGTAGATTTGATATGCATGGGATACAATACATATAACTGGAGTCCCTCTAATTGGTATTTTCAAACTACAGAACCTATTAGAAAGTTTTATGAAAGGGGTAATCCATATACTAGATTAGATCATTCTATTTTTAGAGATTACACAGATATCCCTATTGATTGGCCATTGATGAATCGTAAAACTAAACCTATGGGGCGGTGGCAAACGTGGGAATCTTTACCAAATGAACTGCAAAAATTAATTTCTAACTGTCCTTGTGGAAAGTGTAATAAGTGTATATGTTGGGATTGGTATAATAAAAAGAAAAATAAAGGATTTAGTGCAGAAGAACTTGATGATCTTATTATGAAAGAAGGCAAATACGGAAAATATTACACAGAAGATAGTATTAAAGAAACCAGACATGATGCTTATGGTGATAAGTTATTACCTACTAAACCTCACAATAAGTGATATCCTACATAAACCAAATGTTATAAATATATAAAAAAGGATATCTTTATGGCCATACCTACAAGTAAATCAACATTCAAAGATTATTGTTTTAGGGCACTAGGTTCTGGTGTCATTGATATCAACGTGTCAGATGATCAAGCAGATGATCGTATTGACGAGGCATTGCAATTCTTTGCACAGTATCACTATGACGGTATTGAGAAGATGTATCTCAAACATCTTATTACCGAAGAAGAAGTTACGAGAGCAAGAGCAAACACAACATCAACCGGAACAGATACATCAGATAATTCCATCACCGCAACATTTCTGGAGGGTAATAACTTTATCCCGATGCCAAGTGCTGTTGTGTCTGTGATACAGGTATGGCCATTTACAGACACGGGCGGCGGTAGTAACATGTTTGATTTACGTTATCAGTTACGTCTCAATGATTTATTTGACCTTTCCTCTACGTCTGTCATTCAGTATCAGATGGCTATGGACAACTTAGACCTTCTAGAACATATTCTTGTGGGTGAGACACCGATCCGTTTCAATCAACATCAGAACCGTCTGTACATCGATGCAGATTGGGAGAATGACTTTACTGCTGGAACAGACTATATCATTGTCGAGTGTTATCGTAAACTAGACCCAGCAACTTACACAGATATTTTTGACGACATCTATCTCAAGAGATATGCAACTGCACTAATCAAACAACAGTGGGGTGCGAACCTGTCTAAGTTTAGTGGCGTTGCAATGCTCGGTGGTGTTACTATGAATGGTGAAACAATATATTCACAGGCACAGGAAGAAATCAATAAGTTAGAAGAACAAATCGCACTCACGTTTGAGTTGCCAGTAAACTACATGGTAGGATAATTCATGGCAGTTAATAAACATTTTCATACTAGTAATGTTGCTGCAATTGCAACTGAACAATCTTTGTATGCTGACCTAGTTGCAGAAGCAATTCAGATTCACGGACATGATGTATATTATCTTGACCGCACACTAGTTGCAGAAGACACTGTGCTTGGAGAAGACGCACTATCTAAATTCAACACACAATCTCTTATTGAAATGTATATGGAAAACTCTGATGGTGGCTATGCTGGAGAACAAGAACTGATGTCTCAGTTTGGTTTGCAGAACCTTAGTGAAGCAACTTTCGTTGTAAGTAAGACACGATTTCAAGAGAAGACAAAACAAGTACAAATAGAAACGGGAACAGACTCAACATCGTCTGGTTCAATTCAATTGGAGTCTGGTACACTCTCAACATCTAAACTAGAGGGCGAGATATTTTACATTATAAACGAGACTGACGCAACTGATGCTGATAGACCACTAGAGGGTGATGCAATTTATCACCCCACACTTAAAAAATTATTTGAGATTAACTTTGTGGATCACGATGATCCCTTTAACCAGTTAGATACCAACCCTGTTTACAAACTGCGTTGTCGGTTGTTTGATTATGGTTCAGAGGAACTTGATACAGGTATCACTGAAATTGATGCAATATCTGATGACCTATCAACTGCTAGTTCTGATTATCAGTTTACACTAGAAAATGAAAGTATTATTGGTCAGTCATTTACAATAGATATAAATGGATATACTTTAGATGCAACGAATGTTACCCTTGATTCTACAGTAATTAGTATAGACCCAAATTCGTTTGGTGAAAGTTTATTGCTTGAAAATGGCAGTTTCCTTATATCGGAAGACTATATAGTGGGTGATGGAGTAACGGATAAGACAGCTCAGAACGAGTTGTTTGATTCATTAGATGATACGATACTGGACTTCAGTGAATCGAATCCATTTGGTGATGCAGGGAGTGCAGATTAATGCTAGGACAACAATTTTATCACGAAACAATACGCAACATCGTTGTTGGTTTCGGAACAATTTTTAATAATATTCAGTTAGTTCGTAAGGATAACTCTGGTGTAATTCAACAAACCATGAAGGTTCCTTTGGCCTATGGTCCAAGGCAGAAGTTTCTTGTGCGATTAAATGATGATGCAGACTTGACTAAAGCTGCTGCGGTCACTTTACCCCGCATTGGTTTTGAGATTACGGGTCTTACATATGATCCCGGCCGAAAATTAAATCGTGTGCAAAAGTTTAAAAAAGTTAAGGGCGATAAGTCAGAACAGTTAGACACGCAATATATGCCTGTTCCTTATAATATTGATTTTGAACTTTACATTCTTGCAAAACAATCTGATGATGCATTACAGATTGTTGAACAAATTCTTCCGTACTTTCAACCAGATTATACAATCACGATGAATGATAATGCTGACATGGGTGTTAAAAAAGATATTCCTGTTATTCTAAACAGTATTTCCTATGAGGATGATTATCAGGGAGACTTTACGACAAGAAGAGCTATCATTTATACATTGTCTTTCACATGTAAGTTCTATCTCTATGGTCCTGTCACATCTAGTAAGGTTATTAAAACAGTACAGGTTGACGCATACACTGATATGCCAGATAAAGCACCTAAACGTCAACAGAGACTTACTGTTACACCAAATCCCACATCAGCTGATGCAGATGATGATTTTGGTTTTAACGAGGTAACCTCATTCTTTGAAGATGCGAAAAACTATAATCCAGTGACAGGTGAAGATGAGTGATAACATGTTTCATTATGCAGATGTTTCTTTGTCAGTAATTGATAATCTAATAAATTTAGAAGAAGAATTACAAGTATTAAATCGGACTAGAGAATTCAAACACAAGAATTATGAAAATTATTTCGGATACAAAAAAATGTCCGATAGTGGATTTCCAATAAATGAAATGAGCGGTTGTATGCAGGGTCATACCAGCCATGAATTTTTTACTGAAGATGAAAAATTAAAGTCGATAAAACTTTTTAATGAAATTCTAAAACCAATTATTGGATATGAACCAAACACTCAAGGTAGGTATGGGTATTACAAACAGCCAATTCACATACATAATGATGGTGAAAATTATCTGGGTGATAATTGGAAATCACATAACAGAACAGGGCAAATGCCTCGGCCTGCAAACACAACAGTTTTCTTTCCACTAAGATGTTATAAAGAAGATGGAAGTGCTGGAACAACTGAGACTGTATACTTTGACCAAAAAACTCCTTGGTCTGCAAAATCTGGAATTAATATTGAGAATGAAGAAGAAAGGTTCTATAGAAGACACGGTGCATCTGGGTGGAACTATGATCATGATTATAGTGATTTGATAGGATACACTAACAAACCTTTTGATTCAGATGTTTGGGTAGAACACCTACAACACCACCCAATTGAGATGTTACATGGGTTTAGTTTTGCAGCATCCGTTCCTTGGAATATTGGTGAGGTTGTGATGTTTGAGACTTCAAGAATTCATTGTAGTTCTTATATGGAAGATTGTTTTGGTAAAGACTGTTTTCTTGTGAAAGTCAACACAAATTTATGGGATTAGTATGAAAATATTAATTCCATTCTCAGGCGGTGTAAACTCAACATATTCTCTTTATCGTTGGTTAACGGAGACTGACGTTGATATTTTTGTTCGATATGGAGTTGATCGTTTTGAGAATGATAATTTCAATGCAGAGGAACTTGAAAGAGTACGAAATGTATCACACTTCCTTAAAAAAGAATATCGTGATTTTGATTTAGAACTAGGTGAGTTTCCTAAACAGTATGTAAAGGAACAGATTCCAATCCGGCCGGGATTTAAAAAAGGAAAATATGATATTGGTTCTCTTAGGCCACGTTATGCTGGATACATCAATTGGTGTTTTGAAACAGGAGCAGATGGAATATCCATAGGAATATGTTTAGAAAATACAGCAACTCAGGGTTATGAAGTAAGTCGTCGGGAATCTGGTATTGAAAATATTGGTGTTGATATATATTTGGGTGGTGTAAGAGAACTAATTCCAGTATCAATTGGTGATAATTTTAATTATGATGAGGTTGCAAAAGACATGACGGGCCGATTTGAACAGTATGAGTTCTTACCAAAAGAACTACAAGATTTGTGTATTAGGAATAATTCAGAGAGTCGTGCTGGGCGTGAAATGTCATATTGGAAAACCTATGAAAAATTTATCGGTGAGGGTAAGACAGGAAGAGACTTTGATTTGTATTGTGCGAAACACGGCAGTTATGGTCCTTGGAGACATGAAGCTGATCCAGAGACTTATATGTATAGGGGTCGAGGTGAGGATGGAAATTTACATTATTTACTTTATGAATAAGGAAGGTTTTTGAAAAATGAAAATACTTATACCATTTTCTGGAGGGATTAACTCTACATACTCACTTTATCGTTGGTTAACGGAGACTGACGTTGATATTGTTGCAAGAGGCGCTTATGATAAATTTGAGAGTGAAGAATATAATTCTAGAGAAATTAAAAAATTAAGAGAAATTGTTATTTTTTTGAAATCAGAGGTTAGAGATTTTGATTTTCAAATGGTAAATTGGTCAATTGATTACGTCGAAGAACGTACACCAATTAGACCCGGCTTCTCTAGTAAGTATAATGTAGGTGCTCTCAAACCAAGATACGAAACTTTTCCTTTGTGGATTAAAGAAACGGATGCTGACGCAATATCAATAGGAGTATCGTTAGAAAATACAGCACTGGACGTTGGTTATAATACATTACGTTCTATTGTTGAACCAACTGGTGTTGATATTTACTTGGGCGGTATTCGTGATCTAACACCAGTTCCACAGGGCGATGATTTTGATTGGGATGATATAAGTTTAAAAATTATAGGTAGGTTTGAGCAATACGAGTCAATACCAAAAGAGTTACAAAGTTTAGTTGTCAAATGTGATTTGAATACATGTGAAGACAATCAATGTCGTACATGCGCTTACCAAAGAACCTATGAAAAATTTATCAGTAAGGGCAAGACAGGAAGAGACTTTGATTTGTATTGTGCCAAAAAAGGAAGTTATGGTCCTTGGAGACATGAAGCTGATCCAGAAACTTATTATTATCGTGGTGCATCAAAAAAAAGAAATGGTGAAAATGCTAAAGAAGCTACTCTTCCATATCTAACATATAAGTAAAGGATATGTCATATGGCAAATGAAATAGATAAAGCGCTTGGAGTGGTTGGGGATGTTATTCCACCAGAAGCTTCTTTGAACCCAAAAACTAAAATGTCTGATGTTTCTCGTTATCCAGTAGAGCTAGAAGAGGGTGAAGATATTGATGCTGATTACAAATACCAAAGAGAGAACTTCTATCGGTTGGTTGAACAGGGTTCTAATGCAATTGAAGGTATCCTTGAACTTGCGAAAGAGGGTGAACACCCAAGGGCATACGAGGTTGCTGGACAGTTAATCAAGAATGTTGCAGAGGTCACTGAGAAGTTAGGTGATCTACAAGAGAAGATGAAAAAACTCAAAGAGGTTCCTGATCATGGGCCTAAGAGTGTTACGAATGCATTATTTGTTGGTAGCACCGCTGAGTTACAAAAAATGTTGAGGGGTAAAAGTGAGTAAGGTTATTTATTATCATACAAATTCTTTTCCAGAAATAAGTGAAAGAGATGAGTATAAATTAGCAACTAATTTTGGTATGCACTCTCCACGTTTTAGAATTTGTTTTGATAATTATTTTGATTTAGTTGAGAATCCTTTTACAGAGTTTCCAACAAATTTTACATCAACATTCGAAGAGTTAACTAATCGTAGGGCTGTAGAGTTGTGGGATATTGGCAAACCAATAAGATTGTGGTGGTCAGGTGGTATAGACAGCACATGTGCATTGGTAAGTCTGCTGAAAACTAAAAGGTTGGATACAAGTCTTACTGTGTATCTATCAAAAGCTAGTGTACAAGAAAATCCACGTTTCTATGATTTGTTAGTTAATAAGAAAATTAATTTGCAGTGGCATTCTTTTGATAACTATGTCTATGACAATGATCAGTTATGGGACGGGCAAACAATTAATGTTAATGGTGGCGGGGGAGATGAATTATTTCTCGCAATATCATCATATACATCTATAGAGGATTTTTTCAAAATTAAAGACCACGATTGGATTAATGTTATGAAAGATTCTGATATGTTAAACACTGCTGAAAAGTATATTGATATGTCTCCATACAAACCAAAAACATGTTGGGAGTTACTTTGGTGGTTTGCTAGGAGTATAGATGATTTATTATCAAGATACCTCTCACCAAGATTTCTCAAAGACCCATCTGTGTATCATCTAGAATATCCATTTTTCTATACAGATTATTTTGAGAAGTGGGCTTTGTCTAATCCATATGCTGGACATAATGGTGACTATGGAACATACAAATGGCCAATGAAAAAATACATATATGATTATGATAAAAATGAAGAGTACTTATATACAAAACAAAAAGAAAGTTCATTTCGTTCAGTAAATAAACAACCACGATATGAAGGTGCCTCCTATAATCATTATGTTCTTAATACCATTGTGTATGAAGATGGTACATACGTTAGATACTAAATAGAACAAGGAGACGATTATGTATGAGTATCCATGTAAGATTGTTAAGGTAATAGACGGTGACACCGCTGATGTGGACATTGATCTTGGGTTTGGTGTGTGGTTGCACAAACAGAGAATTCGTTTCTATGGTGTTGATACACCTGAGTCAAGGACAAGTGACAAAGAAGAAAAGGTCTATGGCCTGATGGCAAAGGAGTTTGTACAGAAACATCTTCCTTTGGATTCGATACAGGTTCTACGCACTAGAAAAGATGGTAAGGGTAAATATGGCCGCATATTGGGTGAGTTTGTTGTGGAAGATACAACGCTAAATCAGTTATTGATTGACACACACAATGCGGTTGCATACTACGGTCAGTCTAAAGAAGACATTGCAGAAGAGCATATAAAGAACAGAGAACTTGTGAGTGTAGAGAATTATCCGTAATGCCTGATATTACTTACCTCGGCAATCCAAACCTCAAGAAAGCTAATGTCGCCCAGAACTGGACGAAGAAAGAACTTGTTGAATACCAGAAGTGTATGGATAGTCCTCAGTACTTTATTGAGAACTATGTAAAAATTGTCTCTCTGGATGAGGGTCTTGTGCCCTTCAAAATGTATGATTTCCAGAAGGAAATGGTAGGTACTTTCCACAACAATCGTTTCACTATCTGTAAGTTGCCCAGACAGTCGGGTAAGTCTACCGTCATGGTTTCGTATCTGTTGCACTATGCATTGTTTAACGCAAGTGTTAACATTGCTATCCTTGCGAATAAGGCTGCAACTGCTCGTGACCTACTATCACGTTTGCAACTTGCGTATGAACATCTACCGAAGTGGTTACAACAGGGAGTAATGAGTTGGAATAAAGGTTCCTTGGAGTTAGAAAATGGTTCAAAGATACTTGCCTCATCTACTAGTGCTAGTGCTGTTCGTGGTGGCAGTTACAACATCATTTTTCTGGACGAATTCGCCTATGTACCCTCAAACGTGGCAGAGCAATTTTTTTCCTCTGTGTACCCCACAATTTCATCTGGTAAGACAACAAAAGTAATGATCGTCTCCACCCCGCATGGTATGAACATGTTCTATAAACTATGGGTGGATGCAGAAGAACAGAGAAACGAGTACATTCCTATTGAGGTACATTGGAGTGAGGTGCCGGGCAGAGACGAAGCGTGGAAAGAACAGACGATTAAGAATACCTCTCAAGCTCAGTTCAATACAGAATTTGAGTGTGAGTTCCTTGGTTCTATTGATACCCTTATCGCACCATACAAACTGAAACAACTGACATATCGTTCACCAATACAGTCTAGTGCGGGTCTAGATGTTCATGTTGCTCCACAACCAGACCATACATACGTTCTCGTTGCAGATGTTGCGAGAGGTACATCAAACGATTATTCTGCGTTTGTGGTTGTGGATGTAAGTGAAATACCATATAGAGTGGTCGCAAAGTTTAGAGACAATGAACTGAAACCCCTTATATTTCCATCCAAGATTTATGATGTTGCAAGAGCATACAATCAAGCATTCGTATTGATTGAGGTTAATGACATAGGAGAACAGGTTGCTAGTGCGATGCAGTTTGACTTGGAGTATGACAACCTTATTATGGCAAGTATGCGTGGGCGAGCGGGACAGGTCATTGGAGCAGGGTTCAGTGGTGGTCGAGCGCAGTTGGGGGTAAGAACAACTAAGGCTGTAAAAAAGATTGGTTGTTCTAATCTCAAACAGTTGGTTGAGGATAATAAACTTATTCTTGAGGATTATGACTGTATCAACGAACTTTCTACCTTTATTGTTAAGGGTCAATCATTTGAAGCAGACGATGGGTGCAATGATGATTTGGTTGCGTGTCTCTTTATATTTGCGTGGTTGACAGACCAGACATACTTCAAGGAATTAACTAACAACGATATTCGACGGGTCATGATGAATGAACAACAGGACATGCTTGAACAGGATATGGCACCATTTGGTTTTGTTGTGAATGGTCTTGAGGATGAGAATATAGGTGAGATGGTTGATGAGTACGGAACTCGTTGGGCTCCTATTATTAGAGATAGTTCTACGAGTTGGTAACTAAACACCCTCACCGTATTTAATCCAACTACAAAATCTACGTTTTAAAAACTCTGTACCCCAACCGATTCCTAAACCAATTATACTGAGCCAGATTATTCCAGCAAACATTTCTGCAAAATCCATTTCTCCACCAGTTATGAATATCCAGTTTCCCAAACCATACTTTGAACCTAACATTTCTGCTGCAACTAACAACACCAATGACAAACTACCGCTTGTCCTAAATCCTGAGATTATCGTCGGCATACTAATCGGTAAAATTATTTTTCGTAAAATAAACCAATAACCCCCACCACAAGCACGGCCTGCTTCTACATAGGTAGTGGGTGTTCTTATAATAGAATTGTATGCGATCAATATACTGGGAAAGAATGCCCCGATAAAAATAGTTGTTACTTTGCTCACTTCTCCTATTCCCAGAAGAACTATGAACAGAGGTAATAGTGCAATTTTTGGAATAGGAAATAAACAACTCACTAGTGGCATTATAAGTTTCTTCACATGTAAATTACTACCCATGAAGACACCAATGGTAGTTCCAATTAACATCCCAATTGACCAACCAACAACAAGTCTGCACAGACTAATCCATAGGTTATAAAGAAAATCTGGGTTAACTGATAACTCAAAGAAAGTGGTGGTTATATCCCATAAGCCCGGAATATAACCACCCTTTAACAATAGCTCCCATATAACTACAACAACAGAAATTGTTATGAGTGTATGTTTCATTCACCTAGATCAAAATATTTGTTGTCAGGATGACGAGTTGGTAAATTTAATTTTTCTACCAGTATGGTTGTAAATTCACTTAAACGAGGACCAACCATACTGGGATTACTAATTCCATTTTTCTGTACAAATGGCGTATTAACAAGTTCGTCAATACCATACTGAGCCCTTCTTACTTCAATATCTACTTTTTTACTTGTAGATACAACTGGACCTTCCAATGCAGATACACTTGCAGCAGGATTTTTAATAAAATCTTTTAGTAGTTGGCGTGATACCTCACGAAGAACTTTTACTGCCTGTGGATTTTTTGCTGCCCAATCTGCATTTACAGTGATTACTCGGCTCACTGCCATTGGATAATGATCACTAAGTTTAATGATATTTAATTCGTCAATACCAACTCCTACCTTTTCCAGATTGAAAACTACAGATGTTGTAAATGAGGTGATTGCATCAATATGTCCAGATACTAGTGCAGGGACACGGGCGGGCATGTGTACAGGAACATTTACCCACTTGGCAGATGTTACAGTAGTTAAAACTTTATTGGTAAAACTAGTGGGATGACTACCAAGTTTACGGCCATTTAAATCATCGAATGTCTTAATACCCGATGATTTAAGTGTAATTACTCCGTTTTGTGACTTATCATCAACAACAAAGACCGCTAAAACTTTAGGATCATCTGATTTGCTATTGACAAGAACTACACCACTATAGTCATGGTATCCAATATCTGCTCTTCCAGTTGCGACGGCAAGACCAGTTTTAATACTGCCGGGCCCCTTTCCTACAAATTCGATATCTAATCCACGTTTAGAAAATGCACCGTTTTGGATTCCTTTCAGAAACCAACTGTGTACACCAAAGGGTCCAGTATCTATAATAAGTTTTGCTTGTGTTGATGCATGAGCTGAAGACATGCATAGTAATAGGGTAAATACCCCACAAATTAATGATTTCATAATTATACTCCTTTATGACTCAAATCATTCTGTATTATATATAGGTTAGATAAATTCAATCAAATCATGATGTTTCTTGATGTAACAGTTGTAACATAGAATGACAGATTGATCAATTAGGTGAAATACCTCTTTGCGGCTTTCATCACTTGTTCCAACTCTCTTGGATACTTTGCGTATCTCTGCATCATGGGGGTAGAATTTAAGACAAACGTGTTCTGCCTCACCACAGTGAATACAGGATTTATCTGTGAGGAATTCGTTGAGAAGAAATACTCGTTTCTGGTAGTTTCTTCGTGAAACCTTCTTGATGGTGTCTTTGTATTTTTCATAATGTTCATTCATAATTCTATTTATATGATATAACACTTATAAAAATGAGTTTTGTAAAAGAGGTTTTTTATAAATATCTGTATAACAAATAACTCTCTTTAAGTTAGGAGTAAAGACATGGGATTTCTAGTTTCGCCCGGCGTTCATGTACGGGAAATTGATCTTACAAATGTTGTTCCAGCTGTATCTACGTCTATCGGTGCTATTGCCGGACCTTTTCAGAAAGGTCCAGTAAGTTCAGTTACCGCTATTAGTTCGGAAGAACAGTTGCTACAGACATTCGGTAAACCAAACAGTTCAAATTTTGAGTGGTGGTTCACTGCTGCAAACTTCTTGCAGTACGGTGATGCACTCAGGGTGGTTCGTGCAGAATCAGCCATAGTAAACGCTGGTGCGAACAGTGGTATCCTCATTCGTGACGATGACCACTATGAGGACAGTTTCTCTACAGGACAGGGTTCTCACGGTGAGTGGGCTGCTCGTACCGCTGGTACTTGGGGTAACTCAATCGGTGTGGATATCTGTCCCAGCGCAAGAGCATTTGAACAGCCTCTGGGTACACTTAACCTAGTGAATGGTGCTGGTGCAGTTGGTGATTTGCAAATCACAGTTGATGACCAAGATGCAACTGATGCGACAATCGCAGTCGGTGACATTATTAAGTTTTTCACAAACAACTCTGTCACTGCAACATCTAACGGGGCAATCACAGTTCCATCTAAAACTCTTACGGTTGATGGTAACTCTGGTACAATCGCAGTTGGTCAACGTGTGATTGGTGCCGGTATCTCTGATGGTGGCATTCAGGCTAAAGTTGTAACAGTTACTTCTCAGACTTCTCTTATCCTTGATAAAGCAATTACGGTAGCTGACAATGTGCCTCTTGCATTTGATACGGTCACCGCAGTTGAATCTGGTAACGTAGAATACGAAGTTACTTCTGTTTCTGGTGAAGTTCTAACTATTCGTCAACTGGATGATCCTGCCGGTGGTGGACTTAAAACAGTTATTCCTGATAACTCCTATATTCAACGTCGATGGCGTTTCAGTGACCTTTTTGATGGGCCTCCGGGCACATCTGATTGGGCAACTGCAAACGGGCGGGGTGAGAAAGATGAATTGCACGTTTGTGTTTATGACACAACAGGTGACATCACTGGATTTGATGTTGATGTTAAGGGTCAACGCACTGCGGCAGTTATCGAAGTTTTCCCTGCCTTGTCTAAGAACCCAAGTGCAAAAACTACACAGGGTGGTAATAACTACTATCCAGATGTTATCTTCCGTAGTTCTAACTTTATCTACTGGACGGATCATCTGGCTGCTGGTTCTAACTGGGGTACAGATGTTGCAACAGGTACGGACTATACACTAGTAAGTGGTGTTGATGTTTCTGCACTGACAGGTGGAACGGACGATTACTCTGTAACTGCTGGTGAAATTGAACGTGGCTATGACAAGTTCGCTGACACAGAAAATCTTGACATCAACCTAGTCATGGGTGGTCCAAGTTCTGGTGTTACAGATAGTGATGATGGTCAGGATACTTTTGTGACCATGATTACTGATCTTGTTGAATTACGAAAGGATTGCGTCGGTTTCGTATCCCCTTATCGTGCGGCAACAGTTGGTGTAACATCATCCATCGCTCAAACATTTAATGTAAGGAATGCATTTGATAAATGTCCATCATCCTCTTATATGGTATTCGATAGTGGATACAAGTACATGTATGATAAGTACAACGATGTGTATCGATTTGTGCCGCTAAATGGTGATACTGCTGGTCTTTGCGCCAATACAGACAGTGTTGCAGACCCTTGGTTCTCACCAGCGGGTTACAATCGTGGTGGTGTTCGTGGTGCAATCAAACTTTCTTACAACCCACAGAAAGCAGATCGTGATATTCTTTACAAGTCACGGATTAATCCAGTTGTTGATTTTCCCGGCCAAGGTGTTACACTCTTTGGTGATAAGACTGCTCTTTCCAAACCAAGTGCATTTGACCGCATTAACGTGCGTCGATTGTTCCTTGTTCTTGAAAAGGCAATCGCCACTGCTGCTAAGTTCCAACTCTTTGAGTTCAACGATGAATTCACAAGAGCGCAGTTCCGTAATCTGGTAGAGCCCTTTTTGCGGGATGTGCAGGGCCGTAGAGGTATTTTCGACTTTAAGGTAGTTTGTGATACAACCAATAACACTGGTGAGGTTATTGACCGTAACGAGTTTATTGGAGACATCTACATCAAACCAGCAAGGTCAATCAACTTTATTACACTAAACTTCATCGCCGTTCGAACTGGTGTTGCGTTTAGTGAGGTAGGAGGTTAATCATGGCTAATATAGATGACTTTAAAGCAAGCTTAATCGGTGGTGGTGCAAGAGCCAACCAATTTAGGGTAACTATTACTCCACCATCAGGTATCGCAATCGGTCTTGACACTCGTAGAACTTCGTTTCTTGTTAAGGCTGCAGCACTTCCATCGCGTACAATCACAGAAATTCCTTTGAAGTTCCGTGGTCGTACAATCTACATGGCGGGTGATCAGGCAGAACCAGAAACTTGGGAAGTTACGTTCCTTAATGACACTGACTTTGGTGTTAAGAACGCAATTGAACTTTGGTCAAACGGTATTAATGGGTTTGCAACAAACACTGGTGTTATTGCTCCTTCTGATTACCAGACGGACCTTACAGTTGAACAACTTGATAGGGATGAAGCAGTTCTAAAAACTTACATTCTTCGTAACTGTTGGCCAACCAATACTGGTGCCGCAATTGAGCTCAGTATGGAAACTGAAAGTGCGATAGAAGAGTTTGCGGTAACTTGGAGATATCAGTATTTTGATGCATCCGGCGTAAGTATCTAAATTGAACCTACTAAATAGAGGGTAGGAGACATTATGGCAGAACTATTTGGTTTTTCAATACAAAGAGCATCTAAGGATGTGGGGCCTCGTGAGAAAACTTTCACGGACCCCACTCCTGATGATGGTGCAATTGAGGTTGCAGGCGGTGGATTCTTTTCATCTGTACTAGATACGGATGGACGGGAACGCAATGACCTTGACCTCATTCGGCGGTATAGAGATATCTCTATGCAATCAGAGTGCGATGCTGCGATTGAAGACATTGTGAATGAAGGTATTATTTCTAATCTAAATGATATTCCAGTAAATATTGATTTAACAAACTTACCGTATCCTGATAAAATTAAAAGACGTATGAGAGCAGAATTTAGTGAAGTTCTGCGACTTCTTAATTTTAACGAGAAGGGTCATGACATTTTTCGTCGTTGGTATATCGATGGTCGCCTGTACTATCACAAAGTTATTGATTCAA
>Ga0209630_10002688_pt1 | contig 16877 bp, 19 predicted proteins | sample COG_01_FD_184745 | JGI IMG/M metagenome (GOLD analysis project Ga0209630, IMG submission 184745) | Pelagic Microbial community sample from North Sea - COGITO 998_met_01 (SPAdes) (version 2) | ecosystem: Environmental > Aquatic > Marine > Neritic zone/Coastal water | place: Helgoland, sampling... | reverse complement strand
TTCAAGAAGTATCTTCTGGAACTGATATTGTTCAGATTAGACTTGCTGGAACTGGACACTATGATGGTTCTGCTGGATTGATTAAGGGAACTGCTGCTAACACAACAGCAACTTCTGGTGACCATGAGATAACTACTTTCGGTACATCTGGATTTATTATAATTGAATTCAAAAAAGATGAAAATTACGCATAAGGAATAGAAACATGAAACTAATATCAGAAGAAGTACAAGAAGTAGAATATATCACAGAAGAAAAAGAAGGTGGTAAGAAGAATTTTAAGATTAAGGGTGTCTTCATGCAAGCTGATATCAAAAATCGTAATGGTCGTGTATATCCTATGGAAGTTTTAAACAAAGAAGTTTCTAGATATAACAAAGAGTATATCAAAGAAAATCGTGCCTTTGGGGAACTTGGACACCCAGATGGCCCAACCGTTAATCTTGAGAGAGCATCACATATGATTACCTCTCTAGAAGCAGACGGAAAGAATTTTATCGGTGAGGCCAAAATACTTGGTACTCCAATGGGGGAGATTGTAAAAAATCTTATGAGTGAAGGTGCAAAACTAGGCGTATCATCAAGAGGTATGGGTAGTTTAGACCAAAAAGGTGGTGCAAATTATGTAAAGAGTGATTTTTACCTTGCAACTGCCGCTGACATTGTTGCAGACCCTTCTGCTCCAAATGCCTTTGTACAAGGTATTATGGAAGGAAAAGAGTGGGTTTGGGATAATGGTTCTCTTATTGAAGAAGAATTAGACAGAATGAAAAAGAGAATTAAAAACAGAACTAGAGTAAAACATGCTAAGGAAGATGCGTTAGAGTTCGCAAAGTTCCTTAAAATGTTGTAATTTATAAATAAATAAAAGTCTTAAAGTAATTATAAGGAGTAATCCCCATGGCTGACGAATTAGATAAAACCATTGAGGAATTAGAGGCAGAAGTACTTGATGAGCTTGAAGAAGCGAATGGTGCAGATGCTCCTAAGAAGTCTGCTGGTAAAGCAGACCCAATGGATAAAGTAGAAGGCGAAGTACAAGATACTGGTAAAGCAGTTGTCTCGCCTGACCAAAAAGATGCCCCTGCCAAAAAAGTTGCTGCAGCTGCGAAAGAAGTTTCAAGTGATGCACAACAAAAAGGCGAAGGTAAACCAGATAAAATGCCTGGTCTGAAAGCAAAAGCTGACGGTACAGGTGGTCAATCAAAATCTCTTGCTGCTGGACACGTTCCAGAAGGCGAAGAAAGTCTTGCAGAAATGGAAGATGACGAGAAAAAAGAGATGATGAAAAAAGAAATGGCAAAAATGACTAAATCAGAAATGATGGATAAAATGTCCGAAATGATGGGCAAAATGAATTCCATGAAAAAACCTGAATTAATGGCTGCCTACAACGCTATGGAAATGGCGATGAAGAAAGACGAGATGAAAGAACCTACTGAGGAAGAGAAATCTAAATCAGAAGCTGTTGAAAAAAGAGTTAAAGACATAGACGTAAAAGAACATGTTGATGCTCTAATGAACGGCGAGGGTGACCTTTCTGAAGAATTCAAACGCAAAGCTGCAACAGTATTTGAAGCTGCAGTAAAATCTAAAGTCCGTGATGAAGTATCTAGAATAGAAGACGATTATCGCAAAGACTTAGATGAAAATATAAACGCAAACAAAGATGAGTTAACTGAAAAAGTTGACACATATCTTAACTATGTTTGTGAAGAATGGACTAAAGAAAACGAATTAGCAATTGAACGTGGACTAAAAGGTGAGATTGCTGAGGACTTTATTTCTGGATTGAAACAATTGTTTGAAGACCATTATATTGATATTCCAAACGAGAAGTATGACGTATTGGAAGCACAATCTGAAAAGATTTCTCAATTAGAAGCAAAATTAAGTGAAACAATCGAAAAGAATGTTTCTATGAAGTCTAATAATGCTCAACTAGTTAGAGAACAGGTTATATCTGAAATGAGTACAGATTTAGCTGAAACAGAAATTGAAAAGTTTAAGTCATTAACTGAAGACGTAGATTTCACAGACGAAGATTCTTACAAAGAAAAGTTAGAAACTTTAAAAGAAAACTATTTCCCAAAAGTAAAAACAGTTGTGGCAGAAACAGTTGATAATGTAGAAACTGGCAACGCACAGGACATTGATGTAAGTAATTCTATGACAGCATATATGTCTGCTATCGGTAGAGTTGCTAAGAGTCAATAGTGCAAAAATGATTAAATTTATAAATAATAGTAGAAAAAATTAAGGAGAAACAAATGTTTCAGACAGAACATCTACAAGAAAAGTGGCAGCCAGTCCTAGAGCATCCAGAATTACCAAAAATCGAGGATTCTTACAGGCGTGCCGTTACTACAGTTATTCTTGAAAATCAAGAAAAAGCTTTAAGAGAAGATAAAAACTTCTTACAAGAAGCTGCACCAACTAACTTTATTGGTGGTAATGCTTCTTTAGATACATGGGATCCAATTTTGATATCTCTAGTAAGAAGAGCAATGCCTAACCTAATCGCATACGATATATGTGGTGTACAACCAATGACTGGCCCAACTGGTCTTATCTTTGCAATGAGAGCAAGATTTGCATCAATGGACGGTGCAGAAGCACTTGCTGACGAAGCAATGCCTGATATATCTAACCAAAATGCTGCTGGTACAATCGGTGGTGGTGACATTGGTGCAACAGAAACTAACCCTGCTGTATTAAATGACTCTCCATCTGCTGGTACTTACACATCTGCAACTGGTCAAACTACAGTTCAAGGTGAAGCATTAGGGGATAGTGGAACTAACGCTTTCGCTGAAATGGCGTTCAGTATTGAAAAACATACTGTTACTGCTGTAACTCGTGCAATGAAAGCTGAGTACACAATGGAATTAGCACAAGACCTAAAAGCAATTCACGGTCTAGATGCTGAAACTGAATTAGCAAACATCTTATCTGCTGAAATACTTTCAGAAATAAACAGAGAAGTTGTAAGAAACATTTATGTTTCTGCTGTTGCTGGTGCTCAAGTTAACACAACTACTGCTGGTATCTTCGACTTAGATACTGACTCAAATGGTCGTTGGTCTGTTGAAAAATTCAAAGGACTTATGTTTGCTCTTGAAAGAGATTCAAACGCTATCGGTCAACAAACTCGTAGGGGTAAAGGTAACATAATCCTTTGTTCTGCTGATGTTGCATCTGCATTACAAATGGCTGGTGTTCTAGATTACACTCCTGCTTTAAATAACAATCTAAATGTAGATGACACTACAACAACTTTTGCTGGTGTTATGAACGGTAGATACAAAGTGTATGTAGACCCATATGCTGCTAACGTAGCTGCTTCACAATACTACATTTGTGGTTATAAAGGTACATCACCTTATGACGCTGGTATGTTCTATTGCCCATATGTTCCATTACAAATGGTTCGTGCTGTTGGTGAAAGTTCATTCCAACCTAAGATTGGTTTCAAAACTCGTTACGGTATTGCCGCTAACCCATTCTCAACTGGTACAGTTGCGGCTGGTGCTGATGGTGCAATTAGTATTTCTGCAAGTACTAACAAATACTACAGACGTGTTAAAGTTACTAACCTTATGTAATCATAAGAGTGCAGTTATAAAACTAGAGAGGGGTCTTATGACCCCTCTTTTTTTTGTATAAATAGTAGTATGACAACATCACAATCGCCATTAGCAAGACAACCCACAAAGTTAGACTATGCGAGTCCAACGCAGTTTAGGTTTATTATTACCCAACTTCCAAAGGTTGAGTTTTTTACTACGGCTGCAGGTATTCCAAGTATAACTCTTGGTGATACAGTTATGCCTACAAGATTTAAAGAAATTCCAATGATGGGTGATAAACTGGATTATGAACCTCTAACAATAACATTTCTAGTAGACGAATATCTAGAAAATTATTTGTCTTTACACGAATGGATGACTGCAATAGGATTTCCAGAAAATCACGAACAATTTTCTACGTTCAGAGGTGTGACTTCAAATACTCCTGTAGAAACTATAGGTACTAAAAGTACAGGTATTGGTAGTGTTCAATCAGCAACAGCAGTAAGGTCAATGTTCTCAGATGCAACCCTTACAATATTATCTAGCAAAAACAATCCTATCGCAGAAGCTCGTTTTGAAGATATTTATCCTACAAATCTTGGTGCATTAGAATTTAATCAAAACGCAACAGATGTTGATTATTTGTCAGTAACAGCAACATTCGCATATAAAATATATAAAATAATAACACTATAAATAGTTCCATATAATGGAGTGAATATACTATGACACTAGATGAATTGCAGGCACAGACTGCGAAAGACTTAAAAGTAAATGATGAACACCTTGATACAGAATCCCTCAAAAATCAAGAAATAAAATCAAAGTATCTCAATCACAAATCAAAGTTTGAATTACTATTGTGGAAAGCAAAAGGTGATTACAAACGATTGTATCGTGAGAAATGGGAATACTATGGTGGTAAGGCTGATGCAAAAATTTATGTCACTAAACCCTTTGACCTTAAAGTTCTCAAAACAGATTTAAGTGTCTATATCGAATCAGATGACGATATTATAGATGCAGAAAATAAGATAGCATATTTACAGACGGTTGTCAAGTATATTGATGGTGTAATTAAATCTATAGACAATCGTGGTTGGGATATTAAAAATGCTATAACTTGGAAACAATTTGAAGCTGGTATGATGTAATGAAACAATGGATTGGTTATTATAAAGACGTTGTTTCACACGAAACATGTGATAGTATAATGTCTGAAAATTGGGAATGGAAGTCATCTACATATTCATCAAACAAAGGTGAGATAGAAAACAGTTCCAATAGAGTTGTAATGGACGATTGTTGGATAACTGAAAAGATGAAATATTGGAAACCTTTACTTGATACTACACAAGAAGTTATAAAACTATACAAAGCAAGACACTCATGTATGAAATATTTCAATCCAAACAGGACAACAGATTTTAGAGTGAACAAATATAGTGGTGGTGGATTTATGTCTGAACACATAGACAATATTCATCACAGTCATGGACAACAATATGGATATCCGTCAGCTTCATGTTTATATTTTTTAAATGATGACTATGAAGGTGGTGAAATAGTCATTGCAGATATTATGTACAAACCAGAAAAAGGTTCTGCTATAATATTTCCATCAAACTTTATGTTCCCACATTATGTAGATAGAGTAACAAAAGGTGAAAGGTATAGTATAATAACATGGCTGATGTAAAACATTGGGATTTATTTCCTACAAAAGTATTTGAAAGTAAATTTGTTGCAACAAAAGAAATATTAGAATTTGTTAGTAATAATTATAATAAATCTTCCTCAAATTTAGTCAAACAATCACATAATAATGATTTACATAGAGCCTTTACATTCGAACCTTTCGTAAAACAAGTATATGACGTAACAAAACATATGTGTGAAGTGTATGAATATGAATATAATGAAATAGATATTACAAGCATGTGGATAAACGTATCTGAACCAAAATCGTCCCACCCACCACACACACATTCTAATAATTTATTTTCTGGTGTTTGGTATCCTTGTGAAAATATTAACACATCTAAGATACAATTCTTTGACCCCAGACCACAAGCAAATCAATTAACACCAAAAAGAAAAACTACAAATGTAAACAATTCTGGAATTATGGGATTTACATCTAAAAAAGATTGTATGTATATGTTTCCAGCATGGTTATCACATTGGGTGCCACCTACACCAAATACAAGAACTAGTATATCTTTTAATGTAATACTCAGAGGTGAGTATGGTGAAGAAAACACATTACAAAATGCAAATATCTAAAGTAAATGAAGTTTACCTAAAGGTAGAAACGGACTCTGGTGTAGAGAGAGAACTTTCAGATTATTTTACATTTGAAGTTCCTGGCCATAGGTTCATGCCTGCATATCGCAATAAGATATGGGACGGAAAAATAAGATTATTCTCACCAGCAACAGGTAAAATATATGTAGGATTATTACCATACATTAAAGATTTTTGTTACAAAAACAATATAGAATATATAATAGATAAAGGAGTTGAAGATGTTCGTAGGATTTCCAAAGGAACTGTATCAGGGTATGTCCGATTACTTAGACCGAAAACTAACGGCAAAAAACTTAAAGTCCGTGATTATCAAATTGATGCTATCAGGTATGCTATTGAGTCAAATAGGGCTCTTCTTGTTTCTCCTACTGCTTCAGGTAAATCGTTAATCATATACGTCTTAGTTCGTTATTATCAACAAATGAACTTAAAAACTTTAATACTTGTACCAACCACATCACTTGTTGAACAGATGTATTCAGATTTTGAGGACTATGGTTGGAGCTCTAATATGTATTGTCAAAAAATATATCAAGGATATACCACGAAGGTTACAAAAGACGTTGTAATATCTACATGGCAATCTATCTACAAGATGCCTAAGAAATACTTTGAACAGTTTGGGTGCGTGATTGGTGATGAGGCTCATATGTTTAAAGCTAAATCTCTTACTGGTATTATGACAAAACTACATTTGTGTAAATATAGATATGGACTGACAGGTACACTAGATGGTACGCAGACACATAGATTAGTTCTAGAGGGTTTATTTGGTACTGTTGAAAGAGTTACAACAACCAAGAAACTAATGGAAAGTAATCATCTTGCACAATTAAATATAGAATGTATTGTGTTAAAACATTCTGAAGAAGAATGTAAGAAAGTGAAGGGATTAAACTATGCAGATGAAATCAATTATTTGGTTCTACAGCGTACTAGGAATAATTTTATTACTACTTTGTGTAGCAACTTAAAGGGTAACACACTCTGTCTTTTTCAATTAGTAGAGAAACATGGAGCTGTTCTTTACGAGATGATGAAAGACTTTGATAGAAAGGTATTCTTTGTACATGGTGGTACAGACACAAAAACTAGGGAAGATATAAGGAGTATTACAGAAAATGAAAAAGATGCTATCATCATTGCATCATACGGTACGTTTAGTACTGGTATTAATATTCGTAATATTCATAATGTCGTGTTCGCTTCACCCTCAAAGAGCCGAATACGAGTTCTCCAATCAATTGGGCGTGGACTCCGTAAAAGTGAGACTAAAAATTCCATTCGATTGTTTGATTTGTCAGACGATTTATCAGTCAAGGAACACCAAAACTTCACCCTCAGACACTTCCATGCAAGACTAAATATATATAACCAAGAACAATTCAATTACAAAATAGACAAGGTAAACATATGAGTAACTTTCAAGTTTTAAAATTATCGAATGGCGATGATGTTATCTGCAATCTTGTAGAATCAGGAGATGACGCATTTAAAATAACATCACCCTTGAAAATGGATACTATAAATCGAGTAACAAAGAAAGGTGTAGCTGAATCTCTTGCGTTAACAAGATGGATTCAACCTTATTCAGACCAAGAACATTATTATATACAAAGAACTAGCGTTGTTGTAATGGCTGAAGCATCTGTTGGACTTACACGATATTACCAATACGTTTTACGAACTTTAGATAAAATGGTAATAAATGAAAAATTTAATCCAACTGAAATAAGTGAAGAAGAATATTTAGAAGCCTTAGAATTAAAGAAAAATTTAGATAAAGAAAAAAAGAAACCCCAGATAGAAGATGATATTACTGAAGAAGAACTACTTGAAGATGAAAAACTATTATTAGATTTATTAGACTCTAAGAAGACTATACATTAATAATATTTGAAGAATCTACATAAATGATTATACACGATTTTTCACCCTTGTCAAGAGATAAATTAAATTATATATTTCCTTGACAAATATGAGGTAATCTGGTAATATAAAGACTTATATTAACGGAGAAATTTAAACATGGCAAGAGCTACAAAAAAGAAAAGTGTTCATTATGTGGACAACAAAAAGTTTTTAGAAGCCATGAAGGAATGGAAAGAAAAGTGTAAAGAAGCAGAAGAAACTGGTGAAGAAAGACCACAGATTACAAATTATGTGGGAGAGTGTTTCTTAAAAATTGCAAATGGTTTATCGTATAGACCTAATTTTATCAACTATACATATAAAGAAGATATGATTTCAGATGGAATAGAAAATTGTTTACAATACATACACAATTTCAATCCAGATAAATCAAACAATCCCTTTGCATATTTTACACAGATTATTTACTATGCCTTCATACGAAGAATTCAAAGAGAAAAGAAACAAACACACGTCAAACATAGAATCATAAGTAAAGCAGACTTTCAAGCTTTCGTTACTATGGAAGGTGATGATACAAGTTATTCTGTGGGTGGATTTGACCCAAATATTATGGTGCCAGACGAAGATGTTTACAAACCTAAAAAGAAAAACAAAGAAATAAATAAAAAAGGTTTAGAAAATTTTATGGAGTCAGATGATTGAAAATTGCAATAATCACCGATACACACTTTGGTGCAAGAAATGATAATGTAAACTTTAATGATTACTTTTATAGATTCTATGAAGGTCAATTTTTTCCATATTTACAACAACACGGTATTAAAGATGTAATACATTTAGGCGATGTAATGGATAGACGTAAGTTTATTTCCTATCGTATCGCAAAAGACTTTCGTGAGAGATTTATATTACCATTTCAAGTGTTAGATATTAATCTACACATGTTAGTTGGTAATCACGATATATTCTTTAAGAATACAAATGATGTAAACTCATTACAAGAATTAGTTGATGGTAGATTTAAAAAGATACATCTATACTCAGAAGCTCAAGAAGTAAACTTTGATGGACTTCCTATACTATTCATGCCTTGGATTAATAGTCAGAACTATATCTATGCAATGGGTATGATTGATGAAACCAAAGCTGATATCTGCATGGGACATTTAGATATTAATGGATTTGCAATGAACAAAGGACAAATCGTTGCAGAACATGGTATGGATAAAAATGAATTTAAAAAGTTTGATACTGTAATGAGTGGACACTTTCATCACAAGAATGATGATGGTCAAATATATTATCTTGGAACACCTTATGAATTGTATTGGAATGATTATGATGACCCAAAAGGTTTTCATATATTCGATACAGAAACAAGGGAACTTGAAAGAATAGTAAATCCATTAACTATTTTTGACAAGATATATTATGATGATACTAAAACAGATTATTCAACTGTTGATGTAGAAAAATACAGAAACAAATACATTAAGCTTATAGTGGTGAACAAAAAAGACCTATATGGATTTGATGCATTTGTAGATAAACTCTTGAAGATTGATACTTACGAAGTAAAAATCATTGAGGATTTTTCTGACTTAGATGCGAATAGTGTATCAGATGATATCGTAGAAAACTCTGAAGATACCCTAACAATATTAAATAAGTATGTTGATGAACTTGATGTTTCTCTTGATAAGAATAGATTGAAAAACACAATGAAGTCTTTATATACGGAGGCTCAGGACTTAGAAATTTGATAATATTTAAATCTGTGAAGTGGAAGAACTTTCTTTCGACTGGTAATACATTTACCGAAATACAATTAAATAGACAACCGACAACCTTAATCATAGGTGAGAATGGCTCTGGTAAATCCACCATTCTTGATGCTATGTGTTTTGTGTTATTTGGTAAACCCTTTAGAACTGTTAATAAATCTCAGTTAGTTAATTCTATTAACAATAGTGCAACTGAAGTTGAGATAGAATTTAACATTGGTACTAGAGAATATAAAATCATGCGAGGTATCAAACCTAACAAGTTTGAAATCTATTGTAATGGTAAGATGGTTAATCAAGATGCGAACTCTAGAGATTACCAGAAGTATCTAGAACAAAATATCCTTAAATTAAATTATCGTAGTTTTACACAAGTTGTAATACTTGGTAGTTCTACATTCATTCCTTTCATGCAATTGAAAGCAAGACATAGGAGAGAGGTTGTTGAGGAGATATTAGATATACAAATCTTTTCACTTATGAATATGTTACTGAAACAACAACTCAAAACTATCGAAGATGAAATTAAAGATGTTGATTATCAAGTTCAACTCACTTCTGAAAAAATAAGCTTGCAAGAAAACTATATTGATGATGTAAAGAAAAACAAGAACAAAATTGTTAGAGAAAAAACTTTACTCATCAAAAACAATAAGGGTGAGGTAGAAACAAAAACAAAAGAGAAAGAAGATTTAGTAAAGTCTAATGCTGATTTACTAAACAGCATAGATGATAAAACAAAAATTAAAGATAAACTTGCTAAGTTAAAAGACATTCGTTCTACTTTAGTCGAGAAACATAAACATCATTCTGGTATGGTTACATTCTTTGAAAACAATGATGATTGTCCAACGTGTGAACAACATATCAATGAAGTTTTTAAAGAAGAAATGTTATCTACAAAAACAACTACTGCAAAAGAATTACAAACAGGCTTACATAAGTTACAAGATGAATTGAATAACACAAATAGTAGATTTACTGAGATTACAGATATCACAAAGACAATAAGAAGTAATGAAGTAAAGATTGCAACACTAGGTAGTTCTGTAGATGAAATTGAGAAGTTCAATGTCAAACTAGACACAGAGATTAACATCATGTCTGCTAGTGATGTGAGTGATAATGACCTTGAAAAACTAGAAGGGTTAAAAGAGAACTCTAAGACTATTATAAAACAAAGAGTAAAACTCAAAGAAGATAAAGTCTATGCAGAAGCATCAAGGGCCATGTTACAAGATACTGGTATCAAGACAAAGATAATAAAACAATATCTACCCATCATGAATAAACTGATTAATACTTACTTGACATCTATGGAGTTTTATGTTAACTTTACATTAGACGAAAACTTTAATGAAACTATTAAGTCTAGGTTCAGAGATGAATTTACTTATGCGTCATTTAGTGAGGGTGAGAAAATGCGAATAGACCTTGCATTATTGTTTACTTGGAGAGCCATTGCAAAGATGAAGAACTCTACCAATACAAACCTTCTAGTGTTAGATGAGATATTCGATAGTTCATTAGATGGAACTGGTACAGATGAGTTCCTAAAGATTTTAAATACTCTTGCAAAAGAGAATGTATTTGTTATTAGTCATAAGGGCGACACACTATATGATAAGTTCAGAAGTGTTGTTAAATTTGAGAAGGTGAAAAACTTTAGTCATGTTGTTACTTAACGGAGATTGCATTGAACAGATGCAAAAACTTATAGATGATGGAGTCCAAGTGGACTCTGTTGTTACTGACCCACCCTATCATCTAGCATCAATCGTAAAACGATTTGGTAAAGAAGGTTCTGCACCAGCACAGTATGGAACAGATGGTGCATTTAAAAGAGCAGCTACTGGATTTATGGGTAAAGAGTGGGATGGTGGAGATATTGCATTTCGACCAGAAACTTGGGAACTTGCATTGAAACTACTGAAGCCTGGTGGACACATACTTGCATTTTCAGCATCAAGAAATTATCATAGAATGGCAGTTGCAATCGAAGATGCTGGTTTTGAGATTCGTGACCAGATGATGTGGTTGTATGGAAGTGGATTTCCAAAGAGTTTGAATATAGGTGATGGTTGGGGTACTGCATTAAAACCAGCACACGAACCTATTGTTATGGCTAGAAAGTTTATCGAAGGAACAAATAAACAGAATAAAGAAAAGTATGGAACTGGTGGCCTTAATATAGATGGTTGTAGGATTGAGGGTGAGGGTAATACAGAAAGAAAAATCACTAATAGAAAAACAAGAAGTGAAGATGGAGTATGGACAGATGGTAACTCTGGTATGAAAGCAGAAGGTTCTCAATATGCAGACGCAGACCCAAGAGGTAGATTTCCAGCAAATGTAATGCACAACGGATTAGAAGAAGAATGGGCAAAGTTTTTCTATTGTCCAAAAACATCAAAGGCAGAGAAAAATAAAGGATTAGATTCTTTTGAAGCAAAACCTATGGCATGGGGAAACCAAGCAAAGGCTGAATTAAAAAGAGGTAATTTAGACTGGAAAGGTAATCAAGGTGATGGAACTAAACATAACAAAGTTTCAATGAGAGTAAATACGCACCCAACTGTAAAACCACAAGAACTAATGAAGTACCTATGCAGAATGGTTACACCAAAGGGTGGTACTGTACTTGACCCATTTATGGGTAGTGGTTCTACTGGTTGTGCTGCAAAAGACGAAGGTTTTAATTTTATAGGTATTGAAAAAGAAAAAGAATACTTTGATATCGCAGATGCAAGAATTAAAGTAACCTCACCATTATCGGAGTTTATGGGGTGAGGGTATTAGGAATTTCAGAGGGTTTCCATGATGCAGCCATGTGTGTTCTTATTGATAATAAGATATACCATGCTTCACATTCTGAACGATTTAGTCGTTTAAAGAATGATAAGTGGATACACAAAAAACAATTTCCTTATATGAAATCCAAACCAGTAGTTGCATACTATGAGAAACCTCTATGGAAAAATCTCAGAAGATTATATGCTGGACAAAAATGGCAATCTGTAGATAGAGAATATGATGTATCTTTTCCACATCATAAATCTCATGCAGCTGCAGGATATTACACAGCACCGTTTGATGATTGTAATGTATTAGTTATTGATTCGATTGGAGAGTGGGATACTGTTTCTATATGGGAAGGCAAAGATGATAAACTAAAAAAGATTAAGTCTTGGAAATATCCATATTCACTTGGACTTCTTTATTCTGCAATTACAAAAAGAATAGGATTGAAACCAAATGAAGATGAATATATTACAATGGGTATGGCTGCATATGGTCATAGGACTTACAACCTAGAAGATTTACTTGAACAGAATAATCACTACGGTGTAGGAAACTTATTACCAAATGCAAAGAATGAAGACCTTGCACTATCTGTACAATTACTTTATGAGAGTAAACTATTAGAACTTGTCAAGATGTGTCCAAAGAAAAACCTAGTTATCATGGGTGGTTGTGCATTGAACTGTTCTGCGAATAGTAAGATACAAGGTAAGAACATTTGGATAATGCCAAATCCAGGCGATGCTGGTTCTGCTCTGGGTGCAGCTGCATTGGTAAGAGAAAAGAAACTAGATTGGAAACACCCATATCTTGGAACACCAATACCAAGAGCAATCAATCCAAAAGAAGTTGTGAAAGAACTCTTAAAGAATAAGATATGTGGTGTTGCAAATGGACGTGCAGAGTGGGGGCCTAGAGCATTAGGTAATCGTTCATTATTAGGTGACCCAAGATATGATATTAAAGATACTGTGAATACAATTAAAAGACGACAGAAGTTTAGACCCTTTGCACCAGCAATATTAGAAGAACATGCTGATGAATATTTTAGAGGCCCTATGAATCGTTACATGCAATTTGTCGCAAGAGCAAAACATGACTATAAATCTGTAACGCATGTAGACGGAACTGCAAGAGTTCAGTTAGTAGAAAAAACTAACACATCAATTCTTAGAAATATACTAGAGGAATGGTATGACAAGACTGGAGTTCCTATGTTGTTAAATACTTCTCTAAATATTAAGGGTCAACCAATGGTAGATAATTGGGAAGATGCAAAAGAATTTATGGAAAAATACAATGTTAGAGTTTTTTAGTAAAAGAAAGAAAAAGTTAATTGTTGGTGGTTGTAGTTATGTTGCTGATTATGCAAAATCACAAAACCTACCAACATTTCCCCTATGGTCAGATTTACTTGCAAAGAAGTTAAACATGCAAGTAATCAATCTGGGTAAATGTGGAGCTGGTAACAAAGAAATCTATAGTAAGATTGTTGATGCTATTGTTACTGAGGATAAGATTGGATTAGTAGTTCCAATGTGGTCAGAGTTTCAAAGGGTATCATTCTATGTGGACAAGTTACAATCTTGGAAGAGTTTTCATACCGATAGAGATTATCTCAATGCAGAGTGGACAGATAATTTTCATAAAGGAATGAGTGGAGTTGTTCCACCAAACCCCCTAAAGAAAAATATGCCATACCGTATCAGTACAGAGTATAGGGCATTTGGATTAAATGAGATACAAGCATCTACAGAGGATTCTATAAGAATGATACATGGTGTTCAAACACTTTGTGAAAATAAAGACATACCATACCTACAAATGCAAGGGCCATTCCCTATCATGTCAAAATCAAAGTTTGATAATGAGAAAAAATTAACTCATACTATCATCAATAATAATTTTTTAAAACAAATTCCTAAAGCTACCTTCTTAGGTTGGCCTATTATAAAATCAATTGGTGGAAAATGTGTAGATGATTACTTGACAAAAGGTGAAAAGTATGTTATAAGTAAAGAAGATAGACATCCTAATGCAAAAGGACATGAATTGATAAGTGAGATTTTATATGATAAGTATAACCAGAATTACTCTTAAAGTAAGATTGTTTATGTCAACCTTTAGACAAAGGAAAAAATTTAAAGGAAGTAGTTTTATCTATGAGCTTAAAGATGATAACTTTAAAAATCTATCAGATGAAGAAAAGGGTAAAGCAATCCAGAGGGATTGGAATAGATACATGGAGGACAACTAATGAAAGCATGGTTTAGAAGATTACGATTACACATAAAATTATTTTTATCAACATTCAAGAAAAGAAACAAGGACGAGTATGGCAACGATATCTACCCCCATTGATAAACAAGTATTAAATTTTTATAAACAACTTCCTTTTAATTATAAAGGTACAGTAGAAAATCATGCACTTAGTGTAATGGAAAGAAAAAGTTATGGAGAAAATTTAGAACCACTACTAAAAAAAGGTACGAAAGTATTAGAGGTAGGTTGTGGTGCTGGGTGGTTCAGTAATGGTGTTAATTATCATTACAAATGTGATGTTACTGCATTTGATTTCAATCCAGTAGTTGTAGAAAGAGCTAAAGAAGTTAGAGATTATCTAGGATTATCTGTAGATTATTTTGTTGAAGATGTGTTTGATTATGAACCCAAAGAATTAGTTGATGTCATAGTATCTATTGGAGTGCTACATCACACCACAGACCCTTTAAATGCGATTAAATACTGTTCTGAGTTCATAAAAGAGGGTGGACACATGTATCTAGGATTGTACCACAAATACGGAAGAAAACCGTTCTTAGACCATTTTAAACAATTACAACAAGATGGACTATCAGAAGATGAATTGTTTGCTGAGTATTGTAAACTGGACAAAAGGATTACTGATAAGACACATTTACGTAGCTGGTTTCGTGACCAAGTATTACACCCACATGAGAACCAATATACATTAAAAGAAATGCAAGAACTATTGGGTACATTAGATATGACATTAGAATATAGTTCTATTGATGAAGACGAACAGAAGTATGAATTGATTGGTCAACAAAAACTACAAGAGAGTTCTTATTGGCCTGGTTTCTTTAATATACTTGCGAGGAAGAATTGAAAAAACTATTAACATTTGGTTGTAGTTATACAGATGACAAGTATATAGAACTTACATCAAAGTATCCACAACTTATAGACTTATTAAAAGACAATGACGGAAATATGACAAAACCATTTCCATTCTGGCCTGAACTATTATCAAAAAGACTAAACATAAAGTATGAAAACTATGCACAATGTGGTTTTGGTAATGATGGTATTTATGCTACATTCTTAGAAAATACAGTAGGTAGAAATGATATAGGAATGGTTATTATAATGTGGTCAGAGTTTATGAGATTAGACATGGAGATGGTACAAAAGACTGTATTTGGACATAAATTTCAATGGTTCAAGAATAACATTGCAGCCACCACAGAAGGTGGTAAAAATGCAGACCACAATAAAAATCTAAGACATAAACAAATTGAAGTAACAGAAGTATTAAATAAACATAATCTTATACACCCAGTAGCAATGTTAAGAAAATCTGTAAACCATTTTTATGATGCACAAGAAATATGTAAGAGTAGAAACATACCATTACTTCAAATAATGGGTATGCCACCAGCTCGTAAAGCAAATGAGTTACAGGCAAGTAAACACATTCTTTTTAACCAAGTTGCAGACGAAATAAATACAGATACATTTATAGGTTGGCCTATGATGAAGAATATCGGTGGATTTTCTTGTGGAAGTTTACTATATGACATAGACCCCAAGAGAGAGAAATATTTTATTAATTATGATAATGTACACCCAAATGCATTGGGGCAAGAATACATTAGTGAACTATTATATGAAAAGGTAAAAGAACATGGCAGTATTTAAATTATTAGAATCAGACAATTCAATATTAAAGGTAAAATTAGAAGATTGTAACCCAGAGTTGAATAGACAAGAACTAAAAGATAATCTTATTGAAACTATGCAACATTACGAAGGTATAGGACTTTCTGCAAACCAAGTTGGTGTTATGGAAAGAGTATTTGTAATGTATAATCATGTAGAAACAAAACAGATTATTGCATGTTTTAATCCTAAGATAATCAAAGAGGGTGAGGAAAAGGTATTGATAGATGAAGGTTGTTTATCATTTCCAGGCCTGTGGGTAAAGGTTAATCGTTCAGAAACAATCGAGGTAGAATACGAAGATGAGAACGGTGAGAAAATACAAAGAGAGTTATATGGACTGCAATCACGCATATTCCAACACGAATATGACCACATGGAAGGTTCTAATTTTACCGAAAAGGTAAGCAAACTAAAGTTAGATATGGCCATCAAGAAACAAAAAAAAATGGACGATTTAGCACAGAAATTGAAAAAGAAGACTGAAGAAAGACTGGCACAAGATAAGGAATATCAACAACTTATATCATAAGATATATGGGGCATTAGCTCAGTAGGGAGAGCGCCTGCT
>Ga0209630_10002682_pt1 | contig 16897 bp, 19 predicted proteins | sample COG_01_FD_184745 | JGI IMG/M metagenome (GOLD analysis project Ga0209630, IMG submission 184745) | Pelagic Microbial community sample from North Sea - COGITO 998_met_01 (SPAdes) (version 2) | ecosystem: Environmental > Aquatic > Marine > Neritic zone/Coastal water | place: Helgoland, sampling... | reverse complement strand
GGAAAGGGATAGTCTGTACAATGATGAATGAAACCGCTGGATTTGGTAGTTTCAGGAACAAGATATGGCACAAATTTTGGGAAGGACAGGGATCCAATGGGAGAAAAGGATCCACACAAAATTACAGGATGGAAAAAGGCTATCATACAGTGTTCCTACCTTTGGTGAAATTTGCCAAAAAAGATGGAACATTTAGTTTGCTGGTAAGGGATTTACTGACACACATGGGAAAACACGTGACGGCGGACCTTTACGGGGAAATGAGAAACAAAAAAAGAGACAATTTGGGCAGGGTTTACAGAGCAGTGTTTGAACCTCTGTGTTGGGGAATAGGAAAATTCAGGAAGAAAAGGACCAACCTACACCAACAAAAACTATCAATAAATAAGGACAAGGAGTAACATAATGGCAACCAAACAGGAAGTAGCAGATTACATCAACAATGTTGATCTCAACACTACCCTCAATGACACTGAACGGGCACACATACAGGAGAGGATCGATCCTTATCTGGCACAGACACTGATCAAGATTGTGGGAGATGTGAGTTGGTTGGTAGAAATCAGGGAAAATTTATCAAACAGCGACTAGACAATGGCATACAAGATCAACAACACATTCGGAACCTTACTGGTAACACTGGCTGACGGAACAATCGATACCGCGACCACTGACCTCGCATTGTTTGGAAAAGGATATGCAGGTTTTGGGGAGAGTCTGAATGAGAATTTTGTTAAACTATTAGAAAACTTCAACAACACCACAGCACCTGCCAACAAACTACAGGGACAACTTTGGTTCGATCAAACCAATAAACAAATCAACGTGTGGACAGGTGACAAATGGAAACCAGCAGGAGGTCCTGCCAATTCAACCACCGCACCAACCAACGCCGTGCAAGGTGACCTATGGTTCGACACAACGAACAATCAACTTTATGTGTACACAGGAACTGTTTGGACCTTGATCGGTCCGACAACGGTTGCTGGATCAGGTGTCACAGCAGTGATACCAGAAACGATCAAAGACAACACAGACGCCAACAGGTCAATATTGAAACTTGTGTCCAATGATGCAGTGGTGGGTGTGGTATCCGACCTAGCATTCACACCTAGCTCAACAGACGCAACTTCGGCCGCATTGATATCGGCGGGTTATGCCACAGTGGCACAGGGTATACAACTTTCAAGCACAGTGTCGAGTGCCAAGTTCAGAGGCACGGCAACAGACGCAGATGGTTTGGGAGGTGTAGCGGCATCTAATTTCCTGAGGTCAGACCAACCAGACACCACAACAGGTAGACTGACAGTGCAGACAGATGACGGTATCAGGTTAGGTGCAGGTAATGATGTAACAATGACATTATCAAGTGATGATTTTACCATAGCACAGACCACACAGGACAAAGACATCATATTCACGGTGAATGATGGAGGTGTGACCAAAGAAGCATTGAGGTTGAATGGGTCAACAGGTAGGATAGAGCACCTGAGAGTGGGAGATCTCACAGTTGACGGAACGAACACAATAGTCAACACAAATACATTGAGTGTTGAAGACAACATCATAGAATTGAATAGGAACGTGTCATCAAACGCGGGCATGCCTAACTACACAGGGTTGAAAGTGAACAGGGGATCAACTTCCTCGGCCACAGAACAGAATCTATACTGGGTGTGGGACGAAACATTTGCGGATGACGGCTCAACCACGTACGGAAATGCAGGTGGTGCCTGGACAGCATTCAAGTCCGCGGCCACAGATACAGAGTTGGAAGCACCAACATTGGTAGATATCAGGGCAAACATTATGCATGCCACATCAACAAGTGCCATGTATGCTGACTTGGCGGAGCGTTATGAAGCAGATTGCCAAACACAAGTGGGAGATGTTGTGATTTTAGGCGGAGATGCCGAAATTACCAAATGCGAAGAAGCACTATCTGACGCTGTTTTTGGTGTGATATCCGAATCACCAGCGTTTTTGATGAATGCACAAGCAGGAAACAACGACTCACACCCCATGGTGGCGCTGAAAGGACGTGTTATGGTGAAATTACAGGGCACGGGCCAAGCAGGAGATCGTGTGGTCAGTGCGGGAAATGGGGAAGCCAGGGTGGCCGGAATAGATGAATGTACCCATTTTAACGTGCTGGGAAGGCTTATTAAACATAAATATAAAAAAGAAACAGCACTCACAGAGTGTGTAATAGGGGTGAAATAGATTTATGGCATATCAAGCAGGTGATACAATTTTAGATGACGAATACAACACATTCGTAAACAGTGGTTCAAGTCCATTTGGACTCAATCATTTCGCAGGAACAGGATCTGCACAATATGGTCTTGGCGAATCAGCAGTTGCAACAGTTTCAGCGGGTGGCACAGTAAACGCCGCACAATGGAATACTCTTTTTACAACAATGACCACAATCGCAGGACACACAGCAGATTCGCTTACTTCTAGATCGGCTGTATCAGCAGGTGACACGATTGCCATCAAGGCGGCGGTTGAGACAGACCTTGCAACACTGGCGGCATCAGTGGCGGCAGGATGTCCAAACACCACAGCATTGACCACATCAGGAATTCTACAACAACCAGCATCGAGTTCAACATGGACAGGAAGTTTCACGACGCAAGTCAGTGCCACTTTCGCGAATGCGAACACCCTGAGACACTTCTTCAACGCAGGCGGCAAGATCAGGATCGATCCGATCAGGACAGGGAACGGTGGATCAGACGGTACATCAGGCAAGGACAGTGCTTGGGATAACCTTTACAACGCAGTAGGAAACCTTGACATAGGATCAGTGACATCAACAAGATCGGGTTCAGGTGAAACCCTAGATACAAACGGACTTAGCATTGGAGCCCACGACCTTACCACGTCATACCAAACTATTTTACAACTTTCGGATGACTCATATCCATACACGGCCAACAACGTCAAGTTCGAAGCCAAATTGAATGCGGCAGTAGGTTCGGCTACTATTATTACCATCCAGATCACAGCCACAGATGGTTCGGGAGAATTCACATTCTCTGATGCCAGTGCGGACAACAACGCTTACAGGAACGGAACACACGAGCACAGGTTGTATTCGATCAACACCACGACTGGTGGCGGACTGGCCAACGCATACTCACCATTAAGCACGGCCACTGTAACTAACACCACAACGTAATAAATTTTATTCGGTTGCTAAAACTCCATAATTACAATATAATTGTGTTATGGACGTTGATCAATTAAAAGACATTTCTGACAGATCTTATCGCATCGCTGTCAACAAGAAGAATGCTTTAGAAAAAGCAAGATCTTCCATGATCTTGGCCTATTCTGGACATCTGTTCCAGGCCAACGCAGAGACAATTAATCTCGTTCAGGTGCTGAAAAACAAACTTAAAAAATTCGTAATATTAGACAGCAATCACAATCCCATGATGGTCGAAGATCCAGAAGAGTTGTTAGAGAGATTGATCACGAAACAACAGGAAGCCTTGAACATCTATCACCAATCATACGCCGAATCGATATCTAAAGGATAACCATGATGAAAGGTGTCCTACTCTACTGTTTCAACACAGAGTCTTATCGCTATGACAAGATAGCGGCCAAGACCATACCACTGCTGAGGCGAAATCTAGGACTTGAGATCACGGTCGTGACCAACGACGAAACCCGTGTGCATCTACCAGAGCAGGAAGGTGTAAACTACATGGTGATTACAAACCAAACAGGAAACTATATAAATCAAAAATCTTGGCATAACCTAGACAGGCATAGAGCCTATGAACTTTCACCGTATGAGAAAACCATTCTGTTAGACATTGACTATTTCTGTTATTCAGATTATCTACTCACACTGTCCAACACGGATCAAGACTTTATGGTCCATGACAAAGTTCATGACGTGACAGGACACGACAGTTACAAGTTCGCAAGAAATAGCATGGTACCTATGGTATGGGCAACAGTGATCATTTTTAAAAAAACACCAAGGACCAAAGCCATATTTGACATGGTCAAATATGTCAAAGAACGTTACAGTTATTTCTGTGATCTCTACAGGGTAGATTTCAAAAATTTTAGGAACGATTATGCGTTTGCAATAGCATTACATCAAATAGGAGGATTCAAAGGCTATGAAACCATACCTAACAGATTGCCCACCCTTCCGGCCGCGGCCAAAATTACTGAGGTATCAGCAACTCATGTATCATGGAATCATCAAGGTCGGCATGGAAAAATATCAAGCAATGACGTACACGTTATAGACAAAGGAGTTGCAGATGTCTAAAGGATTTTTATGGTTCTGTCAAAACAATGACAAGACGGATTACGTAGAACTTTCCATAGCCCTTGCAAAGTCTATCAAGAAACAAAACACACACAACAACGTCTGCGTCATAACAGATGCCAATACCAAGATAGACTCGCCTCTCATAGACATAGTCAAGGTGTTACCTACTGACGAGAGCGAGAACGATGAGGTTAAATGGGGAAATGAGTTCAAAGCATTTTCCATGTCGCCTTTCACTCACACCATAAAAGTAGCGGCGGACATGATTTGGACTGCAAACACGGATTGGTGGTGGTACTACCTATGGCAACATGACATGGTCTTCTCTGTGGATTGTTACAATTACAGAGATAAAATAGTCAAAGACACAACCTACAGACCACACCACACCAGGAACGCATTGCCAAACATATACAGCGACCTGACCTATTTTAGGCGTAGTGCTAGAACTATCAGGTTCGGACGAATATGTGAGGTTGTGACAAAAAATTGGAAGACTGTATGCGAAACTATGCTGATTAACTGTCATGACAGGTATCCTAGCACAGACATAGTGTACGCACTTGCACACAGGATAATGGATCCAACAAATCAAAATTTGATAGATTTTCCATGGTTCAAGATGATTCATAACAAAAAAGCCATAAACGGACTGGAACATGTTAAAGACCAAAACAAATATTTGTTACCCACACGTGCTGACGATAAAATATTTTTGGGAGGTTATGCTATCAGCAGACCATGGCACTACGTGGAAAAAATAATGCTAAAGGAGATGGATGCCAGGATTTTTTGAAGCACTTGAAAATGCACCTAAGCCTAAGAAGGCTACTCCCAAGGTAACCATAGAAGGCAATGTGTTTGAAGTTTCTGTAGAATTGTTTAAGGAGATGCAGAAGCACGGAATACACGAATATCATGTGGAAAAAGGCAAGATCGTGATGAAGCCACAAGCACAGTCAAAGGGCAGGTATCCGACCTTGGGGAAAACAGACAAAGGACATGCATTGCTAGATGGCAACATGTTCTGGCCAACAGACGAAGTGGACGGAGGGTACGGATGGACAAGGTGAAGATTTGCGATCTCGATTTCGTTTACATTTCGTTCAAGGAGCCCAACAAGGAGGAGAACTGGGCGGACCTAAAGAACAAGGTGCCATGGGCCAAGCGTGTGGACGGGGTGGTTGGATTTGACTCAGCACACAAGGCCGCGGCCGAAATAGCAGAAACTAATTTTTTTATATCTGTCGACGGAGACAACATTGTAAACGAACGTTTCTTGCTTGAAACATTAGACTTCTCCCTCACAGATCCAAAAGCAGTGCATAGGTGGAGGGCGAACAACAGTGTGAATGGACTGATTTACGGAAACGGTGGGATTGTTGGCTGGCCCAAAGAGACATGTTTGTCAATGAAGACACACGAGAATTCGGACAATCAGGAAAACCAAGTTGATTTCTGTTGGGGTGTCCCACATGAAAACCTTTTTAACTGTTACTCCAGCACAGTGATTCATTCAACTCCACAACAGGCCTTTGTTGCAGGATACAGGGAAGGAGTCAAGATGAGCCTCGACAGGGGAAAGGCCATATCAGCAGAAAATTTCAAAAGGAAAATGTGGCCAACTAATCTAAGGACGTTGTCAATATGGATGTCGATTGGTGCTGACATACAGAATGGACAGTACGCAATGTTGGGAGCGAGGACAGGATGCTATGACACGGTAATAGAGCAAACTGATATCAACCGGGTGAGAGATCTAGATGACATGATGAAGGTTTACGAGGAACATACTATGGACATAGATATGGATGAACAATTATCAATGTATGGAGAAAGCATAAGGCAGAGAATGGACATACCGGTTGCTGAATATGATGAGAACGAAAGCAAGTTTTTCAAATATGCCATGGCAACGCACAGGAACAAAGGGGTGCAGACACGTGAGCGACAGTAATTACAAGTCGAACGCTTTGGTGGCGAAGGAAAAATTGTCAACGGTATCAGAGACTATGTGTCTGGCTAAATGGAATCAAACGTCGTTGCACCTACCCACCGGTCTGACAAACAGTTGTTATCATCCACCACTGCACGAGATCAACGCAGATCAATTGAAGGACAACCCCGCGGCGTTGCACAATACACAAGAGAAATTAGATCAACGACAACAGATGTTAGCGGGTGAGAAACCCGCGGGGTGTTCATACTGTTGGAACATGGAGAAGACCGGGGAGATGTCAGACAGGCATTACCGTTCGGGAGAACCATGGGCCATGCAGGATTTCGATGACATCAGGAAGAACCCCATAGATGAAAGACACACTCCCAGGTACGTTGAGGTCAACTTCAACAATGCCTGTAACCTTAAGTGCAGTTATTGTAGTCCACAGTTCTCGACCACGTGGGCGAAGGAGGTGGACAGGTACGGGGCATATCCCACAACGCCACCACACAACGCACCTGAACACTTCCATGGCAGGAGGCGTCCGATACCCAATAGGGAGGAGAACCCATACGTGACCGCTTTCTGGCGATGGTGGCCAACACTGTACAAGAACCTCAAGCACTTCCGTATGACGGGAGGTGAACCCATGATGGACAAGAACACTTACCGGGTGTTCCAGTACATAATAGACAATCCCAAACAGGACCTTCACCTTAACATAACAAGCAATATGTGTCCAGCGGACAACAAGCTCAAGGAGAAGTACTTCAACATGGCCAAGCACATATGCACGGAGGAGAAGGTGGAACATCTGATGCAGTTCGTGAGTGTTGACGCATTCGGCAAACGTGCGGAGTACATACGTAATGGTCTGGACTTTGACCGCATGATGGACAACGTTGAGGAGTTCCTGGATAGGATACCTGGACGTAATTCGATCACTTTCATATGCACCTACAACAACTTGAGTATAACGAGCATGGATAAATTGCTTGAGAAGATACTGGAACTGCGTACCAAGTACTCTAAGACATACCAAAGGGTATGGTTTGACGTGCCATTGCTGAGGCAACCTGCATGGCAACAGATCACCCTGCTACCAGATTCGTACCAAAGTATACACGAGGACAACATAAAGTACATGCAGGAGAATTCCGGCGAGGATAACGGTCTACACATTTTCAAGGACTTCGAGATCCAGAAGATGCAACGCAATCTCGCTTACTGGCGCGAAAATGCGGACGCAAGTACGCAAAACAAAAAAAACTTTTACACCTTTTTTAACGAGCACGATCGCAGACGCTTGACACGATTCCTTAACACGTTCCCTGAGATGGCGGAGTTCTGGGAGGAGTGTAGGAACGCATAGGACAAAAGATGGAAGAGAAAATTAATTGTAGAATAGATTACGAAGCAAGCCACAATCCTAAATGCAGGATAGTGGTCAATGGCAGATCTGTACACAACTTTGTGGCGAATGGCACTACTGAAAATTTTAATTTTGAAGTCTCTAACGGTCCGTTTGACTTCCGTGTCTTACACCATGGTAAAGACATGAAAAGAGAAGTTGACAAGTTTGTTGAGATAAAGAAAATATATTTCAATGATATAGATTTCAAAAATATGTTATGGCAAACAGTACAGGTGCCCGACCTACCAAAATGGCAGAACAAAGACGATTACAAATGGGAGGCCAATTTGCACTTTGGACATAATGGTTACATAGAGTACAAGATGTATTCTCCTATACTGGATTTCCTGTTGGATTACCACACAAAAGGTGCTAAGGTAAGCAGTAATATGGGAGCATACAACATGGAACTTCTATACGAAATGAAGGAATACTTCAGTAAGATTGTCAAGGAGCAAGATGAAAAATTACAATAATTGGCCTTTAGAACATTGGCACATTGAGATAAGTGGAAAGTGTACACTGAAATGTCCGAGATGTACTAGACAAGAGGTTCCAGGCTACACTAATAAAGAATTATCTCTACAATGGTTTAAGGATAATTTTGTTTTTGTAAAAGATGTTAAGAAAATTACTTTTTGTGGTGACGACGGCGATCCTATATATGCAAAAGATCTTCTTGCAGTCATAGAATGGTTGAAAAAACAAAATCCGCAGATACAAATAGTAATAATAACAAATGGCAGTTACAAGACAGCAGGTTGGTGGATAAAACTTAACGAATTACTAGATGAAAACGATAATATACACTTCAGTTTAGATGGATGGGATCAAGCATCAAATGAACTATATAGGATCAACTGCCATTGGGAATCAATTATTACAGGCATCAAGCAACTTACAAATCCATTCAAAACCTGGGCCGCTATTGCTTTCAAATTCAACGAACAAAAAATAGATTACATGAAACAGATGGCTCTAACATTACACTTTGATAATTTCCAACTTACACTCAGTACGAAGTTTGGAAAAAACTACAACGGATATCCAAAAAATGATCCACTACAACCAAGTGAAGAATATATTGCCACAGGTAGATTTACAAGGCAGATCACACCACTGTCTAACAGATCTTGGGTAGACTCAACCTCCGACGTGTTTACAAATAGGTATGCCGAGACAGACACAGAAAACCAAACAGTGATTCCTTTGTGCATGATAGGAAATAAAGGTTTATACATCAACGCCGAAGGAAAATTTTTTCCTTGCTGTTGGACGGGACTTAGATATCCTCATAATGAAAAACTATTCGACTACATAGATTTCAATCGTAAATTGCCAGAAGTACTTGAGGACCAGTTATGGAAAAAGTTTCAACTAGATCTCATGTTTAATGAAGGTCCTAAAGAATGTTTTGAAAAATGCTCTTCAGCAAAATGGAATTTGCAACATGCAACCGAGTGGTAGTTAATAGGTTTTATTTTTTATTTTTTCGTAACTTGCCTTGATTCTTTTCAAGTGCATGTCTGCATTCCACACAGTATACTTCAACTGTATTGCATGTTCTTGTATTATAATTCTTCGTAATATTCTTTTCTCAATGCTTACAGGATTGTGTATGCTCTCCCAGTTCAATCCATGTGCATGTTCGGCCGGTACGATCGGAGTAAGTCCTAGTTCTTCAGAGTTTTTGTATAGTGGTGTTCCGTCATCTATGCTGGCCAATGCACCTAGGTTAACTCCGTAGAGTGTACCTTCGATTGCATATTTTTGATATCTTGTAAACATGTCTAGGCTATCCTGGAAATCAGAATCAGTTTCTGTGGGATATCCTATGATCATAAAGAAGTAACAGTGCATACCCACCTTACTCATCTGTTCCATACAATAATCTAAGTCTTCGTTTGAAAACTGCTTTTGCATATGATTTCTAACATTTTCACTGCCAGATTCTACACCCCAGCACAAATTGTCGCAACCGCTTTTAGCGGCCAATTCAAAGTCTGTTGGTAACATCTGTTTAGAGGAACGCACAATAAATTGTCCACCCCAACGGAAGAATTTTTCAGGCAAGTTATTCGCCTTGTAATATTCTACAAGTGTGATACAAAGTTCTCGAAACGCTTTCATGCTTCCGTTTATAAGACTGTCCATAAAGTAGAAATCAGTTATTCCATGCGTCCTGTAGTTTTCGATCATCTCATCGGCTATATTTTTTCCTGATCTGAATTTGAACTTGGTCCAAAATTCATGTATATCGCAGAAAGTACAATGACGCACACAACCTCTACTGCCTGTTATAGGTAATATTTTCCTGTTATGGTATCTGTATGGAAGATCTATTACATCGCTCCAATCAGGTTTAGGGATGACGTTTAGATCCGGCACACCTGCATAAGGGTTTCCATTGATGCCAGCATAATCGAAATTATTTTTCATTAATTCTATCAATGCGATATCCCCATCACCTTTGATGTAAGCGTCTATCAGTCCCTCTTCCATAAGTTTATTGGCGTAGTCGGCGTTTGAACTTGCTATACCTCTCGTGCTGATCCCAGCACCGCCTATCATTATCCTGCCTTTGTATCTACTACGTAGTCTTTGCAGTATCTCTGTACAGGCTCTCTGGCATTGAAAGGTAAAAACACTGAATCCTATCCATTTGGGATTGAGTTCTACTAATTCTTTTATTACTAATTCATAGTACTGATTAACCAAAATTTGTGTGTCGGTGTCTAGCGTGGTGTTAACTGTAAAATAATTTTCTAGATCTGCTATAATTTTTTTATCTGATAGACTGTGCCATAGTTTAATGTTATAATCTTTAACGGTACAGGAGAAACCTGCTTCTTGTAAACACGCTTTTAACAAACTTGTGCCTGCAGGAGCATAGGCAACACTCATGAAAGGAATATTACACAGTACAAGATCTAATTTATTTTTTGCCATCAGTTTAAAATTTTAAATACTTATTATACACAAATGACCACACATTTTAAACCAAACAACGAGTCTTATATAGAATACAAGAAAAGGGTGTTAGACTCAAAGTCTAGCTCGTTTTGTGGTGCTAAATGGTATTACGCTACGATATGGTTGAATACAGGCCAGACAACAGCCTGCCATCATCCATTGCCACACCAAGTAGATGCCGAGGCAGTCATGAAAAATCCAGCACTCTTAAGCAACACACCTACAAAAAAAACTGAAAGACAACAGATGTTAAAGGGTGAAAGACCTTCTGGCTGTTCGTACTGTTGGAAAATCGAAGATATTAGTAAAGACAATGTAAGTGATAGAGTACATAAGTCTGTGGCTTATACCGAAAAAGATCTGCAGGAAGCCTTCGACGGCGGTAATGAAAAAGACTTTCCTGTAAAATATCTAGAGTTAAGTTTTGATAGAACTTGCAATTTTGCCTGTAGTTACTGCAACCCAGCATTTAGTACCACGTGGGCAAAAGACATTAAAAAAAACGGGCCCTACACAGAGATAGGTGAGGACGGCAAAAGGCATTATGGGCACCCTCATAATCAGGCTAGTCGTTTTCAGGAGGATGACAATCCTTACATCAAAGCGTTCTTCGAATGGTGGGACAAAGAACTACATTCAACAGTGCATACCTTGAGGCTTACTGGTGGAGAGCCATTAATGCACAGGCATGTTTGGAAAATGATGGATTTTCTTAAGAGCAGACCAAATGTCGTCGAGTACTTTGCTGTCAACTCTAATTTAGTAACTAAACCAGCACTGTTCGATAAATTTTTGAAGGAAGCAAAAGGCATTAACGGATTCCATTTATACACAAGTAATGAAAGTTGTGAACTAGGGTCAGAGTACATCAGAGACGGGATGGTATGGACTCAGTGGAAAGATAATTTAGCGAGGGCAATAGATAGTAAATGCTTTGACGGTGTTAATGTGATGTGTACAGTTAGTGCGATTGCGTTAGAAGGGTTGGCAGAATTTTTGAGATTTTGTGTGGAGATGAAAAAAACAAATGATAAAAAGATGCCTCAGTTTAGTTTAAACATACTGCGTTTCCCTAACTTTCAATCGCCTTTGGTGTTGCCTTTAGAGCTTAGGAAAAAATTTGCATGCGAAATAGAAACCTTTACTACCAAAAATGAAAAGTACTTAAACGAAATGGAGGTTAGTAATTGTAAAAGATTAATTACATATCTTAAGCAAGAAGATGACACACACATGGAATTGCGTAAACAATTTAAGAATTATTTTAAGCAATATGACAAAAGGAGGGACAAGGACTTTGAAAAGACTTTCCCAATAATAGGAGAATGGTATCGTGGCATATGATTACGGGGCCAAAGAGCCCGAAAAATTAAAGATTAAAGACATGACTCCTAGAGAAAAGGAGTTACTGATAGATAGTGATACTTTCTGTATGATGCCATGGCTTCACTTACACGCTTTCCCGGACGGCAGAGCGTATCCTTGTTGTTTTGGTTTAGACAAATATCCTGTGGGAAACCTGAACAAAGATTCTATGGAGACAGTGTTTAACGGTCCTGATATGAAAGAGATGCGGGTTAATATGCTGAACAACAAGAAGAGCAAACAGTGTGGGAAGTGTTACGATCAAGAGCAGTCTGGTTTCTTTTCATTGAGATTAAGTTCTAACAAACATTTCGGACACAACATAGGCATGACGGAGAATACTCAAGCGGACGGTACAGCAGACTTTGTTATCAAATATTGGGACATAAGGTTTAGTAATCTTTGTAATCTCGCTTGTAGGAGTTGTGGAACATGGTTCAGTAGTAATTGGTATGAAGATCACAAAAAATTAAATGGTGCTCCACCTAATCATGCTAAGATTATTAGAGTGGGCAGAACAGCAGATGACATATGGGAACAGATGTTGGAACAATTTGAGCACGTAGAACAGTTTTACTTTGCAGGTGGTGAACCTTTGATAATGGAAGAACACTACAGGATATTGAAGGAGTTGGATAGGCGTAAAATGTATCACGTGAGATTGATATACAACACAAATTTCACAAGATTAAAATTCAAAGATATGGATGTGTTGGAACTCTGGAACAAGTTTGATTCAGTATCGATTGGTGCTAGTCTAGACGCCGAGGGAGAGCGGGCAGAATTCATGCGAAAAGGTACAGTATGGAAAGATGTAGTAGCAAACAGAAAACGTATGATGGAAGTTTGTCCACAAGTGGATTTTTACATATCCAGCACAGTGGGATTGATCAATTCATTACACATTGTTGACTTCCATAGAAATTGGGTAGATCAAGGTCTACTCAAACCACAGGATTTCAATTTTAATCTGTTACAATATCCATATGCTCAAAGGATTGATTTGTTACCTGATAGTTTCAAGCAAAAAGTCAAAGAGAAATATGAGAAACACCTAGAATGGTTACGTCCACGTGATCACCTCACTAGGGCAACCAAAGGGTTTGAATCTGGGCTGGATTACATGTTGAGGAGAGACAATAGCAAAGACATACAACAATTCAAAGAAACAATGAAAAGGATGGACGTGATCAGAGATGAAAAAATACTTGAAACATTTCCAGAATTGCAGGAATTGTATGAAGAGAATTAGACCTAGCGAAGGCAACAAAACATTCTGTATGGCACCGTGGACACACACGTATCTCTCACCACAGACAGAGAGACGTATGTGCTGTGCATCCAGAGAACCTGCACAGAGTTTCAAGCAGTACATAGACACAGGCAACGATGCTAAAGAATACAAACCTCTCACACTGAAAGAACACTGGAATTCAGATCACATGAAATCTGTAAGGTTACGTATGATGGCAGGAGAAGAGTTATCTGAATGCCAAGTGTGTGATCACAAATTGTTAAACACGAATGTATATAGATCGTATTTCAACCAGTTGTTCAAACACAAAGTAGACGAAGCATTCGCGACCACGGACGACACAGGTGCAACCACGATGCAAACAATCAGTTTTGATTACAGGTTCAACAACCTATGCAACTTCAAATGTAGGATGTGTGGTGACATGTTAAGTTCTAGTTGGGAAGCGGAGTCCAGGAAACACAAAACTTGGAAAAAGGAAAACTCTCCGTGGATGGCATCACCACTAAGGGAACAAATCATAAAGTTCCAAGATACTCAAGTTGTACAAGAGTTTGTTGAAGCGGTAGAGACAAAAAAAATAAAAGAAATATATTGGTGTGGCGGAGAACCTTTGATGTGGGATATGCATTGGAAGGCTATGCAGAGGATAATAGAACTAGGATTCGCAAAAGAGGTGTATGTGAGATACAACACGAATCTAAGTAGGACATCATTCAAGGGAATCAAACTGTTTGACTTACTGCCACAGTTCCAAGATTGGCAGATATGTTCATCATTAGATGGTACAGGAGAAGTTGGTGAGTATATCAGGGACGGACTTAACTATGAACAGTGGTTACTCCATTTCAAACAAGGAATGGCAGTGGCAAAAACATCTAGGGAGATGAGATTAGACTACACAATAACAATGCCTGGTTTATTAGAACTCAAGAATATGTTTGATTTAAGTAGAGAACTAGACACAGAGATATTGACAAAAGTCATGTTTACTTTTAGTGATGATGAGATTTTAAGTCCACTAGCACTACCTAAAGAACTGCTACACACACTTATTGATGAGGCACTAGCATACATGGAACCACTTGCCACACGAAAACAGATGGCATTGATTGACGTAATCAAAAACTTGAAAAACAGAGAAACCTTTACACCGACCAAAAGGGGAAAGCAGAGACAAGAAAGTATTGATAAGATCAGAAGACAAGACATAAAAAAAATATTAAGCAGGGACGAAAGGGTGTTAGACTGGTGGACAAGTATATAAAATCAAACATATGCCCTCTACCGTGGAACCACTTAGAAGTTGATGTAAATGGTGATGCGTCTCCCTGTTGTCTTTACAAAGGCAGTATTCCTGGGGTGAAGGTCTATGAACACAGTTTGAAATCTATACAGCAAACAGACTTTATGGAACTTTTAAGAAAGAAGTTCAGAGATGGTGAGCGTCCCAAAGGTTGCCAGAGTTGCTGGCAAGAAGAAGATGCAGGGAAAACGTCAAAAAGGCAAAACTCGATATATAAGATGAAACAAAGCCTAACAGACTGGACACCTAATAGCGAGCCAACACTGAAGTTCATTGACTTTAAGTTGGGAAACGTGTGTAATTTAAAATGTAGGATATGTGGTAGTTGGAGTTCCTCGAAATGGGCACAGGAAGAAATAGATTATGAAACAGCGAAAGGCGGTGATAATCCATTAGCAAGAAAACAACTGAAGGAAGGTGGATGGCCAAAACGTAACCCACAGTTCTTCGATGAATTACAGGAAGATCTCAAACACGTGGAGTACTTTGAGTTTACAGGAGGCGAACCGTTCATGATCAAGGATCACTTCAAGATATTGATGCACTGTGTGGAGAAGGGATATGCAAAGAACATAGACATACACTACAACACTAACGGCACACAGTTGCCACCACAGGAGATATTTGACCTATGGGCGTATTTCAAACATGTTGAGATAGCATTCAGTATAGATGATGTGGGAGAGCCTTTTGAATATCAGAGACATCCTGCTAATTGGAGAGAAGTGAGTGGTAATCTTGTAAAGTTCAAAGAATTGAAGACGACGAACATGGACTTCCAGATATGTTCAACGGTGTCTATTTTCAATGTATTCAACTGGGCCAAGATAGCATTATGGGTGGCACAGTTTCAACCCAAGTTCTTCTATGTTAACACGTGTTTTGATCCGGACGTGTTCAACATACAGACGTTACCCAAACAAGTCAAGGACATCGTAGTAGACAGATATCATATGCTTACTGACTATCAACCCAGCATTAGGTTCATGAATGCGGCAGACAGAGACACACCAGAGATCAGAGAACAGCGTAAAGCAAGGATTTTACAGACTGACAAGTACAGGAAAGAAAATTTTGGCCAGGTCTTTCCGCTTTTAAATAACATTTTAAAAATATATGACTAAAAAATTTATAGCAGGCGGTTGCAGTTTCACATATGGCCACGAGTTGAGTGACGATCAAGATGGCAGAGAAGCATCTAAAAAATCATGGTCGGCTCTTTTACATCAGCAGTATAAAACGGATACCGAGTATCGTTCTGTCGCTAAGGGCGGAATAGGTAATTGTGCTATAGCGAGAAAAGTGTTCAACGAAATTTCTCAAGGCGATGTAGATTGTGTGGTCGTCATGTGGACATTCCTGTCTCGATACGACTGGGCAATGAAAAGACACAAGTCTTTGGAAGGATCTAGATGGGCCAACATTTCACCATGGGACACAGACAAAGAGCAAGGCAGGGTGTTTGAACAATTACACAGTGATCCTGCCCAAATGGAAATATGGAACCAACGAAGAGAGATAGCCAAGCACAACGGCACGAGCCAGTTCGCAGAGGCCATTTATAGATATGCTGGAAATATGTATCACGAAGCATATTTGAGTTGGAAGAGCATCACATGGTTACAGAACATCCTGGAAAAGAAGAAAATACCGTTCATGTTCACACTAGCAGACAACAGTTTATTCTATGACTATGAAGCTCATTTGAAAAATCTAGATGGTCTCATGCAATCCCTCTATAGTGAGATTGACCAGTCAAAATGGTTGGTGTTTGGTGAAAGAATGATGGGATTCAACCAGTGGGCAAGTCTAAACAATTACCAATATGCCACAACACACCCACTAGACAAAGCCCATGAAGATGCTGTAAAATTAATGTTACCAACTTTTAACAAACTGATAGGAGACAAATAATGTTCACTTGGATAAAGAATCTCTGGAACAAGTTCAAACAGGAAAGAGCTTACAGGAAGAGATTGAAGGAATTGAAGAAGAAAGATCCATTCATATACAAATAGGATGGTCCTCAAAAAAATTAAGAAAGCGTTGGAAAAGACGCCACGGTTCGAACTGACCGAACTGCCGTACATAGATGTCACGGAAGATCCCGTGAGACCGGAACTGAGTCTAGAATTCAGACAGGCATACGGTAGGAAAATATACGGAATCAAGGACGAGGAGGGTGACATAGCGGCTGTCATGTGTTTCGCATTCACAAACGGTATCCCCAAGAGCGTGGAGGAGATGGACACCATGAGCAAAGACGCCGCCATGCAGGCCATACACAGGGCAGGTGTTCAAGGTAGCATAGCGATTGCCTACACAGTGTAGATCGG
>Ga0209630_10002680_pt1 | contig 16898 bp, 17 predicted proteins | sample COG_01_FD_184745 | JGI IMG/M metagenome (GOLD analysis project Ga0209630, IMG submission 184745) | Pelagic Microbial community sample from North Sea - COGITO 998_met_01 (SPAdes) (version 2) | ecosystem: Environmental > Aquatic > Marine > Neritic zone/Coastal water | place: Helgoland, sampling... | reverse complement strand
CACTACAACAACCGTAACTGTGTCGCCAAAGTAACTCGATGAGTCGTTACACAATGCTAACTTAGCACTAGAAACTTCTTGAAGTTGTTTCACTGTAATTTTTGGAAACTGCGCATTTACAGCCATAGCTGCTGTCGTCAATGCGAGGACAAGAACAGATTTTAAAAATTGCATTTTCATATTGTTTTACTTTTTGTCATTTTAATACGGCAAACTTTCCTTTAAATGTGTCGCCGGTGTCATTATCTTTCACGGTGAAAATATATATTCCTCTTGCGATTATTTGCGATTCGCTGGATAGTAAATCCCAGGCATGCTCACCACCACTAAAAACGTTTTTGTCAGCATCTTCAGCACCAAACGTCGCATACCACCTGATGTCTTCTCCTGTATAGGTGTCATCATGTTCTATTTGATCAATAAAATCACCAGCAACGGTGAATATGCGAATCGTGCAATTCTTTGGTAGGTTAGCGAAATATAACTTTCTGCTCTGTTCCTGGAAATTGCTCTGACCCTCCCAAGCGGCACCAGCGTAATACGGGTTTGGATAAACAAAAGGAGCATCTTGCGTAAGGTTTGTATTTGCTGGCTTACCGGCAAATGCACGGTAGTTATTACTCAATAAGCTACTTTCCAAAGATTCTAAATTGCTGTTTTCGTTTCCTCTGTCATAGGCAGAGACTGAAATGGCGTATTGCCACCCATTTTGAATATTGTTTAACGTGTATTTGTAGGCATACACTGTTGGGTCGTTTTCAAATCGTGTCGGTTCTGTAAGCTTGACGCTAGAAAAACCAGTCTCAAAAAACAAACCATTTCCTTTAATGTCCCAATCACCAATTTTCTTTAAATCCGTTGCCAAACTCGGTACCTTCGTTACGTCGAAGCCAAGCTGAGTCATGTAAATTCGATATCCTTCAAAATCTTTTTCCAGCGTAATGGGGTCAACGCTTTCCTCGGCATTATCTGCCCAGTAAATGTCTATACTGTTTTGATTGGTTACAATTTTTGTCTTGGGAATATTGGGTGGAGCAGGAAGAATGAAACGTGTAATTTCGCCATCGTTGTTTGCGTCTTCATCGGCATCCAAAACACCGTTGAAATTTTTGTCCTCACCATTGTAAGCCACTTGAGCCCAATCTGCATTGTCACGAATTATTGTTTGCTGGTATTGGCTGTTAACGCTGTTTGGCTCACCATCTTCTAGTTTTTTAGCTAGCACAAAGGCATATGCAACTTTAATGGTTTCTCCTGGCTCCATGCTTCTGAAAGGACCCACAGATAATAAATCGGCTCGATTGCCTGCTTCATTTAATTGTTCTTTAAATGACTTAGCGCCGCAATTACCATTTTGTGTAGAGTTTTGGTCCCAACACTGGTGGTGGTTAAGACCAGCAGTCAATTTGCCATAACGTGCTTGTTCAGAATTGGGTAAGAAAAATACAGGGTTTGTGGTATTGTTAAACTCCCACGCATTGTAATGCGCTTTAAAACTTGGATCTAAAGATGGGTGTTTGAAACCTGTTTTGTCTTCTGCTCCAAGAAACTTTTGACCAACATAACTTTCAGTAAACCCAGCATCACCACTGTGGTCGTAACAGTATGCCATATTGAAGGTGTCGATAAATCCGTTACCTCCTTTGTTGTAAAAAGCAGCTCCACCACTTCCCGCTGGCGTTACATTGGTATTGCGTACTACGGTATTTGTCCAAAGACCAAAGTAAACACTATCAATAACACTACTACTGGTGTTGGTAACCTCAAAGTTTAGAATAACAAAGAAGTCACTGAACGAGTAATTCCAATTGAAGGTTTCCATGGTTACACCTAATTTCAGAGGTTGTGTATGGTTGTTAATTGGAATGTTGGTGCCAGGCACTAATAAGTTGGAGTCGGAGAAGTGTGCTACATAATCTTGATGCGAAACTGCATCTGGCGTAAAAAAAGGACTGTCGAACAAACTTGAACGTTGTTCAAGTGTACTGCCAACTTCGGCGGTAAATTCAAATCCGCCGCGACCGGTTGCGTATCCACTTGGGGCATCATAGGCTGAAGTTGATACAGCGACAAGCGACCCGTCAACTAATCCGCCTACCCAAATACCTCCTTCAAACAAATGTTCGATGCCTGACCCGGCAGGGAATTCGCAGCTTTGGTTGCCGCTGCCATCTCTATACCCTCGAAAGGCATTGCCAAAAGTGCCAACATTACTTACGTTTAAACGAACATTACTTGCCGTTGTTACCTTTTCTGAGAAAGAGCTTTGCGCCCCGCAGGAAAGATAGACCAACAGTCCGATTATAAGTGTTTGATAGCGCATGTACGACGGATGCAAAAATATATCTTTACACCTAAGAAAAATAGGAATCTTGTGCAGGTATTGTCAACTTTTTTCACTCATTTTAGGGTTGACGAAATGAATTCAGAATTAGTCTGTTGTAATCTCTTGAATATCACCGTCTGCCCATAAATCTTCAAGCGCATAGAACGACCGCATATCTCCTTTGAAAACATGAATGACTACGTTTACATAGTCAACCAAAACCCATTCTCCAACCGAATAACCTTCTTTACTAAAAGGGTTTTCGCCAGTGGCTTTCTTTACCTCATGAATGACGCTTTCGGCAATCGCAGAAACTTGACGGTCGCTTTCTCCATGACAAATCAACATAACGTCGGTCACTGCAGAGGTTAAATTGCGCAAATCGATTTTTACAATGTTGTGTGCTTTTTTTTCCAACATCCCGTGAATTGCAATGTCTGCTAGTTTGTCAACGGCTGGATTTTTTTTCGGCATAAATGAGTTATTGCGTAATTTGCCGGCAAAAGTCGGGAAAATTTGTTGAACCTAAACCCCCAATCGCTCTTTGTTGGACAATCAGTAATTTTTGTTCAAGAGATAGATTCCACTAACGAGTATCTCAAAAACTTGGCAAAGCAGCGTAATTTAACGGAAGGAACTGTTGTGGTAACTGAATTCCAATCTAAAGGTAAGGGGCAGCGGGGTAATACATGGCAAAGTGAAGCCGGGGTAAATGGTTTGTTTAGTTGCTTGCTTCAGCCCAAAGGCTTACGTCCAGATCAATTGAGTGCCATATCATTTTTGGTAGGTTTAGCCGTGCGGGCAGTGGTTCAAAAATATGCGCCCGACAAAGTCGTAACCGTAAAATGGCCAAACGACATCATGGTCGAAAACAAAAAGGTTGCTGGGATTTTGATTGAAAATATGTTGGGTGAACCTGTGAACTCAATAATCGGAATTGGCATGAATATCAACCAAAAAGTCTTTAATCTATTGCCGGATGCAACATCTATGTCGCTGGAGTCGACTGATAAACTCGATGTTGCCTCAGTGATTTCCGATTGTCTGACTTTTGTAGAGAAATACTATCTTTTGACGAAACGTGACGGCGGTGTGAAACAATTATGGGAATTGTACGTATCTCAACTGTACAAACACGAAGAAACAGTACAAATAAACGGAGAGGGTTTTAAGGTTATTGGAGTTAAAGAAACTGGAGAATTGATAGTGAGCAACAAAAAGGGCGAAAGATTGCTCCAACATAAAGAAGTGGATATACAATGGAATTAGTTATAGATATTGGAAATACGCGTGTAAAAGCTGCCTTGTTTATCAATAATGGTATTCACAAAGTGCTTCGCCATGAAGAAGCAGGGAAGGATTTGTACGACGACGTTAAACGTTTTAAAATCAATTCGATAATAGTGAGTTCCGTGAGGAAGCAAAATGCTGAGCAAATCAGTTTGTGGGAGTCTGTGGCACCAACAATATGGTTAGACCATAAGACACCTTTGCCGATAAAGAACGACTATCAAACGCCAGAAACTTTAGGGCGAGATCGAATTGCTGCCGTTGTTGGTGGAAGATTTTTGTTCCCCCAAGGGCCGGTTTTATGTATTGACGCAGGAACGTGTATTACGTATGATGTACTGACCGAAGCGAATGTTTATGTCGGCGGAAATATCAGTCCAGGAATCCATTTGAGGTATCGTGCAATGGACGAATTTACCGATGCCTTGCCTTTGGTTGCAGAAGTGGAAGTCAATTCACTTTTTGGAAAATCAACTCATGATAGCATGTCAACTGGCGTGATTACAGGGATGAGCGCTGAAATAGATGGCATGGTAATGCGCTATGAAGAGGCATTTCCTGGCATACAAACAATCATTTGCGGAGGAGATGCAAGGTATTTTGTGAATCATGTTAAAAAGAAGATATTCGCGAACCAAAATTTAGTGCTGTTGGGCCTGCATAAAATCTTATTATTTAATGAAAGAAGTCTTACATAAACTGCTCGTTATTGCAGTTGTTTTATTTGGATGTAAGCACTTTGCTTATACTCAGAATTCACCTTATACTTTAGGTAGTTTAGGGTTAATGCAATCGTCTGGCTTTACCCAACATGAATTAATGGGCGGTTTGTCTGGAAGTCTTAGGAGTAAAGGTGATTTTTCGCTTGTAAATCCAGCATCCTTGTCGGCCTTGCAAGAAACGAGTTTACAAACAGGCAGTTTTGTTAGTTTGATTGAACAGAAATCAGCGTCGAAACGAAAAACAGACAATCATGGCGATTTTGGGCAGTTTGCACTTGGATTGCCAATATCCGTTAAAAAACACATCTCGTTTGCGGCTGGTTTAAATAGAATGACGTCTATGGATTATACAATCCCGAATACAACCACCGAAAATGGCGCAGACGTTTTAAATATTTTTGCTGGACAAGGCGGGGTTAACAGATTTCAAACAGCCGTTGGGTTTCAGATTGCCAAAGGGTTGTCACTTGGGTTAGAGTCGAGTTTTATCTTCGGGAATACGGAAGAAATCGTAGACAAACAGTTTACATCAAACCGAAGTATTTTTAGCACGCGAAACACAAAAACCAATTATTATTCTGGTGTTAGGTATACTGGAGGCGTTCAATATACTAGACAATTTGGTAAGTCAAAACAGTTCACATTGGGGGCTTTTGGAACACCGAGTTCTACAATGACGATGAGCCGAGATGAATTGGTTCAAACCTATAATTATCAGGGTAATTTTTACATTGATACAATCTCCGATAGAAAGGATGCTCAGTTTTCGCAAGAGTTACCAATGGAATTTGGACTTTCGCTTAGTGTAGGTAAACAAGACGTTTGGAACCTTGGTGTGGAGTATAGCTCAGCTCAATGGGCCGATGTTGCACCTCGCTCTAGTGACAACAACTACTTCAATCAAGATGCTATCACCATAGGAGGGTATTGGCAGGCAAAGGCTGAGATGAATAGCCAACATGCTTCAAAAACGGAAAGATTTAAGGATTATCTTAAAACTTCTCGGGTGTATTATGGTTTTAGAATGCAGAGCCTTTACACCGGTGTGGTGAATAACCAAGTGAAAGAATCTACTTTTAGTTTGGGTATTGGTTTACCACTTTCAAGGCAGTATACCTTGGAAGGTATTAAGTATGTCATGATATCCAGAATAAACATTGGAGTTGATTATACCATTAGAGGGAACACAGACCCAGGAATGATACAGGAAAACATAATTGGCATCAAATTTGGATTAACCTTATCAGATAAATGGTTTATCCAGAGAAAATATAAATAAGTATAAAAGTAAAAAAATAGAAAGCGATGAAAATGACAGCAATTAAAAGTATGATTCTTGCGACCGTAATGTCATTCACTGCGACCCTTGCACTTGGTCAAGAGAATTGGGACGGACACAAATACGGTACAGACACTGTAAAAGCGCAAAAAAGTGAAGCAATGTTTAATCAATACTTCAAGGCGCGCGACTACCAATCCGTTTATCCCTATTGGAAATACCTGTTTAACAATGCGCCGGTTGTTAGTAAGAGAATTACATACAATGGAGCGTTCATCACGAAAAAGTATTTAACCTACCTTAGAAAGAATGACACGGCTGCTTACAAAGCACGGTTGAGTGGTTTAATTGATACGGTGATGTTATCCTACGACATGAGAATCAAATACTGGGGAGATCGCGATATCGTATTGGCCCAAAAAGCCGCAGATATGTTTACGCTTCAACCTCAATACCGAGATTCGGCAATGGAAATGTTTAAAAACAGTGTCGAGAATCTTGGTAATAAAACAGAGTACAAAACTCCATTGTACTACCTAAAGTCGGCAATAACCGAGAACAAACGTGATAAATATGGCACAGATAGCTTATTTGATCTGTATTTTGAGTTAAGAGATATCATTGACCACAATTTAAAAATTGAAGGAAAGGCACAAAAGAAGTGGGTAGCATGTGACACATTAGTGAATAGGATGATGGGCCCTTATTTTACCTGCGAGAAGGTTGAAGAGTTTTTTAAACCTCAAACTGATTCTACCCCAGATAATTTAGCGTTGTTAAAAAAAGTAACTAAGTTGCTTGATAATGCAAAAAACTGCAACAATTCAGGGTATGCGTTGGACGTGGCTGTAAAGGTGTATGAACTAGAACCTAGTTCTGAGGCTGCAATTAGTATTGCTAAGTCTTATAAAGGAATTGGCAAAGGCGCTGAAGCAATTCAGTGGTACAATAAAGGTATCGATGGAGTTACTGACACAACAGAACGTGGCGAGATTTACCAAACCTTGGCCAGCTTAGAATATGCTGCTGGAAATGTTTCTAAAGCAACAGGTTATGCCAAAAAGGTTTTGGCAATAAATCCAAACAATGGTGCCGCACATCTAATCATTGCAAGTGGTTATGCAAAAAGCAAAACATCCTGTACTGCAGATGGTATAGACGGCAAAAGTGTTTATTGGGCTGCGGTTGACAGAGCTGTAAAAGCTAAAACGGTTGATCCAAGTGTGGCTGAGCAAGCCAATAAGTTTATCAATGTGTACTCTGCATATTTTATTAAAGGAGAGCAAGCATTCTTTAAAAACTTTGCTACGCAAGAAGGTGGTACCTACACCGTTCCTTGCTTAGGCGTTTCTACAATCGTAAGATTTAGTAAATAAGCTAAACAAGATGATTCAAAACCGGCAATACAAATTGTTTTATGCAGTTATGATTGCCGGTTTTTTTATGGGCTGTCGGCAAGCGGATAAATCCAATATTGAAAAATATCTGCAACAGTCGGAAGATTTAAGTGTAGAAAAGGTGGAGGACGTTGTCATTCGATACACGGACTCAGCACAGGTAAAAGCAACCATTCGCGCTCCCCAGATGATCCGGTATCCGAACAAAGAGGAACCTTATACTGAAATGCCACTGGGTTTGTTCGCCACGTTTTACGATGCAAATGGCAAAGTAGATAGTAAACTTTCTGCGGCTTATGGGATTAATTACGAAGACAAAAAACTAATCAAACTCACAGACAGTGTTCGTGTAGTTAATGTGAAAGGCGAGGAGCTTAAGAGTGAGGAACTGTTTTGGGATCAAACGAGTAAGAAAATCTATACCAATAAGTTTGTTCGAATCGTGCGCAACGGCGAAACGTTGCGTGGAGACGGATTTGAAAGTAATGAGTCCTTTACGAAATATAGAATTTTACGTCCTGCAGGACCTGTAAGTGTTCAAGATAATCTACTAGAAAGCAATGAAGAAGTTCAATAGATTTATTCAAATTATTTGGTTAGGTGTTGCAGCCGTAGCTGCTTGGGAGGCATACTTAAGCTATTACAATACGAAAATGTTTAACGGCAGATTTTGGCTAATGATAGGCGCATTTACTGCGGCCATCGCCATGTATTCTATACGTAAGCGACAAGGTCGAAGTATGAAGTAATTACTTCTAAAACGAACATTAACCAATCCGCTACCCAAGTGATGCACATCCGGCGAATTTGTCGTTGGCCACAATGCGAAAATGTTCAATAGGTGAATCTACAACCTCCGGTCTTTTTCTGAAATCGCTTCGTCGTTTATGCTAGCGAACCTTTTGGCCATTAATCCGTTTTCGTCAAACTCCCAGTTTTCGTTTCCGTATGCACGAAACCACTGACCATCAGGGTTGTGGTATTCATATTCAAAGCGGACTGCAATACGATTATCCGAGTGTGCCCAATAGGTTTTTTTTAATTTGTAGTCAAGTTCTCTGGACCACTTATATCGTAGAAAACGAATTATTTCATCTCTACCATTTAAAAAGGTACCTCTGTTTCGCCATTTGCTGTCCATGGTGTACGCCAAACTGACTTTATTTGGGTCTTTTGAGTTCCAACCGTCTTCGGCCATTTGAATTTTTTCTTTGGCGGTTTCTTCGGTAAATGGGGGTAAGGGGTGCTTCTTATCCATATTGGTTTGACTATTTTTTTGGTGGCAATGCCGTTTTCCAACCCGCTTTCAGTTGAGCGGAAAGGTTAATTATCTTCTGGCGGTTTTCTGGTTTATACGCAATGTTTTCATTTTCATCCGGATCGACCGAGTTCTCATATAACTCACAAGTAACGGAATCTTTGCGTTCACCTTTACTATGGTCCCAATAATACCACTCCACATAATGGTGGTCCTTTGTTCTTATGGAATAGCCCATATACCGTTTGCCATCCGGAGTAACTTTAGGCCGGCGATGAAACTGACTAAATGCAGCGGTTTTCCATTCTTGCTTAGGCTCGGTAATTAAGGGAACAAAGCTCGTGCCTTGTAAATACTTTGGGGTACTAATCCCAGCCAATTCGCATAAAGAAGGATACATGTCTATCAACTCCGTAATTTCAAAACTTTGATGACCTTGGTTTTCTATTTTAGGTGAATACACCACCATCGGAACATGAATGTCGATGTTATAATTGGATTGCTTACACCACCCATTATGTTCTCCTAGTTTCCAGCCATGATCTCCCCATACAATGATGACTGTATTTTCAGCAATTCCGAGATCATCAAGGTGCTTAAGGACCTTACCAAATTGTGCATCGATGTAGCTGACGCTTGCATAATACCCTTGTTTTAAAATCCGCGCGGTATCTTCATTCATTGTATATTCCGTCGGGTGCTTGATGTGTTTAAAGCCATCGTAACCGCGCAATTCATACATTGAATTCATAGTCATTACCGGAGAAAGATGGGGCACATATGGATTTCGAGCTAAAGGGATGCTGTCTCTGTTATACAAATCCCAATATTTTTTTGGAACAGCAAACGGAAGGTGTGGTCTGAAATAGCCCAATGCCAAATAAAAAGGTTGGTCTTTTTTTGCCAAACGTGTCAACGTCTTTTTAGCTAACTCCGTTTGAGCCCCGTCAAAATACATGGTGTCATGAACGTCTTCAATCTCCCACGCAGGACCATTATTCCAGCCGTCGGCATAGTAGTTTGGGCGGAGTTTAACCAACGAATCGCGTTTAATTTTTTGTCTGCGTTGCGTTTCTGAATTGACATAAAATGTTTCTCCATCTCGTTTCAACCATTCTTCACGGAGGTACCTAGCGGGTCGTAAATCTGGTTCATCCCAAGAAATCGAATCAGGCATATAATTGTGAAATATTTTACCAATGCAAACGGTGTAGTATCCGTTGTCGTGAAAATGCATTGGCATTGTAATCATGTCTGGGTGAAGTTTTCGGAATTTATCTCCCAAGTGCCAAACGCGTGTTGAATCAGGTCTAAGGCCAGACATTAAACTCGCTCTTGATGGTGCACAAACGGCGGCTTGGCAATACGTGTTTCTAAACGTCGTGCCTTTATTGGCGAAGGCATCTAAGTTTGGAGAAACAATATATGGGTTGTCGTACACACCCAGGTTTGGGCCTAGGTCATCGATGGAAACAAACAATACGTTTAGTTTTTTCTTCTCCTGCGCCTCTGGTGTGCTGCACGACGATAAGCAAAGGGCCAATGAGAAAAAGAAAAGTATGGGAATAGATTGAATTCGTAGAGTCATAGGGCTTGTGTTATTCAGCATTTCCTGAAGGCATAGTCAACCAAAGGTATAAAAAAGAAATAGGTAATATAACGGAGCCCCTATGGTCTTCAATGACATGATATTGTGTCCGTTACTTTGGCAAATAAACAACTACTCAGCCTCTAACCCGTAACTGAGGATAAGTTTTGAAACCTCAAAAAACAATTCCGTAACATGTGTCGGCGTTTTGGATAATTCAGAAAGTGCTTCAAAGTTTCTGGTAAATTCTTTCATTTCTGATTTAGCGTTTGACTCATTATTTAGATCCTGAAAAGCCATGTTCCAATTGTCGAAAAGTCTCTTTTCCTTTTCTCCTTTTCCAAGCAGCAGCACGTAAGAATGTCGTTTATCACGTTTGATGTTTTCGTAAAGGTCAAGCACCTCTGTTTTGTCGCCTTCTAGCAATTGAACAAATTCATTGTTGTAATAAAGCAAGCAACCTGTGATGTCATGTGCGTCATTAAACTGGTTAGCCGTATCTAAAATTGCACGAATGTCATCCATTGTTAACGATGGAGAAGCTTTTGAACAGCATACAAGTTCAAACATATTGGGATTGTAATTAAGTTCAAGTAATCAACTTCAAAAATACACATTGAAAACAAAGATATTTATGCCAAAAATCAGTGAAGATGATTTTAACTAACAGCGAGCTGTTTTTCTTTTTTTCCCGATTCGTCCTTTGTTTTCTACTTTTTTGATGTAATCAATGGCCAAAGGCACTTTGCATGCAGCAGTAGCCATTTTTACTTCAACTTTGCCCATGTTCTTTGCCGTTTCTTTTGCCTTTTCTGTTAAGGCTGGAATATATGAACCAATCGCAATAACGAATCCGTTCATCACAAAAGGTAGTCGGTCTGGCATGTGATGCACCTCTCGTTCAACCCGATCCAACAAGGTGGCATAGGTGGCAATATTTAATTTGTCATCGCTATTTACGGCGGCATATGATGCCAAAGCGGCCCATCCACAGGCCTTCACTTGGTCTTTGTTAGAGTCAATCCATTTTAAGCCAATATCAAATCCAAAGTCAGTATCGCCAGCTACCCACGGTACTGCATACTCATTTAGGTAGTACCAATATGCTTGTTCTGCCCAATCGTCTAAAATATCAGGAGTCATTTTATCCTCGTCTGCCGATAAGGCTGCTAGATACATGGCATCAGAATTTCCGGTGGCATATAGCTGCAGGGATAGTTCGTGGTTCTTTTTGGTTTTTTTAAGGATTTTCTTGAGTTCAGCGACTTTTACACCGAAGTAAGGTTCTTTGGCTCCGTGATTACCCAATGTTTTTTTTGTTTGTGCATCGCCGCATGATTCCAGCGTGGTCATTACTTCTTCAAATGTCATTACTGTTTGTAGTTAAATGAATACCGCAATTATTTCAGCCAACCCTTTTTAAATGCTTGACTAGAATACCAAATGGCAAAAAGGGCAACTAAAATGATGATGGCTGTCATTCCGATTACGTCTGGAGTGAATACTTCTGCAGGGCTAGAAAAAATACTCTGACCAAATTGTATGGCCACCCCAACAAATGAGGCTATAAAAAAGGTGCCGGCAAGTTTATTCTTAAGCAGCAGCGCAATACTGCCAGCAGTTCCAGCAAAAACGGCAAGTCCGAAAGCAATGTTGACCCAAGACGGCCTGTTCTCAATTAAGGTCTTTTGTATGTCACTCAGATTATCCATGGTTTCTTGTGACATATTTACTTGGCCAAGGAAGTTCATTATTCCCATGATATTCCAAAGCAATAAAACAATGGAAAGAATCCAGAACCAAATTGGGGGTTTTTGCTCGTTTGTTGTCATAACACCAATATTTTGTGTATGCCAAATGTAATAAAATACGCGCAGAGGGCTATCTATCGCGCTTCGTCAGGTTTGAAGAGCTCACCACAATCCTTGCACTTATGAACTACATCATAATGTAAAGGAGGGTATGTGCTTGTCAGAAACGATAAAAAAACAGCGAGTCTTCCTTTCTTAGATTTGGTTGACTTGTAGTTGATGTAAATTTGGGTTGAATCACAGTACGGGCATGTGATTTCAGATGTCGTTTCAAGATTTTCGAGAATGGTAGTTGCTTTTTGTTCATCAACTTGTCTCACTAGGAGTTTTATCCCGCCTATAGTGAGATTGTAAATTGGCATTAAATGAACCATTTCAGCATCTTTCAATACAGCGTCAATGCAAGCACTTTCTAGTTGAAGTTTAGCGAGCTCTGCTTCAATCAGGTTGTCGTATGTGCCAACTGTTACAAGTTGCATGAACGGATGTAAGAGGAAATACGAAGTTTAGAAACCACCTGGACAGTTGCAGTTCTTTTTTCCTTTGTATCCGGCAGATCGCTGAGATCCACAAGAGCTGAGCACAGTTAAAGAAAAAAGTGCCAGTAAGAAAATCGCCCAAATGCGTTTTTTATTCATGTTGTCAAAAATAAGAACTATGGTTTAGCTTTGTCCCATTAACGAATTAAAAAGAGGTTTATGATAAAGTGGGTAATGGTTTTTTTCAAAGGTATGGCCATGGGCGCTGCAGATGTTGTCCCAGGTGTTTCAGGAGGAACAATTGCCTTTATAACAGGAATCTATGATGACTTACTTGCGTCTATAAATGCGATTAACCTAAATACCCTAAAGCAGTTAAGAAGTGAAGGTGTAAAAAGCGTTTGGAAAACAATTAATGGGAATTTCCTTATTGCTTTGTTCTTTGGCATAGCCCTTAGCTTCCTGAGTCTCGCAAAAGTGTTTAAGTATCTTTTGGAGAATCATCCGAATTTGGTTTGGGGCTTTTTCTTTGGCTTGGTACTTGGCAGCATTTACCTCGTTTCAAAAATGATTACCACATGGGATTGGAAAGCATTCCTTGCCGTGCTTGTAGGAACCGTTGTTAGTTATTATTTAACGATAATTCAACCTGGAGGCGAGGCCAGTGCGGGTTGGTTTGTATTTGTGAGTGGAGCAATCGCCATTTGCGCCATGATTTTACCGGGTGTCTCTGGGTCATTTATACTTTTAATTTTAGGGGTTTATTATCCAATGCTAGATGCCGTTTCGTCAATGGACTTGGTATTTATTGCCATACTTGGTTCTGGCGCCATAATTGGACTGTTAAGTTTTAGTAGGTTTTTGAAATGGTTGCTTGATACGTATTTCAATGTTACTGTAGCCGTATTGTTAGGCTTCTTAATTGGGTCACTGAATAAACTATGGCCCTGGAAACTCACTGTGAGCACTAGAATGAATAGTCACAATGTGGAAGTGCCGTTTATTCAAGAAAACGTAATGCCCAATGTTGTAAACGAACCTCAAATCATTTCGGTTATTGGTTTATTATTCGTGGGTGTTGCAGTAATTGTGGTGATGAGCAAATTCGCTCCAAAGCAATTAGATGACTAAAGTTCTTGGCATAATAGGCAACCCGGTTGCCAAAAGTTTTTCGCCGACATATTTCAACGAGAAATTTAAGCGGCAAAAGATTGACTATCAGTATAAACGATTTCAACTCAATGAAATTTCGGAAGTAGAGGATGTATTTTCTAAGGAGAAGCAACTCGTTGGTTTTAATGTTACCAGTCCATTTAAAGAGTCCATTATTCCTTTTTTAGATGATTGTAGTGACGAATCGTTGGCCTTGAATTCGGTTAACACAGTCAAGATCGTTGATGGTCGTCGAATAGGGTACAATACTGATATTATTGGTTTTGAAGCAACCCTGAAGAGCTTGGGCGTAACAAAAGAACATTGTATGGTCTTGGGCTCTGGAGGTGCGGCGTCAGCCGTTAAGTATGTACTGTCGAATCGTGGTATTCAATTTATTCAAATTTCAAGAACTCCTCGAAACGGAATGATTGGATACGACACCATTGACCAAGAGCTGGTGAAAAAGTATTCCGTTATTATTAATACGACAACTTTAGGTATGAGTCATCAGCTTCATTTAAAGCCAAAGTTGCCATATCGCCATATTTCAGAAAACAATCTATTCATTGACCTGATTTATGAACCACGAGTTACGGCGTTTTTGTTAGAGGGGTTGAATCGAGGTGCGCGTATAAAAAATGGATTCGAAATGCTGATTCAGCAAGCCGAAGCATCGTGGAATATTTGGTCACACACCAGTTAAATTTGTAACTTGCGCACTTCTTAGATTATCCTGTTTATGGAAAGTATAGTGACATTTCTTTCAAATATTTCTTGGTGGGTTTATGTCCTAATTGTATTGGGGATAGTCGCTGTCCGCGATATGTTTTTTAATAGAAAGCATACCATCAGTCACAATTTTCCACTGGTAGGTCATTTGAGATTTATTCTTGAGAAAATTGGGCCAGAGCTGAGGCAGTATATTGTCGCAAATAATCGAGAAGAGTTACCCTTTAACCGTTCAGAAAGGTCTTGGATATATGCCAGTGCCAAAAAAGAAAACAATTATCAGGGGTTTGGCACCGATCAAGACATTCACGAGGCAAGCTATCATTTTATTAAGCCAAGTTTATTTGGTTATAAAATGAGCCCAAGTCATCCGAACTTTACCCATAGAGACTTGGTTCCTTGTGCCAAAGTGATGGGTGAGTTTAATAACCGCAAAAAGTCGTATCGACCTAAATCTATACTAAATATATCGGCAATGAGTTTTGGGTCATTGTCTGCAAAAGCCATTGAGTCGTTAAACATTGGAGCCAAAGAATCAGGTTGTTTTCACAACACGGGTGAAGGAGGCTTGTCGATGTATCACAGCAACGGAGCCGACGTGGTGTTTCAATTTGGGACAGGCTACTTTGGCGTAAGAAACCCAGATGGAACGTTTTCACTAGATACGTTGGTGAAGCTCGTAGAGAATAACCCCTTTGTTCGCGCCATAGAAATCAAACTATCACAAGGAGCGAAGCCAGGAAAAGGTGGCGTGTTACCTTCATCCAAAATTACCAAAGAGATAGCTGGAATCAGAGGAATTGAACTCGGAAAAGACGTGATATCACCTTCCTTTCATACAGCATTTGATGGCATAGATGAAATGCTTGACTTGATTGAGCAAATTGCGGACAGAACAGGATTGCCTGTGGGTATAAAGGCAGCAGTTGGTAGATTAGAACAATGGACATACCTGGCAGATAAGATTGAGGAAAAAGGGAAAGGACCAGATTTTATAGCTATTGACGGAGGAGAAGGCGGCACCGGTGCTGCACCACCAAGTTTTGCGGATCATGTTTCATTGCCTTTGTTTTATGCATTTAGTTCGGTCTATAAACTATTTAAAGATAAAGGGTTGGCTGAACGCATCGTTTGGATTGCAGGCGGCAAATTAGGGTTACACGCACAAGGAGCGAAGGCGTTTGCTCTAGGTGCTGATTTGATTTATGTTGCACGCGAGGCGATGATGAGTATCGGTTGTATTCAAGCACAGATTTGTCATACAAACAGATGTCCGGCAGGTGTTGCAACACAGAATACATGGTTGCAGTCTGGTATTCATGTACCACTTAAAAGTGAACGTTTTAGTAATTACGCAAAAGCATTTCGGAAGGAACTTCTTGAGTTAGCAATGGCTGTTGGGCACGAACACCCCTGTCAGTTTACAATGGAAGATATTGAGATTAGTATGGGTGATTCCAACTACACAAAAACACTTGCAGATTGCTTTAAATATCAAAAAGAACATGTTGCATTTGAAGGAACTAAGATGCTTCATGACTGTCCACATTTAGGAGGTAACCATGAGTGAAGATAAATTAGTATCTGCAAACAAAGCGTTTAGAAAAGGACTTTGGCAAGTGCGCGTTTGGCCGTTGGTTGTAATGATTATAGCCTTTGGTGGTTTAACCTATGCCGCATTAGAGTTAGCGCTCCCAGTGATGTGGGCCATCGCTTCATTCTTATTGGTTGTTTTGCTGTGTGCCATCTGGTCGTTGCGTCGCATAGGCGTTTGGAAGTCATGGATGGCGGCAAATACGGTCAATCCAAAAACGGCCTTAGAAATGGCTAAAGCATCTTTTTTGAAGCAGCCGTGGAAGGAAAATCTGGCCATTTGGGGTAAAGTGAAAAAAGAAACCTACCGACAGAATTTTGATGATCGGATGGCTGCGGTTAAAGAAAGCTATCTGAAAGATGCGGAAAAAAGATACGCAGAAAAAAAACCTGTCATTATTCATTATCGCTTTGCTGGATTGCTTTGGATGTTGTTGTTCGAGGTTATCGTTCTGACTGGTGTATTGTTATTGTTTATGTACCAACCAGACGTTACGCTGAAAACAATTGCAGGCGTTCTGTTTTTTATTGGCTTAGGTGGGTTGTTTTATACAATCAAAACGATTTGGAATAGAAACCAAACGGTCATAGAAATTACGCTTCATGGCATCACTATTTTGGGCGACCACTTCGGCTGGATCGAGTTGGAAAAGGTGGATGTGGTAAGAGGAGATACGCTGGTGTATCAAAAGCATAAGGGAGCACCACAAGAATTCAAACTAAAAAACCTGTCACTTTCTGGTGACTATTTGGACGAGCTCATTCTGTTCTACCGAACGGTGAATGCGCCAAAAGAAGGTTAATAGTGTTTACATATTAGGACACATTTGGTGTGATGCTATACGGCTCGTTGAGCGTGTAATGTGCTTATATTTAGCACCTTAGTGTTGTTTTGGCCGGGTGTGCGCCATTGGGTACGAATTCTGACATACATAAACCGTAATATGATTTCATCATAATAAACAGTAGTAGTACTGATTGTAAGAAACTAATTACACACAATAATTCATATTCATTCAATTAGGGTCTGAAGGAGCAGCTGGGAAGTTGCTCTTTCTTTTTATATACTTTTTTTTCTGCGCTTAGGGCTTCCGCCCCAAACTGTTTTTGTCCATTAGGGCCTGCCGGCCCTATAACCCGGCTTGCATTTTTTTCTTGATAAAAAAACGAAACAAAAAAATCAAGACTTGAGAAGTTTTCTTTGAACTCTACGAAAGGCTTTTCTTTCCCTCAGCCAAAGCCGCTACGCTTTCCTGACTGCTTAGCGCAAG
>Ga0209630_10002672_pt1 | contig 16938 bp, 23 predicted proteins | sample COG_01_FD_184745 | JGI IMG/M metagenome (GOLD analysis project Ga0209630, IMG submission 184745) | Pelagic Microbial community sample from North Sea - COGITO 998_met_01 (SPAdes) (version 2) | ecosystem: Environmental > Aquatic > Marine > Neritic zone/Coastal water | place: Helgoland, sampling... | reverse complement strand
GCCCAACTAGTTGTTGGTTTGAATAATAGTAATACTATTAGTACCTTCGCTACCCAATCTATAGTCATATAGAAAGAACTCCCCCTGTTGTACATCTAGTGTGTAATCATGTTGTCTATTTAATCTCAATCTAATGAATCCGCCCTGTTCAAAGTCTTCGCGTTGCCATACCCAATACGGCTCTTCAATGTCTAATCTAATTTGTGTTTTAGGATCAAATCCTACTGTAGGAACGTTGCTCAATAATCTTTTATTCTGTCTAGCAAGTTCATCTTGAAACAACGCCGCTAGTGCCGCATTTAATTTATCTAACATGTCATGTAGCATGTCAGCTAACATATAATCTGTTTCGTCTAGTGCTGTTTTCCAAATGCCTTCAATACTATCTTTGAGAGCATCGCCTTCTAGCCCGTCAAACTCTAAGAAGTCTACACCTAAAAAGTCTGCTAGTTTTCTACGTTTCTGCATTTCTTCTTCAGCGTATTCATCAATAGGCGAACGCTTACGTAAAATAAGTAGGTTATTAATCATGTCTTCGCTTAGATCTAATAATACCGGAGTAGATGGTTTACGCATACCGTGTACTGTTTGAGTTGCTTGAAATGCTTGGTTGAGCACAACAAAACCAGCATCTGTCATTACCTCTATTTCGCCTACATAACACATACCAGCCGTATCGCAACTAGGTAGAAGTGTTATCATTGAGCCACCCATTTCATCTACAACCATTATAAAGTCTGTACCACGAACTCCTATTGTAGCACTAGGTGTTCTTATCTTTACATTCTGTTGATACTTTTTAGCAATCTGTCCACTAGCATAACGTACTGTTCCAAGTGAGGCTTTAATACTCAATGAACCGACATCGTTTGCAGGGTCGTATACAAACTCGTCAATTACTAGTCTGGATTGTTCTGTAAGTTCAACTCGTGTTTCGTCAACAAAGTCAATACGCATAGTACCGTTTGCTGTAACGGCTTCGTCCATGCTTTTAACATTAACGCCTACATCTCCATCGATAACAATCTTGCCTTCTCTTTCAAGAACACCCGATCCTTTGATCTGTCCAATCTCTCCTACTGTGCTATGTGCCGGCCTAGCCAGCAAAGCTAATAGTATGAGACCTAAGAGGAGAACCCACGTATACTTGTTAGGAGCCATAGACAAAACCTTAATCGCTTTGTGTTATGTCGACATCTTGGTTATCACCCGAGAAGTCAGCATCTACAGTGTTGTCGTATATTCCACTTTGTGTAATTGTGTAACTACTTCCGCCGCCTGTAACATCTAAGTTAATCTTATGTCCAGCACTGTCGCCGTCGCCGTCAACATTAAGGTCAATTACATTACCCGCACCACTTGAAGTTAACAACCCACTAGTTGCTCCACCAGATGCTGTGCTTGCGCTGTTGTTTACTGACACAGTAATGTTAGCACTCTTACCATCTACATCAGATTTAATCACGTTACCGTCACCAGTAATTGTGAATCCAATAGTAGCACCATCAGCATCAGCTGTATCGCCCACATTAAAGTCAAATGTGTTTGAATCACCTGTTGTAGTTATATTAAGTGTAACATTTTCACAGTTAGTTCCGCTTGTACTATCACAACTTAGATCTACTGCGTTTGAATCGCCTGTAAATACCCAAGTACCTGTGTAAGTACTACCTTGTATGTCTGCCGCTATTGTGTTTAAACTACCTGTTTGTGTAATGGCAAATGTCATTGTATCGCCATCTAGATTAACGTCTGTTGTTGATGTACCAATTACGTTATCTTGCCCGTCTTGTGTTATATCTAAATCTAAAGTATCACCTACTTGTTCAACGTATATGTCGTTTGCCAAAGCAGTGTTCACAGTAAATAAAGATGCTAGTACTATAGCTACAAAACTACTTGTGTACCTTTTCTTCATTGTTTTTCGCCCCATTGTTTGTTTGCTCTGGCTGTTCTGCTGGCCAACATAAATCACGTTCTCCGCAATACAATCCCTCATCTGGCCACTTCTTTAATGCTTCGTTTAACGGAAGTGGTCTTGTTGTTGGGAGATCACCTGTGTATCTGTTGTCTTTAAACTTCCAAAGTTCCTTTTTTTCACCTTCATAAATCATTTCAACTACACCTGCTTCAATTGCAGCCCTCACTGCGTAGTTAACTGGTTCGTTGACAGAATAACCTGTCTCTGATTCTAACAATTTGGTTCCCATATCTAAGAACCTAAAAATGTCCGCTCCGGACCTTGAACTAGCAATCGTTTTCTCTGTTGCTACACTCAATAATACTTTGCCTGAACTAACTGATACTAGTCTCATTACTACTGTAACTGTATCGACCCTATACTCTGTTTGCGCTCCTAATCCAAGATACCTTGCTCCAACTCCTCCGATAGCAACATTAGAATCATATCCAATAATGCCACCTTCGAGTATTAATCCTGCGAATACCATTGGCTTTAATTCGCGGGGACCGTTAGGTAAATTCTTTTCATATGCCTGGCGTGTGTTACGAATTAACTGTCTTTCTTTAATCAAGTTATCCATGCCCACACGTTCAACTGGCTCAAACCAAGTTTCGTTGCCTACTTCTGAAAGTGCTTTAATTACCCACACTTCCGAGCCTTGTGTTACCGCACTACTAAGGTTAGCTATGCTATCAGCTGGTTTACGTTGACCTGTCTTGTCGGTGAAACTATAAACAGCAATGGTCATTTTCTTTCCGTTTAACTCAGGAACCTTAATCATACGCTCTGCTAATGGAGCAGGTTGTATTCTAGGGGGCCCGGCTTCGTTATATACTTCTAAAGACTTTTGCATAGTTGACCCACAGCCTGTCAGTGCCACTATTGCGCCTAGTAAAAAAATAATACGTATCATTAAAAGTTAAACTCACCTGTTCCTGGTATTTGTATAGTAGTGGTGCTCCCGTCAGCTTCTATAACAGAAAGAGTAATTTCTCCTGTTGTTGTATCTTTAGTCCACGATATTTGCGAACCTTCGATCTCTGCTGAACCGCTTGTAGCACAACTTGCGCCACAATCTGCGAACATACTATCTACCATCTGTTTACTCAACGTTGCGTAAATTCTTGACTCAACGTTCTTAACAAACTTATTTAGGGTAGTGTTTTCTAACTCTCTTTCAATACGTTTTGCCTCTGCTTCTGCCTTTTCTTTTAGATCCTGTTTTCTATTATGTTGTAGTTGCTCAACACTTAAAACATGTGACGAGTAACCATTACCATAATGGAAAGCAGGTGATTTGAAGCCCCATACTAATTCAGCTGAAGCTACATTACCTGTGAACACTAGCATTACAAAACTTATTAAAAGTAGATTTAAATTCATTTTTCTCATTTTAACACTCCCATATATATTTATTGGAATTTTATATTTGTTAAATACTCAGTGTACATCACATTTATTTAGTGTAAAATTTTTTACGGAAAAGTAGTATTATTATGGGAACTAGAGAAGAACAAGATTACTTCTATAACATGTTTGACGAAATGTGGCCTACAGATGGATTACCTGTTAAATCCAAACTAAATGACGAAATCACTGAGTTAGAAACTAGACTAATTATAGGCGCTATGGTATATGCTAGTAGCAATAAAACCAAAGCCGCTAAAGAATTAGGAATTAGTAGGGAAAACTTAATCTACAAGTTAAAGAAACTAAAGATCACTGTATAAAAACCGATTCGCTCCCGGTTTACTTATACGTGTATTTACCAGTAATTGAATTAACCAGCGGATAATGAAATTTTAGGATATTCTTCGTCGCCAGCAGATTGATCTACAATATACGCAAGGCCCGGATTAAGAGTTAATGTTCTATCTGCTCCGTTAGCAATATCTTCGTAACTGTCAACATAGCAAGTTTTATAAGGTGCTGAACTAGCATTGATAAACATAAATGCCATAGGCTTGTTGCCTTTTGCTTTAAAATATGTTTCAATATTTGCTAGAGCGTATGACTTTCTTGCTCCGCCGTCGTTACCTGCTTTCATAGCACTCTCAAAATCATCAATATAACTATTCTTTGGAAACAATGTTTGAAAAATTTCCATAGTTTTAGCCATCATATCTTCAGCATTAGCGCCTGGTTTTCTCATGCCGTCAATAATAGCAGGAATACTCCAACCAGTTGCTATAGGAGCAGGATATGCTTGTAAGAAAGCATCTCGTAAAACATTAAGATTTGCGCCTGCTAATCTTTTAACATCCGCATCTCTAAACCTTCCACTTGTTTTACCTGCTTTAACTTCTACTTCAGTGGTTGCGTCACCATCTGTCACTTGTAAATCGCCCTTGCCTTCTTTAGTAATTCTTTTACTCATTGTAGCAAATAATACTTCAGCCGGTCCGCTACGCTGTGGTGCGTTAAAGAACAAGTCGTTGTAAAATCCTTGAACATTATCACTTAGATTATATGTAGTAATAATTTTATCTATTGAACTCGAAATCTTTTTAAATTCATCAAAGTTAACATTAGTGTCTGCTTTAATTGCTTGTGCGATTGTAGCAATTTCTTTTACTGTTAGTTCGTGTCCTACCATCTCTTTGGCTACAACACGAAAGAACGAACCCTTTTGTAAGTCTACATCTTCGATTCTACCTAATACTCTTTGAGCTTGTCCGCCTGGCGTTGTTTCGCCGGATTGTCTATGGGCAAGTTTCAATACATTTTCTAACTTATCAAGAAGTCGTTCGTTGACCTCAGAGGGTAAACTTGCTACTTTCTGTGCTAAATTTTGTATACGCTGTGGATTAGCTTCTTGGACAATTTCAAATGCTCTCATAGTATTATTTATACAATCTTTGGAAACAACATATCAGTACAAAACTTATCCACATCTTGTTCATTCAGCCCTAAAGACTTCATTACTTTAGGCGTATGTGGATTTTGTTGCTGGTTGTGACAGTAATAATTTTGTGCGCCTGCTACTATAGCAGTGTCGCCAAATCCTGTAGATTCTCCAACTTCAGCAAAATAAGATCTTAAGTTGGCTAACGCTATATTAACAATAGCTTCTGCTTCTTCTTGCTTTACATTCCCAGCGGCAATCATACTACCTGTAAAGATATTCTGTGCCCACTCTGGTAGTTCACGTTGCTTTTCAGGAATAAAGTCTGCTACTGCTTCTTTGTAGCCTTGTATCATAGGATGGTCTGGATCAGCACTAGGACTAAAGTCATGGAAGGCTCCTGTTATCTTATTCTTTCCTGCGATAACATCAAAGCCGTATATAGGTGCTGTATTATTTAAAGTTGGGAATAAGCACACGTGCATCATCCACAAGCCTTTGCTATCTCTAGCGTCTACAACATCAATGTGAGCCCTACGAACGTTAGCGTTAGCCCATACACGGTTAACCCAACCACCATCGGGACGGTTAAAATAATCCAATCCCGGTTCATTAATTTCAACAGCTTGTTCGTTAAAAATTTCAATTATATCGTCCTTACACTGTATCAGCGTATTCCACACACCACTCATTCAATTGCCCCATTATATTGATAGCATGTTGAAACGCTACCTTTGCTTCTTCTGCCATATCATCTGATAGTTTACTTCTGACAGTGGCAATTAATTCATCTCTGTTTTTAAATTCATAAAAGTTTCCACTTCCTGGAACTTTCTTTTTAATCATTTGGCCGCCGTACAAATCACCCATATGTCTAACATACAAGTGTGCTAGAAGTTTGTGTCTTTGTGATTCGTCGTTGCCTAGTGTTTCAATATAAGTTTTATATTCAACTGTAGCCTTTAGCAAAGGCAGATCTGTACCTGGTTTAAATCCTAGTTCTCTAAAGTCTTGGAAGAGCCCTGGTACTCTACTAATGCCTGGTAGATCTTTTAGGTCACCGTTTAATGCTGTAAAGTTCTCCAATGGAATATATACTTCGATCATTTGTAAAAGGTACATAGCATACTGCTTTTTTGAAATGTCTCCACTCATTAATAGTTTAGCGAAGCTAGTTCTTTCAGCATCTCTATGTACGTCTTTAGTAAGTTCTTTAAGGCTCATCTTATCTCCTATAATGTACGCATATTTATAGAAGATTATTCTTCTTCTAGTTTAATCTGAAGTGGGAATCCGCTATCTTTTGAAGCGTTCGTTGCTTCCAATGCTTTGTGTTCAGCAATTTCATATGAGTACACTCCTGCTACACCAGATCCTGATTCATGTACTTCCAGTGTTACTGCTTTAGCTGAACTCTCGTTATGTTTGAATACTAATTTAAGAAGATCGATAACAAAATCCATAGGTGTTTTGTCATCATTAAGAAGCAAAACCTTATATAATCTAGGCGGTTCAATTGATATTGTAATCTTTTCATCAATTGTTACATCTGTTGATGTAGACATTCTATTCTCCTTTAAGTATGTGGGGAAGTTTCCTTCCCCACAGTTGTCTATTACTTAACTTCAACTACGTCAATAATTTGAGGCTTCAGTTCTTCTGGAACTTCTCTCTCTAACTTGACTGTTAAGATACCGTCTTTGATTTCAGCACCTTTAACTTTAACATGCTCTGCTAGATGAAATGATCTAGTAAAAGCTCTTGAAGCAAGTCCACGATGTAGATATGTACTTGTATCTGTTTCGTTTTCAATTACTTCTTTGTTAGCTTCAATTGAAAGTACACCTTCTTCAATAGTAACTTTAATCTCATGCTTTTTGAAACCAGCGACTGCGACTTCAATAGTATAAAGATTATCACTTTCGCGAATAACATTATACGGTGGGTAGTTTTGTGGAGCACTGTTCATAAAACGTGCCTCCATCTCATCGAACATTCTGTCGAATCCTACTAATGCTCTGTTAAGAGCTGTTGTGTCTAAACGTGTTAAATTGCTTGTCATAGTTTTCTCCTTTATTAAGCAAGTTGTTAGAACCCTTTCGGCGTTCTATTATGATGCGTCCTTTGTTTCAGTAAATTCAGCATCTACTACGTCATCCTCTTTGCTTTGTGCTTGTTCAGGAGCATCGTTAGCCTCCTGTTTTTTTGCTCGAGCATCGTGGATGGGTTTTGTAGCGGCAAACAAGTTACTAGTCTTTTCACTAATATTCTCTTTGTCGTTACTCTCAAGTGAAGTTTTCAATTCACCAATAGCATCTTTAATTGTCTGAACTTCATCTTCAGTGATGTCGTCTTTGACTTCTTCAAGATCTTTTTCAATACCGTGAATTGAAGCTTCTGCTTGATTCTTAGCATCAATAAGTTCACGTGCCTGTTTGTCTTCGTCTGCGTGAGCTTCAGCATCTTTAATCATTGCTTCAATCTCAACATCACTCAGGCCACCGTCGGACTTAATTGAAATCTTTTGTTCTTTACCTGTTGCTTTATCTTTAGCACTAACATTAACAATACCGTTTGCGTCGATATCAAATGTAACTTCAATCTGAGGAACTCCTCTTGGAGCAGGCGCAATGCCTTCTAGATTAAATTCACCTAACATTTTGTTACGTGTTACAAGTTCGCCTTCTCCTTGAAACACTTTAATTGTAACAGCTGGCTGATTGTCATCGGCAGTTGAGAACACTTGTGATCCTTTAGTTGGAATAGTTGTGTTCTTTTCAATAAGTTTAGCCATTACGCCACCCATTGTTTCGATACCTAACGACAACGGAGTAACATCAAGTAGTAGTACGTCATTAACTTCGCCACTCAATACACCTGCTTGGATAGCGGCACCTAGTGCTACAACCTCATCTGGATTAACTCCTTTGCTAGGTTCTTTATCAAAGAACTTTTGTACAGTTTCTTGTACCTTAGGCATACGTGTCATACCACCTACAAGTACCACATCTGTAATGTCTGACTTTTTAATACCAGCATCTTTAAGTGCTACTTCACACGGCTTAATAGTACGTGTAACAAGTTTATCTACAAGGCTTTCTAGTTTTGCTCTTGTAAGTTTCATGTTAAGGTGTTTTGGACCTGTAGCATCTGCTGTAACAAATGGCAAGCTGATGTCAGTTTGTACTGCGCTTGACAATTCAATCTTTGCTTTCTCAGCCGCTTCACGAATACGTTGTAAAGCCATTTTATCTTTTGCTAAATCTACTGTATCTGTTTTTTTGAACTCATCAATGATATGCTGTGTAAGTACAGCATCAAAGTCTTCACCACCTAGTGCTGTATCACCATTAGTTGATAATACTTCAAATACACCATCGCCTAGGTCTAGTACAGAAACGTCAAATGTACCACCGCCCAAGTCATACACTACAATCTTACCTGCTTGTTTCTTATCAAGTCCATATGCTAGTGCGGCCGCTGTTGGTTCGTTAATAATACGTAGAACTTCTAGTCCAGCAATTTTACCTGCGTCTTTTGTTGCTTGACGTTGTGCGTCATCAAAGTATGCTGGTACAGTAATTACTGCTTTGTCTACAGTTTGTCCTGAATATTTTTCAGCAGTCTCTTTCATCTTTGTTAGGATTTGTGCTGAAATTTGTTGTGGTGAAATCTGTTCACCCTTTGCTTCTACCCAAGCATCGCCGCTTTTTGCTTCGACTACATTGTATGGTAGTGTTTTGGCATCACGCTGAATTTCATCTGATTTAAACTTACGTCCAATCAAACGCTTTGCCGCATAAATTGTATTTTCTGAATTTGTAACTGACTGACGCTTTGCCGCAACACCTACTAGTGTTCCTTCGTCACTATACGCAACGATACTAGGCGTAGTTCTTACACCTTCTGCGTTTTCAATTACTTGGGGATTTTTGCCGTTTAACACAGCAACACACGAATTTGTTGTACCGAGATCGATACCGATTACTTTACTCATCTTTGTCTCCTTTATTAAGCGAGTGTATTTTTGGCATATGCCGTTTGTAGAACCCGAAGCATTCTACAAATTTATTTATACATATTATATATGTACGAATTTAAAAATTTCAACCTTTTTTGGCTAATTTTTCTCATAAATCGCATTATATTGTTTATAAGCAAGTACGAAAGTAGTACATTTACTTAGATGCTTCAGTCTCATAGCGCCAGCGTAAGTACAAGTAGAGCGTAAACCACCCAACAGATCTTGAATAGTATTACCCACTGCGCCATTGTAAGGCACAAGAACTTCTCTTCCTTCACTACTACGATACTCCTTTAGTCCGCCAAAATGTTTAGTGTTTGCGGCTTTACTGCTCATACCGTAGAACGCTACAAACTGTTTGCGATCAATTGCATCTTCCCACGTAGTGGTTTCAATGCCGTCTAGTGTGTGTACATTTTTGCGCCACTCACCTGTTTTGTAAAACTTTTCAATTACCTCACCACCACCTTCGTCGTGCCCGGCAAGCATGCCTCCAAGCATTACAAAGTCAGCACCTCCAGCAAACGCTTTAGCAACATCGCCAGGACAAGTACAACCGCCATCAGCGATAATATGTCCACCAAGGCCATGTGCCGCGTCGGCGCATTCCATGACTGCGGATAACTGCGGATATCCAACACCAGTCTGTATCCTAGTAGTACAAACACTACCAGGCCCAATCCCAACTTTAACAATATCTGCTCCACTTAGAATCAACTCCTCTGTCATTTCTCCGGTAACCACGTTACCTGCTATAATTACAATGTCGTCAAACTGTGCTCTAAGTTGTTTAATAAACTCAGCAAACCTTACTGAATAACCGTTTGCTACATCTACGCACACATACTTAATAGCACCATCTGTTAGTTCCATTACCTTAAGAAACTTTTGCATATCTGTATCAGTAATTCCCATACTGTATGCTACGTTTTCAACACGCTTTTCTAATGTATTAAAATCTTGCGGATCAAAGAACTCAACAAGATCGTTTACTTCATACGTTTTAACTAAACATGTAAACAATCCTTGTTCAGCAAGTTTATCTGCCATTTCAAATGTACCAACACCATCCATATTACTTGCCATAATAGGGATACCGCGGTAGTGTCTATGTTGTTCTTGTACTACTGGATATCCATCTGGTAATACATCAGATGCTACGTATGGTTTGTAGTTACGGAAAGTAAATCCACGTTCTAGATCTACCTCTTTACGACTGCCTAATGTACTACGTTTCGGTCTAATTAGTACATCGGAGTAATCTAATTTTTGTTCTTGTTCAATACGCATTTTAATCCTGCCTTGCTTTATAATGAGAAACCATTTTCTTCATCCATTGCTGTACAATAACTTCTTCTTCTGTTAGTTCTAACATATTAAAATCTTCAACACACCTAGAAAACAAATGATACTTTGCCCATTCAACACCATCTAATGGTACTGTTGTTTCTGGTAAAGGTACACTGTCATATTGGTTAGAAAGCGTCATTGGTCACTCCATGCTTTTTGCTAACGGGTTAATAAACTTCCCGTCGAATTTAGTACTTCCTCTTAATGTCTTATAAACGTTTTGTACTCCCACTGCTTGATTCCAAGCATCTTCTAGAGCGTGGTGTGCTAGTACAGGTGGTCTATGTGGATTAATACCAATATCAAAAAGTGTACGGGTATCACGTACTTCCCAAAATGCCCACGGACATCTCTTTTGTAACTTGGCAAATATATGTTCACATATAATAACATCAAAGCCTGCGCCATGACTCCATACACGTTTAGCACCCCAACAAAATTTATACAATTTGTTCATTGCTTCGTGAATTGGAATACGGTTTTCTAAGCTGAATGCTTCATCCTGTGCTTTCTGACTTTGTTGCGACCACCATTGAATAGTATCTTGGCTAGTAGTTAAACCAAGTTTATCACAACTGTCAATGTCAACTTTGATATAAAGTTTTTCACATTGTGGAGAATTAACATCGTCACCAAATGGATCAAATTTAACAGCACCGATTGTAAGCACTGTTGCGGAGGGTAAGACATCAAGTGTCTCTAAGTCAATCATTATATCTGTATTCATAATACTAGTATAGCATCTTTCTGTTGATTGTCAACTGTTAATTAATATCTATCTTCGTTTTTCTTTTGTTGTTTTTTCCAACGAGCAACTGCGGCGGCTTTGGCCTGCTTACGTTTTTCGCTTGGCTTTACATAGAATTGTTTATCTCTGTAAGTTTCTAAAACTTTGTTATTAATCATTTTCTTCTTAAGCCTTCTAAGAGCTTTCTCAATAGGCTCACCATCTCTGACATTTACCATAAGGCCTTCTTCCTTTGGTCTTTTAACGTAAGGTTTTTTATCGTACTGTCTATTATTGTCGTATGGTTTTTTGTTGTATGGTTTCATATATTGTATACCTTCTCCTTTATTAAATCATAACATTGATCTGTATCGTGTATGATTCGGTTAGTTACTATTGATAGCATGCCTAGTTCGCCCATATAATATGCTTTGTCGTGAGCGGCGAAATAACCAACTATCGCCTTGTCCTCATTATTAGCATTGAACAGTATTAGGTCACACTTTTGTTTCTTGTCTAAAAGCCATTCTTGACTTTCGTGATTGTTCCAAACATAAAGAACCGTAGTTGGTATCGATTCAAAACGTTGTAATGTTTGACTTACAATTTCTCTTTGATTTTCGTCTAATCCGACGCAGATAATTTTTTTAGAATCATAAGTTACATCGTCAGGTGCGGTAACAAGGAATACTTTATTCACCAGTTGGCCGTTTTACTCTGCTCCAAAGAGTACCTTCCGTCTGCTCCTCATTTTGTGTATATGATTTCTTAACTTGATCAAACCCTTCTTTATCATAATATTCTGTAGGGTCAACTTTTACTTTCTTTTTAATCTCTTCTGCTTCACCAGCAAAGAACATTGGATTATTTGTTTGTATCCAAGTCTTTTTATTATCAATTTCTTCTTGTAGTTCAGGAATAATTTTAAATTTTTCTTCTTGTTCTTCTGTTTCTTGTTCAAGCTCGTACGCTACTTCATCAGGATCAAAACTAGACTTTGCTTCTTCCTCTGCTTCTTTGTTGGCTGCCTCTACCCAGTCATTCCATTTATTAAGATTGTCTTCTTCAATCATTTCTTTGTTTAGTTGTTCTTTAGTTGGACGAACGATCTTAGGCGGCTCGTTAGCATCAATCTTTTTAGCACGGTCATGCTCATAGTTTAGTCTGTGTGCTTCGTTCCATTCTTCTTCTGTGTAAGGTGGTACAGGATCTTCTGGCTCTGGATCACTTGGAGGAGTGTCATTACTATCGTCGTCCTCAGGCTTACGTGCCCATTCAAATGTGTACTGACTAGCAATCAATAGCAATACTGCTAATGGATCAAACACAAAGATAATGATAATAATTACCCAACGTACTGCTTCTTCAAGCATTGTTTTATCTGCGGCTTCACCATAAACAAATTCAGCAATGTATTTGATTGGTCCTACTTCTGCTTCTAGTTTACGATACTCAGCTTCAATTGTAAACTTTTCTTCTGTTAATACATCTAGTTCTGTATTTGCTGTTTTAATTCTTAGATTCTGCTCATCAATAATAGCATCAATATCCACACCTGTGTCAGTACCAAGTTGTTTACGTAAACGTTCAATAAGTTTATTACTGTCGTCAATTTCTGATTCTGCTCTAGCACGTAATCTTTTAACTTCTTCTTTGGCTGTGCTTTTAAGTTCTTCAATCTGTACAAACAGGTTTTGTTTCTTAGACTCTAGTCCTTCTTTGTAAGACTTTACTGCGCGAGCAGTTCCGCTACCGTAAGCACCATCTGGCCGGGCACCTACTAACTGTTGAAGTAGTTTAACAGCATTTCTGTCTTTAGTATCAATACCACTCATGCCTGCTAGTTTGACTAGGTTAACATCAATAGCCGCAATTTGATTTGTATATAATTTAGAATCTTCTTTTAACTGTGCGTTGGTTTCATTTATGGCAGGCTTGACTCTATCATAGGCAGTATCGATACGTTCTTGTTCTTTGTCAATCTGTGATTGTATATTTTGATCAGCGCCTGTGCCTGATGTTTCAGTTTTTTTAATAGTGTCTTCTGCTCTACTAATAACTGCGTTAAGTTGTGCTATCTGTTTATTAATTTGTTCTACTTGAGCAACATTTTCTACACTAGCACTTGTTTGTTCAATGTGTGCTTTTGATAGGAAACCAAAGATACCCATACTTGTAATAAACATAAGGACTACTACAGCAACACTCAAATAACTTTTAAGCCACCATGTTGCTTTGCGCCAATACCTGTGTAACCATACAGCCGTTACTAGTTTACCAACTTCAAGTACGCCTCCCATAATCATAATAGGAACAGCCGCGGCCGCAAAGATAGCAACCAAACCGGCTATTGAATAGTATATTGCTACAGCACTGATAGACAGAGCTGTTATCATTACGAGTAAAGCTAAAATCATATATGTATTTATCGCCTCATAGGTTGTTCAGACCAATTTTCGCTTACCTTATTATAGCAGAATTTTTTAGTATCTGTTGCTTTTTTATTAAAAGCATTAACTTCTATATAAAGTGTACGACACCAGCCTTGACTGTTTGTATCTGTATACAAAACTCTAGACAACCCCCAAGCACGACTTCTGTTCCAGTGCACTGCTTCGCCGTTGTCAGCGTTTAACAATGCTTGTCCTATCGAAGAAGTATAACTGTTCATCTCAACTTCGTCAAGGGTCTTAAACCAACCAAACTCAAGTGCTTTAGTTTTCATGTTGACGTCGGCAGTAGCACTAGTTGTGAATGTCGTCATCAACAATGTGCCAATCGCCGCTATCGTCTTGACATCTGATACCAACTTTGTGTACATGCTTGCCTCCTAGTTTAAAACTGTTTCTAAAGTAGACACAACTATCTGCCATGCCTGTCCTTGCTACAATTACCTTGTCTAACATGTTGTCAGAACAATTAAGATTGGTAATGCTTTTTACTTCTTTGCCGTCTACCACTGTTATACTTTGTTTAGTATTACAGTATTGTTCATGTGATGAATCTGTGTACAGATTTGTTTCGGTTGTAGTTGCGGCACAGCCTGTGAGCACCGCAACTCCAAGTATTGGTAAAAGTAGTCGGAGCATATTACTGCCCCTTATTTTCTACTACCAATTGATCAAATACCTCTTTAGGCATCTTCAACTTAACAAAAGTATACTGCTGTCCAGCATATACAAATGTTGAACGCTCTTCTTCAAGATGCTGAGTGATCGCTGTGTCAGCTACTTTATAGCTAATCTCTGTGGAAGCAGTCTTGGTATTGTCTTTGATACTAATTGTAGTTTCTGAATTGACTTTACCGTTAATACGCTTCGCAAAATTATTCATAGCAATAGCATACATCTGTTCTTCAGCGGCTTGTTGGAACTTAGATTCGCCTGCGCCACATGCGTATGCGTAATCTTTTGAGAACCAAAACCATCCTTCGGAACCTGTCTGCGCACAATCCGCATACCATTTAGGTTGTGCGTATGATTCACGCTCTGCTATTGTTGTCATTGAGCTACATGCTCCTAGTGTTAGTAGAGCTGTTGCTAGTGTTACTGCCTTTAGTTGCCTTTTCATATTCATACCCTCTTTCTGTGTGTGTATGTTGTTAATATATGCATATAATACTATAAACATATGGTTGTGTCAACCTTTTTTGTTTATTTTGGTAAACTTTTATAAAAAATATGTTCACCAATACGGCCCATTTCAAGCATAGATCTATTCCATTTTGGATCTACATATGTTGCGTGATAGTGGGTTGAACCTTCTGTTATGCCACGAAACAGATCACTGTTCACGATATGATACGCTATTTCCTGTGCTTTTCTCCAAGCCATTGGTTGTTTTGGCACATCGTCTTTTCCGTCGCACCACCAACTAAATTGGCAACGATGTCTTACGGGATGAAACACAGCATCAGTTGGGTCAGGTGTTTGCCTTGTTTTCCAACTTTCTCTTACAGGTCCTTGCTTTACTACTTTACAGATTGTACTTGGATAACGTTTATCATTTACCCGATTTAATACAACGTCAGCAACTGCGGCTTGGCCAGCAAGGTTATCTGATCTACTTTCATGATAGATATTCATTGCCAAACAATACAGTTCTGGTTCGTTATCTTCTGTGTATAGTTCTGGAAGAGCCGGTAGTTCAGTTCCGTCATCTTTTATATAAGTCGTAGTTCCGTCCTTGTAGTCGAGTCTAATAGTATCACCGTTTGATACGTTCGCAAAAGCTACTAAGGTAGTAGTAACAACAAGTACACCTGCTATTGCTAATTTCATTAAAAACCTCATCTAATATTTAGGTTAAAAGTCAACATCAAAATAACATGTTTTATCTTGTATGCTATCTTAACTAATAAAGTATACTACGATTAGTAGTACCTGTCAACCTTTTTATGTGATTTGGTAAGAAAATGCTTGAGTAAACTTATCGCCGGCAGGTGTTACACCGGACTCTTCATAACGAAACTCTAAAGGAGTATTGATGTCCCATTCTATTACTGATGTGTTTTGGTAAGTGGCTCCAGCTTCGCACTTGTGAATATCATTTACAACTTGATCTTGAACAAAAAATTTAAATCCTTCATAATCTGTTTTGAGCAAATTAAGAAAGAACTTATCATCTCCAGGATTTACAGCTCTCCAATCGTAATTATTTGTGATAGACCATAAGTTACCGGTCGCTGGTCTAAAACTTGTTGTGCCTGTGATTGTGCTAATAGTGCCGTCATAGTGCTGTTCTAAAACAATTGAAAGGTTATTACTAGTATCTGTATTAATTGTTATTTGTTTTTCGTGTGACCATCCTCGGGTGTGGTATTGTTCCAGTGCTAGATTAACTGGTTCACAAACAGAAATACCATTGAATGATATTCTACAGAGATCTTGATATGTCTCATTAATTTGTATAGGGTTTGAATCAATAACAGGATAATAATTTATACTAAGAGTTTTGTTCATACAAGTATTTATTGGAAAAACAACTTTTCTGTTGCCAGGTAAGTTGCCAACCCCTACGTGCTTAGTTAGACTAAGCCGCTAATGCCATTTCTGGCGCATAATTGTCATTTGCAATTATAAGTTTTCTTCGCGATAACCGTGCTTAGATCCGGATAACTCCACAACATCTATTAACTACCAGTCGATCCTAGTTCGCCCCCATCATAAGCACACTATAATTGTGTGCCTAATGTGTTTATGGTGGAGGCGCCGGGTACCGCCCCCGGGTCCTGTATAGCGTTTGAATTGCTTCAACGTTACATATATATTTATACAGTCATTTTATGTGTTTGTCAACCTAAAAATATTAGGTCCAAGCCATGATTGGCTATAGCATTGAGTATGATAGCAAGACAAGTAACGATATGTAGTAATATCCAAACTGATCTTATAATTGCTACTCGATCTGCCCTGCGATCTTCGTCATAGGCTTTCTCACCTATTGCCTTACACCAGTATTCCCACATTATAATGTTAGTTCGCTATTTCCGGCTTGACCAAATGTTCCTCTTGGAAATACATTAAAGGCAAGACTATAACGACTTTCATTAGATGTGTTAGTCATTACTGAGTGTGCTAGAATACTAGGAAACAATAGTATGTCGTTAGGGTTTGGAAGTACACCTACTGCTTCTGTATTGTAGTCTGTTTCTTTATCCCAATCAATACGTAACGTATCTCCCCAAAGATTTTTATGAGCTTTGTCTTTGTGAAACACAATCGCACCACTGTCTGGATTTGTATTGATATAATACACTCCACTGATTAAACTGTTGCTGTGCCAGTGAGATGTATGATAATCATTGTTGTTTGATCTGTTTACCCAGCTGGTGGTTATTTCCCAACTGATGTCACGTTGACTTCCTATTACTTCATAAGCATAATGATCAACATGTTTTTGTATTTGACTTTTTAAACCTTTAAACTCGGCTCTATCAAGCAAGTGTCTTTCTGCTGTCTCTACGTGTGTCACGAACCCTTCGTTCTTCTCCCACTCATTGTTTGTAAGTTTTTGATACATGAGTGGGT
>Ga0209630_10002671_pt1 | contig 16939 bp, 16 predicted proteins | sample COG_01_FD_184745 | JGI IMG/M metagenome (GOLD analysis project Ga0209630, IMG submission 184745) | Pelagic Microbial community sample from North Sea - COGITO 998_met_01 (SPAdes) (version 2) | ecosystem: Environmental > Aquatic > Marine > Neritic zone/Coastal water | place: Helgoland, sampling... | reverse complement strand
GCAGGCCGAAGTGTCCGTGCAGTTGTCTGCCGTGTCGCAAATACCGTCGCTGTCTGTATCTGCCGCGCAAGTGCCACCGCAAACTCCCAACGCATCCAACGTGTTGCCGTTGCAATCGCAATCACCAACGGGGATGCCTGATCCCCCGCAGACGCCGCACGCGTCGACGGTCTCGCAGGTGCCGTTAGCCGAATCATCAAAGTTGCAGGCCGAAGTGTCCGTGCAGTTGTCTGCCGTGTCGCAAATGCCATCGCTGTCTGTGTCTGCCGCGCAAGTGCCGCCGCAAACTCCCAACGCATCCAACGTGTTGCCGTTGCAATCGCAATCACCAACGGGGATGCCTGATCCCCCGCAGACGCCGCACGCGTCGACGGTCTCGCAGGTGCCGTTAGCCGCATCATCAAAGTTGCAGGCCGACGTGTCCGAACAGTTGTCAGCCGTATCGCAAATGCCGTCATTGTCTGAGTCGTTATCAATGACCGTGCCCGTGCCATTCGTGGCTCCAGAGCAAACATCGCAGGCACCCACGGCGTAGACACATGCCACACCGTCATCTGTCGCGTCGCTATCGTAGTTACAAGCCGAATCATCTTGGCAACCCGCAACCTCATCTCCATCGCAGATTCCGTCGCCATCAGAGTCGCTGAGGTCATCAACAACAGTCCCTGAACCATCCGTTTCACCAGAGCAACCTTCACAACCTACCGGAAAGATGCACGCAACGCCGTTATCCGTTGCTGAGGAATTGAAGTTGCAAGCCGCAGCATCCTGGCAACCTTCAATTTCATCTGCATTGCAAACCCCATCGTTGTCTTCATCATTGTCGATAACGGTACCCGTTCCATCCGAAGCTCCAGAACAGACATCGCAACCACTCGCATAGAGGCATGTTAACGTCGCATCCGTTGTTGAGTCGTTGTAATTACAAGCGAGACTATCATCGCAGCCTATGATTTCATTTTGATTGCAGACCCCGTCATTGTCAGAGTCATTGTCTAAGATCGTTCCCGACCCATCTGTTTCACCCGAGCAAATTTCACATCCAGACGGATACACACAATCAACCCCAGATTCCGTTGCGGACGCATCATAATTACACGCATTGGAATCCTGGCATCCGACCACTTCAAAGCTATCACAGACCCCGTCAGCGTCTGTATCTATTACGCCTGTTAGAAAAAATGTCTTTTGTCGGCAAGTACTTTCCGGTTCACAATTCTCATTTTGGACATAAAATCGAATCTCTCCATCCATCTCAGTTGTAAATTCAACAGGACCTGAAGAGGCGGCACAAATGACTCCTGATCCATCAGAAAGGACACAAATATCAGCTGGATTGGATGATTGAAACGTGTATGTGGTGTTCGCAAAAACGCTGACCACAGAATACTCACCTGCTAAGCCACAGGATGTAATAACCTGTGTACCAAGACAGCCATGATTGAAGGTGACGAAAGGGAATTGACTTGCATTTGCATCGATGCACTCTAAATCGTCACACACACCGTTATCATTATCATCACTGATGCAATTACCCGAACAATCGTACCCAAAATCAGGGTCATCACACGAACCATCATCTTCCGTTGCACTCGCCTCGTAATTGCAAGCCGTTGAATCGGTACACCCCAGCACCACACACTCACCAGAAGCATTCTCAGTACCGGTTAAAACTTGGGTTCCACCAAATGACCCCTCCAATGTGCCACAATTGAACAGGGTCCCATTGTTCGTGAATGTTCCAGAATTTACGATTGACGCACCTACATTGTTCGTGATTGTGCCCAGATTATTTACAATTGAACTGTTGTTGAAGGTGCCAAAATTGTCAATTGCAAAATTGCTTTCTATTTCTGATTCACCCGAATTCGATACGATTTTGTCAGCGGGAATAGTAGCATCATTATCGATGGCTGGAAGGCCATTGCTCCAATTTCCCTCAATCGACCATTCAGCACTTATGGCTCCCACAAAAGTAGTCTGTGCTTGACATGAAAATGAGATGAAAAATACCGAGAAAACGCCCAAAAATAATTTCATACCGCAGTTTTAAGTGGTAGAAAGGTACGCTTCACAACTACGGGATACTAAAATGATTTTGACGACTCGATTCAACGCACTTTTGACAGTTTGTTGATGCTTTTTTTGCACAACAAATCGGTTGGATCAGCGCACTACTTCACGAAGGATTTTGTTAAGATTAACGGCCGATGCAAGCCATTTCTGAGCTAGGAGATGGAGAAGCGCGAAGGTGTTAAGCCTTGTATTTATCCCCCGTCAATATGGCTTCTGCAAAATCCCTCAGGCTTCCTTAAAGCATGATGCGGTTCTATAATTCCAAGTTAGAAAACTTTTTCTGCAGCCTTACCTGCTGGAACAGGGGAATATCCGTTCAAAGACACCCATGCCTCCTCAGTTCTTCTGCAGCTTGTTCTTCGGAAATAGAGGCCAAGAATCGTTCCAGAATCTATTGAGAACCTGTTGCGACCACCGCACACATCAAAATAAATTAGTTGCTGCAGGTTTGCGGACATGTGCACCATGCATCTCCCGGCATGCAGTCGGGAGTGCAAGGACAATCTACTGAAGTTAATTCTGACGAACATTCCGCATTGTCGAATTCAACGAGTGAATATGCTCCTGCACATGTAAAACTCAAAACCCCGATGAGGTATACCTTTTTCATGAATCCAAGATACGGTGGATTTTCCTTAAATGAATGATTTCGGCAATGCACCCTTGATATTTCAACACTTAACATATACCATTGTAATAACAAATATAATCACACTTAATTATGGGAGCTTTCGATATCAAGTGCTTGACTTGTGGTGATCATCTTTCATCTGGAACAATGGTGAAACAATCTGTAGGCCAAAGTGCCAAACAAGCACTGAATTGGAAGGTGATGTTTGGACTCAAACAGGTTGAATACGTTCCGACTTGCGAGGGTTGTAACAAATCAGGGCAAGATAATTTCTGTTGTCCCAAATGCGACAGCAAAGAAATTTGGACTGCAGACATTCTCAAAAGCGGGTCACTCGTCCATCGATGTAAATAAGGAGATGCCTGTGGACGATGATCATTTTATCAATGACCTAATGATAACCATCAAGTATATCAATTCTGAAGTCAGTTCGTAAGAATAAATTCAGCAACGATTTCATTTTATCAGTTGTTGCGCCATTAGGCCTAGGATCATTGATCTATTTAGGATTTCGATCCAAGACACTTTTGATGTTTCAAGTTTTCGAAGCGCTAGGAATAAGTAGCACAATTAAATTCTTACGAGTTCAACTTAAGGACGTGCATTTGCCAGAGTGGGTTCTTTATTCCTTGCCTGACGGATGCTGGACGCTAGCATTCACCTCCTTCGTGCTGCAAAACACGGATAAAAAACTGACGACGTGGTTAGTTTTTCCTATTGCAATGAGTATCGGCGCTGAATTTGGGCAATGGGCGAACTTGATTCCAGGCACCTTTGACATCACCGATTTGCTATTTTGCATTGCTGGCATTGGCCTTTCATTCCTCATCAACAAGAAACATAATCCTCAATTATCATGAAATGTCTTAACTTGAATCAATTCAAACTACACTTTGGAATACTGCTGTTTTCTTTACTCGCCTTAGGGTCAGCGGACGACGAATCCACTTCCAGCAAGTCCGGAACGTCAGCAGTTTCATCAACAGAACGCACAGAGTCCTGTCTGGTCGGCTACGATTGGACGGACAACAATAACAATCCGAAATTTGCATGGAAATTCGCTTCCGATGGAACGTTCAACTATAGCACAACAATGTTTGGAGGGATGAGTGCTTGGGGTACTTGGAGCGTTTCCAAGGCTGCTGAAATCAAAATAAGCTACACGAGGACAACGGAGGGTTATCTCCCAGACGACAACACCCTCAAAATGCTCTCATGCGATGCTCTTCAAATACATGAAGGCACTGTCATGCGGAAATGAAAAGAAGGAATGGGTTTAGCTCGAAAGGTGGTGTTCAATGCTCGGTTCTTTTGAACCGAGCATCTCGTCCATGACTTAGGGATGGACAATGTTTGAAAGCAGTGCATTCCTGCTTTGTAGCTAGGAGATCCTGCTGAGCGCAAGATGCAGGCTGTAAGCCTCATTCCCGCCGTCTTTAAAACCACAAAGAATTCACATAAAGTCGACCCAGCAGGACAGAAGCCGAACACCCTCAACCCGGATTAGGTCAAGTAGGCTTTACAGATTCATCTCAGGTGTAAAGTCTACTTTTCTTTTGGACCCCGTAGGACAGAAGCCGAATACCATCGACCCGAATTAGGAGACAATTGAGACTATGGACGTAAGTTTTCTTACTAAACGAAGTTTTGCTTGCTCAAGCGTCATGAAGGCAACTCAATTGACGCTCGTGTCCCGAACGAAGTATGAACTGACCATCATTGGAATGAGCAAAATCAAAGAAAACAGAAGAAACAAAAAGAATCCAATGTCAGGGCCCATAGATGCCGAGACGCTTGCTCCTCCGTATGACGATGATGTGCTAGCGGAGCCTATGGTCATGGTTAGCATACAAGCCAAAATTGAACCTAGAGCGGTCCACTTTTTCCATTCGGTATTATTTTTTATCCCGATGGTTGTGGCAATGATGGCCATAAGCGATAACCATCCCGGGTACATTTCAATACCTGATACACTCGCGCTCGATGATGCACTGACTCCTCCACCCGACGCAGAACCTGTTGCAGTCCACCACGGTAAAAACAGAAACACAAGTAGGCAAGCCAGGGTCACATATTGAGCCTTTTTCCTAGTCAGAAACACAATAATTTGACTTGCAATCTTATTGTCTTGGACCCCTTGAAAATTGAAGTTCTTGAGGTAGTTCATAAGCGCAACGAGCACATCGACCAGAATCAACACTACAATAACAACGACTGGAATCATTAGGATGGTCCGCCAGAGTTCAATAACCGTATCTAAAGCACCCGAAGCACGTCGAACGTCGAGAATTGCCAATCCACTGAGGAGAATGCAAAGAAGAATTGCGTCTATCCGATAGGCATCCTTCCAGAAATCACTTCTCTCGCTTTCTGACTTTCCGATCATTCGGAGAGTGAAGTCAATGATGTTCCAAAAAGGAATCCAAGTAAGTGAAAAAATGAGCACTAACAGGACACGAAGAAGAATCGCAATTGGGGCAAAAATCAACCCGCTTTCTTTTACAATTTTAGTCGCCCAAATGGTTACTTCCTCTGATTTGTCAGGCACCCATGAGGATGCATCGACATTAGAATGTACCTCTCCGGTTGACTTTGATCTAATGTTTATCGTCTCTTTGGAGGTAAGCCCACTAAAATTGTAGCTTTCTCCAGCATAAACGTACATTTTAGTCAGGTAATATTCTTCCTCAATTGAAGATGCAAATAATGCCTCAATAGGCTGAATGAGGTTTTTGTCAAAAACACGATTGCCGTCCATAGATGCGACAGTGACGAATCCCAAAACAAGAAATCCGGCGAACACACCCCTAGAAAAGGAAATCTTGTTCAGGCGTTTATTAATGACGTCAATGAAAGCGATTTTTTTCTTGAAAAGCCAAGAGGAAAGCGGGAATCTACATTTGCTCAGAAGGCGATGACTCAGTGCTTGGATTTTGTCGAGCATAATCGTGTTTTTAGTGTTTCACAAGATTAACAAAAAATGATTAACAAAAAATCAAGTTCAGAAAATAGGTGACTATGTTTCTTTTGGGCATCACGTCAAAAGGCCGAACACCCTCAACCCCGATTTGGTCAAGTAGGCTTTACAAATTCATCCAGGATGGAAAGTCCACTTTACATGTGGAGCCAGCAGGACAGAAGCCGAACACCCTCAACCCCGATTTGGTCAATTAGGGTTTACATATTTGACCAAATCGGCGAGCTCGTTGAGCGGTAATGCATTTGTAGCTGCCCTCCAAGGAAAGAGAATTACTCTTTATACAATCGGATTCCTCCGTCAACCCCAACTTTCCCGTTCCAGTCAGAAACACCGGAACAATTTGGGTTGTAAAGTCCTGAGATCACGATCGCGTCTCCGTCCAAACGCCACTCTCCTTTTGTCATGCAACTGTAATTCGTGGATGTAATACTTGAAGCTTGGTAAAATGAAACCTTTCCCCCTTCGTAAAAGTTGGCGTAATAGAAGCCCGCAGAATACTTGCCGCTTGGTCCAGAAGGACCGCAAGCACCAAAGAAAAGTGCAATGAAGGAAAGAACGAGAAGGATTGACAAACGATTCATGGCTGTTTAAGTTTTGCCCTGAAATTACAATATTTGTCTCAATACCAAGAGCAGTGATTCATTACATTTACCAAACTCAACTCTCATGAAACAATCAATTCTGTTGGAAAAATCTGCCAATAGGCCATTCAGGCTCTTGGTAGTATTCGCCCTGTTAATTTCAGTGTGCGGCGATGCCATATGTCAGGATGACACTCCCCTTCAAAAGATGAACAAAAAAGAGCTGCTTGAAGAGGTGGTGACAATCACGTTTGATCGCGATCAATTTGAGATGGATTTTATTGCTGCCAAGGCCGAATTAAAGCGAGCGAAGGCAGATTTGGATGCACGAACCACAATTTTTGAAGATTCACTTGAGGTGATGCGAGGCAAACTAACCACCTGTCACAAGTCTTTGAACGAAACAGAACAAACCCTGGTCTCAGCGAACAAGATTTTAGAAGACACCTCCTCACCTCGTCTAGCTGCCAAAATTCAATCATTGCGAGATTCATGGGCCAACATGTGTGCGTTCGAAAGGGTACGCACTCTTTGCAACAAAGAAGAACGAGACTGGTACGCCGTGCTGTTGAATGAGTTAACTCCCCCTGATGAAATTGTTTCTCGTTGCACCAATGATCGTATTCCTCATAGCTCCTTTGGCTGTGCGTACCCATCATTCTCCGGTGTCTTCACAATTGATGATGATTGGTACGTGGCGTTTTGGGATGGGGCTGGAGACTTCGAATCTTCTGCTTTTACAAGCATGACTCTGTTTTCAGAATCGATCGATACTTCTCCGAAAACATTCGTTGTCAAATCCCCTGAGGAGATCTATGTCTCCCCAAACTGTGAACTTTTCGTGAGTCGGTCAAACGAAAATCCTTGCATGTCCCCAGGATTGGTCTATGATTTTTTCGTTTTGACAGAATCACACATTGGCAAGGTTGACATAGACGCATCTTCAGAGGAATTCTACCGCAATGGAGGCCTTCCTTATTCATTAGAATCAAGTGATGTGGAACTTAGAATGAGCTATGGAAGCGCATCACTCGAACAATATGCAATAGAAGCTGGTGAGCGAACTGGAGAGAGAAAAACAATCTTATCATTGAGCAATGCCTACTCCTCTTGGGACGACGAAGAATCAGTTTGGGATGTAAGAACATTAGGAGGTGGGCAACCTGCTGTACGGTTCCTTGTTCGCTACGACAGACTGATGAAAGTCTCCGAACAAGAAAAAACGCTTTTAAATGAAGCATGCAACGACTGGATCTCGGCAACGACAGCAGGCGAGTGTGCCTTGGTTCAGGGAAGACACTTGTTTTGTGATGAAATCATGAACCCCGAGCGACAGTCCATTATTGAAGGCATGAACCAGGACATGCAGTATACAATTGCTGATATGTATGGCACAATCAAGGACAAGGGCGCAAAAATTCTTGATTTGTCGCTGATTTCCATGAAATCAATACCTACTGAATGGCCTGGAGCTATCAATAGCTGCGAAAAAACGTTCGTAAAGCTAAACATCGAATTTTTGCGGAGTAAAGATGCCAAGCGGCAATCTTACGAAGTTGAATTTCTTTGGTCTGAAGGATCTCTTTTTCTTACCGACGGGGGCTGAATTCAACGAAGAGCAGGGAGACTAGCAGGGAGTCTCTGACCTGCGGTTATTGTTCACCTTTTACTCAGAGTGAATTGGGCTCGAGCGCTGACGCGCTTACCCCTCCTCGATCGATTATTCCCAAGCGAGCTTGAAACCAGCGCTCGGCAGAGGGGCTGAACTGCTTCGCAGTTCTCGAGCTAACTGGTCACTTCGTGGACCCAGCAGGACAGAAACCGAACACCCTGAACCCGGATTTGGTCAAGTAGGCTTTACAAATTCATCCAGGATGTAAAGTCCACTTTACTTGTCGACCCAGCAGGACAGAAGCCGAACACCCTCAACCCCCATTTGGTCAAGCAGGAAATAAGATTGACCTACTTAAGCAGATCTCCAAAAAATAAAACCGGGATGCACTCGGCACCCCGGCTTCAATGTAAATCCGTGTGATGGCTTCTCCTTGTCAGAAGGGTTAGTTAAAATCTACCTTCCAAATCCCATTTTCCAGGATTACGTCAAGGGTCTACCTTCCAAATCCCATTTTCCAGGATTACGTCAAGGGTTTCCGAGTCAGATCCGTCAGGAGAAGTAAATTCTAATCTGGCTGAAGAAACTTCCCAATCAAAACGATCGCCATACATTTCCTTTGCCCTTTCGACATCCTGACCCCAATCTGACTCGTCTGAGCACCATTCCTGGATATCTTCACCCTGCTCTTCCGAACAACCGGCCTGAAAAGCCTCACAGTCACCTTGAATTAACGCATTTACGACATTGCGTACGGCATCCTCCGGTGAGTTGTTCGACTGGCAAGACACGAGCAGTAAACCGACCGCAAAAAGTAAGAATTTATTTTTCATAATAATGAAGTTACAATTTAGGGTTGTAAGTAACTAAAAAATGGCCGCAAATCCTATGATTAGCCTTGTCGGCATCGCGGAGCCGGCGGAAAACCACCTCACAAAAGTGCTTTATCGCTTGTGTTTTTTATTGGTGATGGCACGCCTCGTCCATGCGTTCATCCATGTTCACAAGATAAACCTCTCTCTCCAATCACTTGCAAAACAAGATTAGGGCTATTGTGACGCAACATCCTGTAAATGCTCAAATATCATTACCATTGCAAGAGTATCTAACTCACAATATTTTCGTAAAGCCTTGCGTAGTCTATCGCGTTCAACGGTAGTCATATCAGAGTATTGAGTTAATCCATAGGCAGTCAATGCTGCACCACCATCATTAATTTCCTCGATATCACTTTTTCGTTCAAAATCAGCATTCCAGTCTGAAAAGGGTTTGTCTAAATATTTATAGGGGTCTTCTATTTCGCCATTTATCATTCTCAACCATCGGTAATGACTAGGGAAATTTTTACTCGTCACATTTATTGAAGCCAGAGGTTGACTGTACTTTTCTTTTATCAGGTCGCTATTTTTAAAAATGGCTGGTAATAACGCCTTTATGGAATTACTTCCTTTCGTGTAAGGATTAAAATAGAAAGCTTTTATTACCTCACATAAGTCAATCATTTCTCGCTCAGCGTGCCATATTTCACCTTTGTAATCATTACTTTTTGGAGGTGTGGTCAAGCTTTTGATAAAATCGATCAAAGATTCTCTGTCATCTTCTAAAGAGACTTCTAATTGTGCCTTGACTTGATTTAAAGTTGAATTTTCGTAAGGCGAATATTGGAACACGGAGCCTGTATTCCCTTCTAATGCGACTTTCAGCGCCCTGATAAATTCAAAATTTGGAAACTCTCCCGGATTCACATTGATAAACTCGTTGGCGTGTTCAACGCGTCCATCTTCGTGGTAAATATGATGAGAAAATTGAAATACTACTTTTTCGTAGGGATGCTGACCCCGGTAAAAAGGCAAAGCTACCGTGGATGCTTCAAAATCAATAAAATTGTACGGGGGAGTCCATTTCGCTATTTCATCGCGCAAACCTGTGACATCAATATGACTAGTATTTTCATTTCTAAGAGCCTTGTGTTTTTGAATTAATTGACGCTCAATTCTTGAAAGACCAACCACCTTGGGCTTGTTGGCACCAAATTCCTCATCCTCAATTTCATTGAGCTTTAGTTTGCCTTTCTCAGTAAGGTATTTCCAACGCCTAAAATCCCAAATCTCAAAAGCGTTTGGTGCTTTGAAATCATCCTCTTTCCACCCTAATTGCTTTTTAAAACAGGCTTCAAACCCTGATTTTTTATCTTTTAAGTCTGTCTCAGTTCTAAATTCACAGTGTTTGCATTTAGCATAATCAAGAGGAAAACCAAAATAACGGTCGTCTAGATAGGCTTGAGATAACACCGCAATGGCATCTTCAAATTCATAATCTTCTAAAATGCGATGTTCACCTGCTTCAATTTTAGTGATGATATCAGTCACATCTTTGAGGGATAACACTGAGTCTTCTGGAAATGCAAACTGTGCTAATTGATCTTCCCTTTTTTCTATACCCGTTCTATTGCCACTGTTCTTTTTAATACGGAACATTTGGTTTAACCCATCTAGAGATGCTGTCTTCAGTTGATCAGCTAACATTAAATACGGGCTCACACGAAAATGCGGATGCGCTTTTTCAATTACGTATTTTTGAAAGGCCACATCAAATAAATAGAACTTCCATTCTGAATTATACGTGACCTCTTTGTGACCATCTTTAAAGGATTTGGCTTTGACTTCAATTAAATTGATTTGACGTCCTTTTTTCTCTAATATATCTACACGAACAAACAGATTTTCGTACTTAAAAGCCGCCTCATATATAACCACATTTTCATTTTGAAGCAATTGGTTGGTTTCTTCTACTTTTAGCTCGTAGTTATACTTCTCACCTTGAGCATCATCTACCAAATGCCCATTAGGAAAATGCAATCGTGCTAATTCTTCCACCTGAAACCCACCTGAGGCTAGAGCATTTAAAAAAGGATTTTCGTCTTTTTGATTAGCATACTCATCTTTTTTGGTATAGAAAAGTTTATTCGGGCATTCAAGCCCTAACTTGAATCGTGATTTAGTTAAATACCTCAAAATAAATTTTTAAAACTATAGGAAATAAGACTCACCCGTTTTTTTCAAAATAATTCAAAACGGCGGTCCAGTCACGATATTCATTGAACCTGTCGTTAATGTAGTCCCACCCAAAATGAATATGAGTTCCCTTAAAGTCACCCGCGCCATTAGCAGTGCGGTCATCGATTAAATAATCACCAATTAACAAGTCCTTTCTGTGGGTAATAATCACTTTTTTACAGAAGATCTCTCCAAAGTGTTTCTCTATCCATAAGCGCTTGTGCATCCAAGCTGTAGGATTATCCCACGGAGCAGTTGTCAATATAAACAAGTCATATTTATTCGATAAATGGAGTTGATTGATAGCCTCTTTTGCTCCAGCAACCAATTCTAAGTGCTCAAATATGCCGGGGATATGATCAGGGACTTTTTGGTAGGACTCTAAACTTGACTTCGGATGAGTTTTAATCGCTTTTGAAAAATCGGCTATTACTCCATCCATGTCTATGTAAACAATTGGCTTAATCATAGCCTAATTAACGTATTAACTTTTGAAGAGACTTTACCTTTTGCCAACTCCCTTTATTATCTAGTTGATAAAGACTTGCTTCACTCCCCCCTGATAAACCAACCCCATAGGTATTCTGATAGATAACTTCGGTGTCAGAGATCCAATCAAAATTATGGGTTTGCTCTCCTTTATGACCATCAAATATTCTTTTCATCCACCTACCTGTCCATCTTTTTTTACCTCGCCTGGTTTCTCTCCAAACGGATTCGATCTCGTTAATACGTTCACCGGTTTGATATCGGTAAACTTCTTCTAAAAAATTTAGTGACTTTATTAATAACTCCTTGTCGTCAGTTCTAATGGTGCTCATTGGAAATCCAAGCTCTTGGAAAATGGCAGGATTGAAAGCAAAAAAGTTAGCATTAAAAAACCAGCCATCAATAATGCTATCCGTTTTTATGCTTCGTGATAATATCTTTTTCAGCTTTGGGTAAGCAGAAAAGAACTTGTGATCAATACTATTTTCTTTTACGACCGTAGAAACAGCTAGTGCATGCTTTAGCGCACTAGCAATTGATGCATAGGCAATCCCATCAACCAAAAATACTGATTGGTAATGAGTGGTGTAAGACTCTAAAAGTTCTGCCGACTCTTTTTGAAGCTCATCTACCTTTTCTTGCGTTACATCAACAATAAGCCCCTCAACCTTTTCATTCAAATCCTCCAGGTCAAGATTGCTCTGTAATTTCTTCAAATCATACAGCGTCTGTAGCCGTTCAAAGTCATCCTTACCAAAACGGCCACCAAAGATTTTGTTATGAAGTTCATCTATGTAGCGTAACGAATATTCAAACAATTCATGATTCACTTGTGATACTGTTAAGTGGATGTTACTTTTCAGAAGAGCAGCCTCAATATTGTCGTTCTTCAAATTAGTGAATCAATGATCTCTTGCGCATAAGCATGATAGTCGTATCCCATGGTCATGGTCGTACCAAAATTAGAACCATCGATATCGCATTCACCCTCATAATCTTGAATGTCAAAACCATAAACGTGATGTATTATGGCCTCGGTTAAATCTGCTATCCAGTCACCTTCTCCAGTTACCTCAACATTATATTCATCTTCAATATCACTTGCGGATTGGCTTACAATAAACTCAGCCAACATTTCATTGTCTTCACTGTAAACAAGTAATTCCAAGGCAACGATAAAATAACCCGCGAAATTGAGGTTGAAATCATCGGATTTAGACGTGATTTTCGTGTTCTCTAGACCTTCCTTTTGGATAACTCGAGACAACAAACTTTCCTCACTTAACATGTCTTTGAGTTCAAATTCGTCATCAGCAAACTGAAAATACTCCAAAATCTCAGTCTGATCATATCCATATCCGAGTTTATCCATCAGTTTGGAAATGATGTAATATTTTGGATCGTTATCAAGACAAGACTCAATTTCTTCATCTATCTGATCCATAAGGGTCTCATCATCATTGCTTGCTTCGAGAAAAGCATTCATTGTACCCACATTGAAATTTTCAAATTTGAGTATTCCAATTTTCGGATCAGCTGCAATGTCCACCTGGCTACTCTTGGTTATTTCAAAACCCAACTTTATTGCTGCTTTGATAAAATCTTCAATATTCTCTCCCCATTGATTAGACACAACTACATGCGCTCCATTTTGAATTTTTAATGGCTCACGCATGTTAAATCTTTTCGGATCTGTTACCTCTGATTCCCTCTTAATAACCCCATTTGACCCTTGCACTTCATCAGGAAAGGCGTTTTGCAACTCCTCAAAACTTGGGTTATTTTTTTCTATATAGTTTTTGACGATTGTAAAAACTAATTTTCTTTTGTTGAGGTTTTCTCCCAAACCTTCTACGTTGTATTTGGTGTAATCTCTGGCCATTTTTATTGCTGATTGAATTTTAACGAATACTTCTCGTTTATATCTTTATTTTTTTCCTTATGCTTAATGATAAAATAGGTGTTCTCGATAATGTAATTTCTCACTATTGAAATATCATCTCTGTCACCTTTGAAGGCACCAAACAACTCCAATAGATCAACAGCAAGTTTTCTCACACCACCATCTGTATGCTCAACATAAAGTTGGCGATTAGCCTTATCAATTTTACGGTTTAGGCTATAAACCTCTCTTATTGTTCGAGGTTCAGTTTCGAATCCAAGACCGACGAGGTATTCCTTCGCCTCTCGAGTATATCCCGCTTCAAAATGCTCATGAAGCATTCTTAAACACCTTGAGACTCCATAAACTGCCCCTGGTCGACAATTTTCGCCCTCAAAAGCTCTGATTTGCCCTACAATTGAAAGAATAAAGTCCGAAACCAATTCTTCCGATTTTTCAGAAAGAAGGGACATTTTTCTTAACCTAGGTTTAAAGTGTTTGGTCATTTTGAAGCCCTAAAATTCATGTCCTAAAACTAATCTAGTATGATCCTTACGGGACACTAAATTCATAGGACGTTTAACTATCCCAAGTTTCAACTTGAATATTTTGGTCTTCTACGGTTAAGGTTTTAGGAACTCCAATCATCCCCTCGCAGTTTACGTATTCTTTCGAATCCCTATTATGAATAAGTGTAGCATGGAAATCATCTACTTTAAAAACCATCACTGCATACTTACTACCTAAGCTAACTATTTTTGAAAAACCTACTTCTCCGTTCGACCATAAGTAATCGACTTTAGAGTTTAAGTCGAGTGAATTGAAATCACCAATACTCATGCTGATATTAATTATTTTAATCAAATATAATTTTTTTTTGAGAAAGGTTAAATGTTTTACAAAATATTTGGTTGAGTCCCTCCAGGAATCTGCCATTGCTCGGTGCATTGCGGACGGTGGCACGAGGTGCAGCTATTGTCGATCTGGAGGCAGGAGTTGTGCAGCGGCCAAATACTTGAAGGGCCAGGGCTTTGAAAACGTCTACAATGTAGGAGGGTGCAGTACTTTGAAACCTTAGCGTTTTATCTGCGTCTGTGACAGGTAGCAATATCACTCATAGCTTAAAATTTTTAGGCAATTTCAGGTGAACCTACCTAATTATCTTTTAATCCAAGTCCATATTTGTCATCAATAACAACTGTCTCTCGCTCAGGGGGGAGCCCTGTTTATCAAACATCTTTTTGGAAATGGCTTGTAATCACAAATTTCTAAACATCACAGACCGAAGCTTGCTTCCAAAATGGCCGTGTAAAACACTAATAATTGGGACATTCAACCCGGAGAATAGATTTCATCGAGACAATACCGCCAAATTTTTCTACCAACGAGAGCGCAATTATTTCTGGGACGTCCTTCCGCTGATATCCGGGGATAGTGCTATTGAAAAACAAAATACCGAAGCTCAAATTGATTTCCTTAGACGTTACGGCATAGGAATTACAGATTTACTCTTGAGCATTCGAGATGCAGATTCCGTGAATCAAATGCATGCCAACAAAATTTCAACAGTCAAGGATAGTGACATAGAATCCTTTAATGAATTTGAATGGAACACAGACTCTATTATTGACTTCATTAATCACCAACAATGCACCCATGTGTATTTCACGAAGTTGGGAACAGATATCGCCAACCCGGCAGAAAACAGCTTTGAATTTCAAATGAGGTTGATTGAATCTTTTTGTCTAGGCCAAGGTATTGTCTGCCACAGGCTCCATACGCCTACAGGCATGGGATTAGGTCCAGGTCAAAGAATACCAACGCTCTACCGCAGATGGATCCAAGAAAATGGCGCCAATCAAATGCCTTTTTACAAGGAATAAGAAAGAGCAAGTGACTGGATCAAAGGCAATGAATTGAATGTTGAGGCGTTGTTGATTAGAAGCATCTCAATTGGCTGACCCAGGCCAAACCAACCGACCCTTCCTGGGGCACGGTGGTGACAATGATGCGGAGTTTGGTCCTTCGCGAGACGCGTCTTTGTTTCACTCAAATCAATCCAAGATCGATGACATTCAATCCAAAGTTGGCATAGTGCCGGCCAAATGAATGTGTTGTTGCCCATTCACGTGGAGGGTGGGCAACAACCATGCCCCTGAGATTAGAATGATTGAAAAACGTCCTAACATGTTGCAAATTACCGAGGACCACATTTCCCCTGCCTAAACCACATGGTGCCTGTGTGTGACCAATTAGGACAGAAGCCGAACACCCTCAACCCCGATTTGGTCAAGTAGACTTTGCCAATTGACCGGGAATTCAATGACCGCCAGGCCGAATTATTTTCTCTAAAGGAAAGGGTTCCAATTCTTCAAGTAACTCCTCACGTCATGAGCATCCTGGGCGTGAGGATACAAACGCTCGCTGTCGACGCTTATCGATTGGGAAATGATTGTCGTCTCATCGACCATCCCTAAACCAGGAAGAGCTAGTTGGTTTTGCTCCTTGGGCACAAAGGTGTCCACGCTAGTAAATGTTTCATCATAGTCAGAGATGCCATAGGCAAAAACCTGCCAATGATTGTTGTTGCACGCTCCCCTTGGACTTAAGCTTAACAGCCAATCATATAAAATGTAAATTCCATTGAAACGATGGACGGGCACGACATTTCTTTTCCTTCTACAATGATATTGATTGTTACTTGATATTGTGCCGGGATCAACTTCGACCAGCTCATCGATGTCGTCCAACACGATTCGGTATGTGCGGATATCCCCCATATAATCTTCTCCATCCTCGTCCACAAAGAGTTCATAGCCACCTACTCCTGATCCTTCCATAATTCGGACTCGATGCAGTAATTCAACCCTGGCTTCTTCATACCTCTCTATGCTGTAGAGCGGTCTACTGAAGTCACTTGGAAAAAGTCCAAGGTTTTTTTCTTCAAAATGCTTTGGGTGCACCTTCAACTTCTGCATGTACAATTCGAAGTCTTTTTGTGGACTCCAAAAGCCATTCTCATCTTGAATCTTGCTCAACTCGTCTTTTGACCAGTTGTCGTGAGGATTTAGGTTAACATCTGGGAAGAAATATTCCCACTCAATTGTCATTCCCATTTACGTCAGAATTTGTCGAGAAACACGAACGCCTCATGCCCCTTGGGGCCTCAAGTGTTATGTGAATTATCGACTACTTATTTATTGTTTGAAAAGTATTCAACTTTTGAAGAACTCTCTTGCTATGATTATACACCTTCTCTTTACCCCCGTCATTGGTGGACCCAGCAGGACGGAAGCCGAACACCATCAACCCGGATTTGGTCAGATGGAAACACTATCAATGTAACAATAAATGGAGTCTTTGACCGCTCATCTACCATGAAAACATTCAAATGCGACGCTTTTCCCAAGCCAGGTACGTCAGGAAGCGTTCAACGACCGACAATTCAGGCCTCTGACATTTACGGAGCAAAGGCCATGTTCGAAGCCATGTATGGCTCGAAATGCAACATACGCCACGTTTCTGAAGTACGATAATGCGGATGTTCCTATTCGTCCCTGACTAGGTCAATTTGTCTTTGGGGTCAATGCTGACCAACAAACAGTCGAAAAGGAAAGTCAGCGTCCATCCAG
>Ga0209630_10002670_pt1 | contig 16956 bp, 16 predicted proteins | sample COG_01_FD_184745 | JGI IMG/M metagenome (GOLD analysis project Ga0209630, IMG submission 184745) | Pelagic Microbial community sample from North Sea - COGITO 998_met_01 (SPAdes) (version 2) | ecosystem: Environmental > Aquatic > Marine > Neritic zone/Coastal water | place: Helgoland, sampling... | reverse complement strand
CATCTGTTCCATCAAATGGATTACCCCATCCCATATTTCCCATTACAGCTTCTATTCCATCTAGTATGAAAGGGAACATGATGACTGCCCAAGTAACACCTACTATATTAAATAGTGAGTGAATACGAGCCGATCTTTTAGCATGAACGTTTCCAACTAATGATGCAAGTTCTGCTGTAATAGTTGTGCCAATGTTTTCTCCCAAAATCATTGCAGCAGCAACTTCAAAAGGAATTATTCCTCCTGCAACCATTGTCATTGTAAGTGCCATTGCAGCAGAGGATGACTGAACTATTACAGTTACTAATGTTCCTAGTCCAACAAACATTAAAGTTGCTAAGAAACCGGCATCTTTATACGTTACAAAAAATTGAACAAGCCCAGAATCAGCATCTAATGAAGGAACAGCTCCTTTGAGTTCTCCTAATCCCATAAATAATAGAGCGAAACCTACAATCGCAGTTCCCCAATATTTCATATTCTTTTTTCCAAAGAATAAGAATGGTGCTCCGAATGCAATTAATACAAGTGCATAAGATCCTATACTAACTTTAAAACCAAAGATTAATATTAACCATGCAGTAATTGTTGTTCCAATGTTAGCTCCCATCATTACACCAGCAGATTGTCTGAGAGAGAGCAAGCCTGCATTAACAAAGCTTACTGTCATAACCGTTGTTACAGAGGATGACTGAACTATTGAAGTAATTCCAAATCCAGTTAAAACTCCTGATATTCTGTTGTTTGTAATAGAGCCTAATAAACCTCTAAGTCTAGAGCCCGCAGCTTGCTGAAGTCCTTCACTCATTATTTTCATTCCAAAAATGAACATACCCAAAGCTCCAATTAAAACTAGAAGTTTAAAGATTCCCCATCCCCTTTTCGTTTTAAATTTAGTTTTATCACTCCAAACTGTTTCATCATCCTTTGTTAAGCCAACTTTAAATACATGCTTTTCTCCACCACTAAGGTTTTCTGCTTTATAAGAAGTTTGGTTTAAATCTATATCATCTATTTGCGTCCAGTGAACACCTTCCATTTTAGCTTTGTACTGCTTTTCTCCAATGGCTGTAATATACTTAACAGAAATTGTATATCCATTCTCTTTTAAATACCCAACCTTATCATAATCTAAGGCCCAAGTGAATTTGGCGCTTTCTGGGCCCGGTTTAGCAGCTACATTATTAAAGACATCAGATGTTATTTCAACGTTTTCTGCTAATGTGTTCTCAATTGTTTCTATGGCATTAACCAAACTGTCAGGTCTAATTGAGTCCGATGATAAAGGATCTGGATTTCCTAATAAAACAGCTGAGAATAAAAGCTGAGCAGCAAAGAGTAAATTTAGTTTTTTGGTCATTTTATTGTTTGTTATAAATTGGTTTACGTTGCGAAAGTATTTCATCCCTTTGTGCTTTTTGGATTTTCAATGTTAAGCAATTGTTAACATTCGGCCTCAATGTTAAGTTTTCTTTAAGACTTTATGCCCAATGTAAAATGTATGTAATTTGATTAGATATTTGCACCGTAAAATATATAATCAAATAAAAAAAAATGAAGAAATTAGGAATGTTAAGTGTATTATTTGTTGTAGCATTTAATGCGTTTTCACAGGAAAAAGTAAACACTAAATTTGGCAAAGGGCTTTATAATGTAGTAGCTGAAGATAGTTCTTGGAGCATGAAATTCGCCATGAGGTTCCAATCTTTATATATTGGAGAATGGGACGTGAATGATAGCGCTGGAGTAAGTGGTGGAACATCACAATTTTTAATGAGAAGGTCGAGGTTGAAATTTGGTGGTTTTATTGTTAATCCAAATATAGTCTACAAGGCAGAGTTTGGACTTTCAAATAAAGATTTAGGCAAGGTAGATAGTAGAAACAATATGGCTCCGAAAATGATATTGGATGCGGTAATAAAATGGAAGTTTCACAAGAACTTTACTTTATGGGCTGGTCAAACCAAATTGCCGGGAAACAGAGAGCGGGTAGTGTCTTCAGCTAATATGCAATTGGTAGACCGTTCCTTATTAAATAAACGATACAATATTGATCGTGACATGGGATTTCAGTTGCGTCACAACTTTACTATAGGAAAGAACTTTGTTGTAAGAGATATGATTTCTTGCTCCCAAGGGGAAGGTAGAAACCTAGTTCAGGATAATTTAGGGGGATATCAATGGACGAGTAGAATTGAATTGTTGCCATTTGGTAAATTTCAAAGTAAAGGCGATTATTCATGTGGAGATTTAAAAAGAGAAGATAAACCAAAATTATCGATTGCAGCTACTTATGATTTCAACGATAGAGCTGTTAAGGATAGATCAAACCAAGGAAGTTACATGGAATATGTAGACAAATGGGGTAATGAAGGATACTTTATGGCAAACATTCACACAATTTTTGTTGATGCAATGTTTAAATACAAAGGTTTCTCTGTAATGGCTGAATATGCTGATCGAACTGCTGATGAAGCAGTTCAAACGATTTATGATGCGGATAGTACATTGTACACAGGTAGTGTTTATACAGGTACGGGATTAAACCTTCAAGCGGGTTACTTATTGAAAAATAACTGGGAATTTGCGGGTAGATTTACTCAAATTAATCCGGGTGCAACTACAGGCAAAGATGTGCATAGCCAATATACCTTTGGAATTTCAAAATATGTCGCAGGGCACAAGCTAAAAGTGCAAACAGATGTTAGTTATATGACTACAGAGGGCAGTGAAGATGGCAATTTAATGTACCGCTTGCAGTTTGATTTACATTTTTAATAGAAATAATTTAAAAAAGGGAACTAGTGTCTAGTGATTAGTTCCCTTTTTTGTACTTTTCAAGTTCAATGATTAATAAGTATGTTAGGAAAGGTTCTATTAGTTGATGATGAGCAAGATATTTTAGTATTACTCAAGTATAATTTAGAGAAAGAGAATTTCTTGGTCCAAACTGCATCAAACGGAAGAGAGGGGATAGAAGTTGCCAAAGAGTTTATGCCCGATATTATTGTCCTGGATGTAATGATGCCTGAAATAGATGGCATAGAGACTTGTTTGGAATTACGTGAAATTCCAGAGTTGAAGAATGTATTAATTACCTTTTTAACTGCAAGGGGAGAGGATTACTCGCAAATTGCAGGTTTTGAATCTGGAGCTGATGATTATATTACAAAACCAATAAAGCCAAGAGTATTTGTTAGTCGGTTAAAAGCATTAATGCGAAGAAAACATGATGTTGTGCTTTCTAATGATGTAAATGAAGGTTTGAGAATTGATCGGGATAGGTATATTGTAACTGTAGAAGGAGAAGAAATAAATTTACCGAAAAAGGAATTTGAATTATTAGATTTATTGATGTCAAAGCCTGGTAATATATTTACACGTGAAGTTATTTTAGATACGGTTTGGGGTAGTGATATTGTTGTTGGAGACAGAACGATAGATGTTCACATTCGGAAATTGAGAGAGAAAATAGGTGATCATTATATAAAAACCGTTAAAGGAGTGGGGTATAAGTTGTCTGTTTAACCCTTTGATTAAGATTGAATTACAAAACATTATGAGTAAAAATGTGAATTTAGCTGAAGTGGGGAAGCTATTTTTTAAACTTGGTTGCATAGCTTTTGGAGGGCCTGCAGCTCATGTTGCAATGATGGAGGAAGAGGTGGTTACAAAAAGAAAATGGATGTCTAGGCAACATTTTCTTGACTTGATGGGGTTAACCAATCTTATTCCGGGGCCCAATTCAACTGAAATGACAATGCACTGTGGGTATGAACGAGCTGGGATTCTCGGGCTTTTTGTTGCAGGAAGCTGTTTTATTTTTCCAGCGGTAGTTATTACCGGCTTATTAGCTTGGTTATATGTTAGTTATGGCCAATTACCCCAGGTGGAACCGTTTATTTTTGGGATAAAACCAGCGGTACTTGCAATAATTGCAAACGCAGTTTTTAAGTTGGGGAAAAAAGCTTTAAAAGGTTGGGAGTTAGGAATAATTGGTTGTGCTGTCGTTGCTGCAAGTTTACTTGGTGTAAACGAAGTGCTAGCGTTATTAAGCGCAGGAATTTTGGGCATGGTTTACTTTACCATCAAGTCAAAAGCAGCATCTTCCATAAAAACAATTTTCCCATTTTTAATAGTCAATTCTTCAAGCTCAATAGTTGTAAAAGTAACTTCTGCTAAAGTTTTTTGGACTTTTTTAAAAGTAGGTTCAGTGCTATATGGAAGTGGTTATGTGTTATTTGCTTACTTGGATGCTGAACTTGTTTCGACTGGCTGGTTAACACGGCAAGAATTGATGGATGCAATAGCGGTTGGTCAATTTACTCCAGGACCAGTGTTATCTACCGCAACATTTATCGGTTACCAATTGACTGGAATATGGGGCGCAGTTGCTGCTACGGTTGGTATATTTCTTCCTTCATTTTTGTTTGTTTTAATATTGAATCCCTTATTGCCGAAAATGCAAAAATCAAAAGTTCTTAGGTATTTTTTAGATTCAGTGAATGTTGCAGCAGTTGCTGTTATGGTTGGTGTTTTAGCGCAAATGACTTATGTAGTTGCAACTGATTGGAAAAGCATTCTAATAGCTGTTATAAGTATAATAGCGTTGTTTGGAATAAAGAAAGTAAATGCAATATGGACTGTAGTTGGCGGCTCTATTTTAGGTTATTTATTACTTCTATTTTGATCCATTGATTAACATCTGTCGTACCTCACTTAAGATAGTTGCAGTTGCTCCCCAAACTGTATTGTAATTCAATTCAAAATAGGGAACATCAATAAGGAGCGGTTTATCTGTGTGTTTACCTACTTTTATTTTCTTTTGTTTTATTTTCTTATCGTCTAACAAATCTGAAATTTTTACTTCAATTATTTCTTCAACTTCTTTTACTTCTGGAGTAAATACAGGTTCAAAATCCACAAACCCAATAAACGGTGAAACTAAAAAATTACTTGGAGGAATATAAATCTGGGTGATTTCTCCAAGAATCTGAACTTTATCAGGGGCAACTCCAATTTCTTCAAAGGTTTCTCTAAGTGCGGTTTCTTTTAAAGACTCTTCAGCTTCTTGTTTTCCACCAGGAAATGATATTTGTCCTCCGTGCGTTCCTTTATAATCGGTTCTTTGAATTAAAGTGAAATGTGGAATGTCATTCTTAGGGTAGATTAACATCAATACAGCACTCAACTTGGGTTGTTTTTCAGAGTTAATGATTGATGAAGCTTTGGTTCTTTTAAAAGGAGCCATTAATTCATGAGACGCTTCACCAGGAAGGTTGAAATTTATTTCTTGGAAAAGTAAACTTGTCAATTCTGATAATGTCATTAATCTTCTTCTAGTTTAAGAGAAGCCGAATTTACACAATATCTCAAACCTGTGGGCTTGGGGCCATCATTAAAAACATGTCCTAAATGACCATCGCACTGGGCGCAGTTAATTTCAGTTCTACTCCAGCCATTTGAACTGTCTGTTGTTTCGGTTACATTATTTTCAACCTCTTGAAAAAAGCTTGGCCAACCTGTACCTGATTTAAATTTGGTGGCTGAATTAAATAGTGGTAAGCCACATGCTTTGCAGCAATAGGTTCCTTTTGTTTTGGTGTCCCAATAGTCTCCAGTAAATGCAGGTTCAGTGCCTTTTTCTCGGATAATATGAAATTCACTGGGCGTAAGTATTTCTTTCCATTCAGCTTCCGTTTTTATTGTTCCAGTCACTTTGTTGTCTTGACAAGATACAGATAGAGATCCTATCACAATTAGAGTAAATAATATGTTTTTCATGATAAAGTATTTTGTAATACAACTAAAATAATACTTATATAGTATGGAAACCTTAATAATTTAGTTGATTTGAAAATAGATTTTTAAGCAGAAAGCTATAATATCGTAAAAAAGGGAATATTTTTACACAAAACATTATAGAGTTATGAAGGAGCTTTGGGGAAGCGGAATAGTGGGAAGAATTACAATGAATGTAATTTGGGCTATCTCCTTTTTGGTTGCTGCTTATTTATTATATGTAGCTTACAAAAAAGTCTTGAATTTAATTGCTACCGGAAAAGTTAAAAAAGTTACTGTAAAATATGCAGAGTTATTTGACGTTAACCCTCCATATGCTAAAGGAGAAATCCAATTTGGGTTTAAACTACCCGAAAAAATGGAGGTAAAGTTTAGGATAGTAAATAGAGATGATGATTTGATCAAAGAATTAAAAAAAGGTGAGCTTGAAGAAGGTGTATATCCTATTCTTTTTGACACAAGTTCAATCGCTGATGGAGAGTATTACTATCAAATTATCACAAATTCCCAAAAGACGAGCAAGAAATTTTTCGTTGTAAATAAGTCATAATATCATAAGTAAGTTCAGACATATTCGATTTTTAGTTTGTTTACTGATAGGAGCAATTTCCTTTTTACCTAAATCTTCTTTCTGCCAGGAAAGTACTCCTGGAGAACATGCTGTAATAATGGCTAATTTTAAATTGCCAAAAACCTTAGGAAATAAATCTTTCAAGGGTTTGATGAGTGGTTTGGCGAATATTGATTTAATTTATCAATATAATTTAGCGAATGGAATTGGGTTTGGAACAGGGTTCTCTTATTCTTATTATGAATTAAATGGTTCGGTTTTTCAGGGCTCTGTACTTGGCCAAATGGAAGCCTATAATCCCTTTCTGAAAATATCCCAAAGAAAGGAAATGAATGAAAATTCATATGTTGAACTTTCGTTAAGTGGTGGCTATAATGTCCTTAATACAACTGGAAATCAATGTTCAGGTATTTTTAGGCAAGAAGCATTCAATGTTGCTCCACAATTGGCATTTTACATGGTGAGTTCTGAGTTTTTATCTTTTGGTATTGTTGTTTCGTACAATTATTTTGCTGCGGAATTTTCCCCGGCTAATATTTGTATGACAAGTTTCCCAGGAATAGATCCTGCCAACAGTGTTGGTAATTCTCATGTTTTTTCCGTGGGGTTTGGATTTTCAACCTACTTACCGTCAAAATAAAATATCTATTTAGGTAATTGTCTTTGTAGCTCTTTTGAAGTTCTGTTTTCTCCATCATGACTCCAACCGGGAGGGTTAATTAGATATTTTATTTTATCGGATAACTTTTTAGCTCTACGCATATCTTGCCAAAGACTAATGTATTCATGGCTAGCTATTTTGAGTGGGCTAAATGAGTTAATATTTACAGTAATACCATAGGTAGGTACTTCTATTTCTTTTTGAAATGTACCAAACATCCTGTCCCAAATAATTAGTATTCCGGCGTGGTTTTTATCCAAATATTGAACTTGTGTGGCATGGTGCACTCGATGATGCGAAGGGGTATTAAAAATCCATTCAATAGGTCCAAGTTTTCCAATCAACTTTGTATGTGGGAAAAATTGGTAAACTAAGCTTATTGCTTGCATAATTAGAATAGAAACAGGGTTAAATCCAATAAATGGTAGCCATATATAGAACAGGAATTTAATGAAAGGTTCTCCCCAGCTTTGACGCAATGCTACTGAAAAGTTCATGTGTTCGGATGAATGATGTTGAACATGTGCCGCCCAAAAAAAGCGTATTTGATGTGCTAATCTATGGTACCAATAAAAAGTAAAGTCATCTGCTAATAGAAGTAAACTCCACATCCACCATGTATTTGGAATTTCGAATAATCGAAATTGATAAATCCAGAGGAAAACGAAAAAGGCAAATGTTTTAGTAAGTAGGCCAATTACTACAGACCCTAATCCCATAGTAATATTTGCTGTAGAATCTTTAAATTTATATAAATTAAGATTTTTTTTTGCGTTAATTACGACTTCAATAATAATAAGCGCAATAAAAACAGGTATAGCAAATACCGTTGGATCGTTTGTTATGGCTTCGTTAAACATTATTTTAAATACTTTTTATTTTAAGTACAAAGATAAATGGAAACTATCGAATTTGTTTACGTTTAGTCTTTTAATCTTCTAAATTCCTTTACTTCTACTATTTTTCCGGTTTCACCCTTTTTTAATGTAATCAAAAGTGCATCAGAGCTAATTTTGCCGTCAAACTCTTCGAAATGAATGTTTTCACCACTTCCTATATTAAAAGCGAAGGCTATTTCCAATCCATCAATTTTATAGGTTGTTTTTTTTGCTGTTTGACAATTGTCGTTTTCAACACAAGAAACTAGATTACCTTTCGCTTTTTTTCTATTTTTAGAAGTAATAATAGCAATGTTTCCATTGTTGTCAAAATACAAAAACTCTTTGATTTTGTTTTCTGTTTGCAACTGATAAAACCCATGAAGCGTTCTTCCTTTTCGAACTTTTATGGTCTTTTGAGCATTTGCAAAAGCCCCTATGAAAACACAAAATATGAGAAAGGAAAAACGCATTTACGTTAAATATAGAACTATTTTGTAGAATAATTTTTCTGCTTCTATTATTTTACAAAATAGTTTTTGATTCAATTAAAAATATAAATCTGTCTATGTAATTTGTTATTTAGAATTTGCTATTTGTTTCGGAAATAGAAGAGTAAATCTCTTATTATCTTCTTTTCCCATTGCAGAGATATTTAGTCGAGTACTATCTAGTGTTGCTAAATAATAAAAACCGTTGATTGTTTCTTCTTCATACATCGAATAAGTAATGGGTGAAATTTTAATAGAATCTTGGTAATAATTATATATGGCAATCGAAGAATTTAATTTAAGCCAATCTTGTCCTTGACAATTTCGAATAATCTTTTTTTCTTTTAAGTGTGATTTAAAATAATAGACGTATCCGTTTTTTTTAAAACAATAGTAATGATTCTTATTCTTTTCTTTAAAGGAAGATATGTAAATTGCGTCTATTGTAGTTGATGTTTTTTTTACAGAAATAGTGTTCTGTCCGTAAATATGCAATGAGCAAAAGAATATATAAAAGTTCAATAATTTAGATGTCCAGCGGAATTTCATATTTGTAAATTACAGATATCCAGATCAGTTTTTAGCGACATGCAAATTTTTTCTTCATGTCTTCTGCAAGTTAAAGGTTTAGTTTTTCTTTTACATTTGTTACAGTCATGGATTTTACATCAATAATTTCCATCTCAAATTGATGCTTTTTTTCTTTTGGCATATCTTTAAAATATATAGGTTTAATAATAGCTATTTCATTGTTTGCAGTAAAAGCAACAATTGTGTTTTCTTCTTCTGGATTGAATTTGAAATTATTAAACTGTGATTTGTCATATGTAAAAACAGCATTTTTGTTTTTCTCAATAAGATTAACATTATGTAACCCCAAATTTACTCCTACGTTGTCGGTGAAAGACGCATTAACTTTAGCTCCACTTGGTTTATCGACTGGAGAATCGCAATTCCATGTTCCAAAACGTGTAACTTCAAAGGCTCTTGCCACCACTTGAATTCCTGCGTTATTTTTTTGAGCTTCTTTCACTTGGGCAAAATAAGCAGCCTGATTTTTTTCAAACGCAGCTTTCCTGCTGCTTTCAGCAGCTAAGGCAGTTTCGTATAAATCCATTTGTTTCTTCAATTTTTCTTTGACTATTTCTTCCTCAGCTTTTCTTTTGTCCAATTCTTTTTTATAGATAGAGAAATTTTGATTGAATTCTTCCATTGCGTTTTTATAATCCGTTCCTTCAAATATTGGGAAGACTGAAAATGTCTTTTTTACACTTTCTTTAAACAATGTTAAGTAATAAGATTTCCCCTTTTCTTTCTCCGATAATGAAATATCTTCCCATTCGGTTTCATAAACATCCGCAGAAAAGTTTCTGTCATTCTTATCCACTTCAAAAGTTAATGAACTGTAATTTTTTAGTTCCGGAAATTCTTTTGGATCCACGTCTAAATCAAATTGCCGGTCTTTGTTAACCGATGATTTAGGTTTGGAAGGTTGTGTTTCCTTATGCATAAGAACTTTCTTTTTCGCAATAACTAATTCAGTTTTGGTTACTTCTATTGCTTCTTTGGTTTCCATTATAGCAGTAATTACATCTTCATTTGAATCTTTATAAGTGACTGAAGGTGTACCAATACTTTCATCCATTTCTTCAGATACGAGTTCAGTTTTTCCTTTATATTCCCAGTTTCCAGATGAAGTGTCTAGTTCATAGAGGTTAAACCTACTCGAACCATCTTTTGGATGCATTTCTATACGAATCGGCTTATCAACTGCTAATTCGACGGGTTGGCCATTTTGATACCCATAAATTTCTATCATTCCAGCAGATTCGAATGTGTATTCTGTTTCTGCACTATCGTATGTCATTGGAATGCCTGATAGTATGAAGTCTATAGGATCATGAAACTCCCTGTATCGGAGTTCAATTTCTCCGTTTAATGAATTTCCATTTTTATCTACAAATGTGTTTTTTGGAACCTTGATTAGACTTCCCGAGCTGTGTGTAAATTCACCACCAACTTCATTTTCACAATAATAAGAGTCGGATTGAATGTCTAGTTTTTTAATTGGTGGGTTAATACATGGTGTATCTTCAGCATAAGTAATAATACTCTCCGTTGCAACAGGGGGGGAGGCGCTAATTACGCCATCCTTATCATTATTGTTTGAAAATAGTATAGCCGTAACTGTTACTAAAACAGCAACACTTGCAACTGTTGTAATAAACCATCCTGTTTTATAAAAAGGAAGTTTTATGTATCCTGGGAAATTTGACAAGAGTTGATTAAAATTCATTCTTGACGTTATCTCTTCTCCATTAATTGGGTCTCTGTCAATGTTAATTTTCTTTTTCATAGTTGTAACTTTTTCTCATAGAAAAACTCTTTTTGAGTTTTTCAACGATCCGATAAGCCTTCACTTTCGCATTATTCTCAGTCATCCCAAGAATATCCCCAATTTCGCGATACGAACGCTTTTCAAAATACCTCATTTCAATAATTTGTAGTTCAATTTCTGGTAAATCACCAATTACTTCTATAAGGGCTTGTCTCATTTCTCCTGTATTATCTTGCTCCACTTCATCTATAATGTCCTCAACATTACTCGTGTCTACATTTACAGTTCGAGTTGATTTCTTATCCTTAAAAGATTGATAAACTTCACTCATTGCAATTCTATATAACCAAGATGAAAAAGGGACTCCTTTGTATTTATATTTTGGCAAATTTATCATTGCCTTTAAAAATACTTGAGATGTAATGTCAAATGCCATTTCCTTATCATCCATTCGCTGATGTATGTATCTAAAGATCTGTTCGTAGTACTTTGTGTAAAGTGCTTCGAATTGCTTAGGATCCTTTTTCGCAGCTTCAACAATATCGTTTTCTGACAATAATTGCTTTTGAGACTGATGATAGATACTTTTTCCCTGCATTAGCGAGCTTGGGTTTTATTAATTGCGGTTTTTTACTACTGTTATTTCCTTGGTTTTAAAAGAATAACTTAAAATAGGTAATTCGTTACAATTATAATTAATATTACCCCACTGAATCTTTTTCAGCAGGAATCTGTAAGTCAAGAAATTTAATGTAAGGAGGTTGTGGTCTAGTAAACAACGGACAATAAAATATAATGTTGCGTAAGAAAATATAATTCTAACTTAGCAATCATCATCCCAATATTAGTTGTATTTTTGGGAGAAATCGAAAATTTTCTATTCCGATTATTACAAAAGTAGGTTGTCTTTATTTAGGTACATATTAATTTGTTTACTATTTCTGTTAAACAATATTGAGTATCAAGCTCAAGCAGATCGAAATAAATTGGATAGTTTATTTCATCTACTTGGTAATGTTGAAGATACTTCTAGACTATATACTTTAAAAGAATTATCTGAAGCGTATATTCCATTTAGTTTAGATTCCGCACACCTATATGCTAACCTACTTCTGCAAGAGGCAAAAAGCCTGGATAATCTATCCTTTACAGCCGATGGTTTCAATATGATTGGATATGTGTTAAGGGAAATGGAGAGAATGGAAGAGTCATATATTTATTTTCAAAAAGCATTGGATTTAAGACTCGATCTAAAAGAACATGATAAAGTCAGTAGAACATTAAACCTTGTTGGAACCGCATACCACAGAACTGGAGATTTAGAAAAATCTTTAGATTATTATATGCAAGCTATTGAACAGGCAGAAATAAATGGAACTCCAGAGTATTTAAGTGGTCCCATAAGTAATATTGGGAGATTGTATTATGATATGGGTGATAATGAAAAAGCGCTAGAATATGATTTAAGAGCTTTATCAATTGCTAGAGATTCTGATAATTTTGGAGGTATGGCTTTGGCTTACAATAATCTAGGTACAATATATCAGGAAACAGGTCACCTTGATACGGCAAAACTTTTCTACAAAGAAGCAATGAGGCTGTATGAAGAGACTAGGAATCATTCGGGGGCAGCTCATATGTGTAATAATATGGCTATTATTTATTTTATGGAAGGAAATACTGAGGAAGCATTATTACATTTTCGAATGGCTATGAAAATGCGTTTAGCCAGCAGAGATATGATAAGCTATTCTCAAAGTTTAATGAATATGGGACTTTACTACCAAATAGAAAAAAAGTTTGATAGTGCCATATTTTATGTGGATTCCAGTATTGAGATTGCATTAGACCATAATGCATTATTAGAGCAAAGAGACTGTTATTTTATACTTGCAGAATGTTACGAGTCAAAAGCAGTTTATAAAGAATCTTTGGAAGCATATAAAAGTTATCTTTTGATTAAAGATAGTGTAATGGATGAAAATGGATTGAAAAACATCCAAGAAATGGAAACAAAATATCAAACCAAAGAGCAGCAAAAAGAGTTAGAACTTAAAGATTTAAAAATTAAACAAGAGGCTGAAGAAAAAAAATATGCTGAAAGTAAAAAAACATTTCAGTTTCAAATAATTGGTATTACTGGTGCTGGTATGCTGTTAATACTTATTTTAATTGGTAGAGGGTATTTTGCAAAAAGAAAATCAAACATAAAATTGGCAGATATTAATGAAGAATTGGAGAGTCAAAAATCCATTATAGAAGAAAAGAATAAAGATATAACGGATAGTATTATATACGCTCAAAAGATTCAGGAAGCTATGTTGCATTCTCATACAGATGTAAGTAATGTATTTCCGGATTCTTTTATTATTTATAAACCAAAGGATATAGTTGCAGGTGATTTTTATTGGTGGGTAAATGAAGGTAATAGGTTTTATTTAGCAGCAGCTGATTGTACTGGTCATGGAGTTCCTGGCGCTATGATAAGTGTTGCCTGTGCTAATATTTTAAACAAGTCATTAAAGGAGTTGGGTCTTTCTAAACCATCTGATATTTTAGATAAAACTACGGAGTTGGTAATTGAAGCTTTTTCGGTTAGTGAAAACGAGCAAACCTATATAAAAGATGGAATGGATATAGCTCTTTGCGCAATTGAAAAGGGGGATAAGGGTAATGTCACTGTAGAGTTTTCAGGAGCAAATAATCCGTTGTGGATATTCCGTAAAAATGGTGAATTTGAAGCGATTCGTGGAGATAGACAACCAATAGGTTATTTTGAAAATCAAAAACCATTTACGAATTCTTCCATCACTTTGGAAAAAGGAGATACGATATATATATTTTCTGATGGTTATGCCGATCAGTTTGGTGGTGGAAAAAATAAAAAATTCAAATCTTCTAATTTAATAAAGAAACTAAGTTCCATTCAATCCAGTTCGTTAGAAGTACAAAAAGAAATTTTAGAAAAGGAATTTGAAGAATGGAAAGGTGATTTTGCACAAACAGATGATGTTTGTGTTATAGGGCTGAAAATATAAATTATTAACCTAGTTTATATTGATTGAAGTCGAAATTTTATGGAATTTCGACTATGGCTACTTCAATATTTTTCCAATTGTTTTAAAAATCAGTTTAATATCTGTAACAAAACTTTTTTGTTCAATGTATTTTAGGTTTAATTCAAGTTTTGCAGGCATTATTTCTTCAACATATGTTTTTTCAGGATTGTCTGATTTTCCGAGTAATTCATTTTCATTAATATATTCAATAGATGCAAAATCTGATAATCCAGGCCTAACGGAAAGAACAGTAAGTTGCTCCTGAGAATAGAGGTTTACATATTTTCTAACCTCTGGTCTTGGGCCAATAATACTCATGTCTCCTTTAACAACGTTTAGCAATTGAGGGAATTCATCTAATTTAAACTTACGTAAGAGATATCCAATTTTTGTAATTCTAGGATCTTTACCTCCAACTGTAATTTGACCAGCTTTTTCGGAGTCGGAACGCATGGTCCTAAATTTAAATAAACCAAAATTACGATTATTTTTTCCAACGCGCTGTTGGATAAAAAAGACTCCTCCCTTACTGTCAATTCCTATAAGGAAAGCTATAAGGATAAAAAAAGGAAGTCCCATAGTTAACACAACTAAAGAAGATATAATATCGAAAAAACGTTTTAACATTTGTTACAAAAGTAAATTCCTTTTTTTAATTATATTAATATTATATCAGGTTATTATTAATTCTTTAATTTTGAACGAGTAAAAAGAAAGCACCTTTCAATTTATTATGGTATTTAACTCATTAGAATTTCTGTTATTTGGCTTGCTTTTCTTTTTGCTGTGGCCACTATTTAAAAAGAAAGATAACCCACGTTGGTTATATTTGGTAACAGCTTCTTTTTTGTTTTACGGATGGTGGGATTGGCGCTTTTTATTTTTAATCATAGGAAGCGGTCTAATTGACTACTTCAGTGGCCTTTGGATAGATAAGTTTCCTAAATTCAGAAAGCAGTTTCTTATATTATCGTTAATAGGGAACCTAGGGTCTCTTTCAATATTTAAGTATAGCACATTCTTCGCAACTTCATTGGATAGTCTTTTTTGGAAGTTAGGAGTACAAACAAATTTGGTTGCTAATATCCCTGAGTTTGCTTTAATTCTTCCGGTTGGCATAAGCTTTTATACATTTCAATCATTGAGTTATACAATTGATGTTTATAGAGGAAGGTTAAACCCAACGAAAAATATCCTGCATTTTTTCAGTTATCTTTCTATGTTTCCGCAATTAGTTGCTGGTCCAATTGTTAGAGCTAAAGATTTGTTAAAGCAATTGTCAAAAGTTCCAACGGTAAACGCTTTACAAGTATGGCATGGAATAAAATTAATTGTATTCGGGTTGTTTCAAAAAGTGGTAATTGCTGATAATCTTTCTTCGTTTATTGATGCAGCATTTTCTGGAAATGGACATTATAATGGAACTCTCTACTGGTGGGTTATTATGGTGGCATTTGCATTTCAAATATATTGTGATTTTTCTGGTTACAGTTTAATCGCAAGAGGTTTAGCCAAAACCATGGGTTATCATTTTAAAATGAATTTTAACCATCCGTATTTATCATCAAGTTTGAAAGAGTTTTGGGGAAGATGGCATATTTCACTGTCTACTTGGTTTCGAGATTATGTCTATATTCCTTTAGGAGGAGGCAGGAAAGGACTGTATAAAGGAATGTTATTTTTATGGATAACGATGTTGCTATCTGGTTTATGGCATGGAGCAAATATTACTTTTATTGTTTGGGGAGGGATGCATGCTTTATTTTTAACCTTGGAAAGGTTTTACTCTAAAGTTGGAATTCTTAGAAAAACGCCAAAAGGTGTTTGGATCCTGATAACTTTCGTTCAGGCTTGTGTTGCTTGGGTGTTTTTTAGAGCAGAATCGATGGAGCAAAGTCTTACGGTGTTGAAGTCAATGTTTACGTTTACAAGCTCCGATTTTCAATTTTTGACAACGTATTTTGATGCAATGGTTTTTTTAGGAATTGCAATTGTAATTGAAATATCCGTTCATGTGAAAAGAACCAAGATAAATGTTCAGACGGTATACAGAAAATTCAATTTAGATTTGGTTTTCATTGCAATCGCGCTTGTTACTATTGTTATGTTTAGGGGAGAAGGTCAACAATTTATATACTTTCAGTTTTAAAGAGTTATGACGGCAAAACATAAAATCATATTCTTTTTACCCATGGCTATAGTTATTGGAGTTGTGCTAAAACTGGTTTTTCCAACTCCTAATCTAAACGATTCATATCGTGATTATTGCTGGGTTAAAAAGACACATTCAACCGAGAAGTTCAATGTATTGGCTGTCGGTGATTCAAGAATTTATAAAGGTGTAAATCCCATTTATTTAGTAGATGAGAAATCAGAAATAAACGCGGCTAATCTTGGTTATTCTAGTGCAGGGTATAGCAAAGAATACCTGTCATTTGTGTCTAGAAGGTTAAAAGATAAGGGGAGTAGAGTAATCTTATGTGGTATTACGCCTTATAGTTTTACTCTTGAGGCTCTTAAAAATGAGCACTATCATTCATTTTATGATAAAAATAAAAAGGAAGTTTATAAAATGCTGTATCTATCTGGTTACTTAAAAACCTTTCCAAGGTATTCTCCCGGTGAGATTTGGGATTATTTTTCAGAGGCTCCTGTCACCCATTTATATTTTCATGATTTTAAAGAGAATGGTTGGGTAAAATCATTTAAATTTCCATTTGACTCAACGGCTGGATTAATCCCTTATAGAAAGAATTTTGTTGACAATACATCTGATGACACTGCAGTAGAAGAGTATTTAAATTGGGTTAAAAAGATGTCGGACAAAGATGTTGAGATTATTGGGTTTAGACCTCCTTCAACGCTCGCAATGGAACAGTTGGAAGACTCGCTTAGTGGTTTTAATTATTCCAGTTTTATTAGTGAGTTTAAGCAAAATGGAGGGGTGTGGTTAACTTTTTCATTGAAGGACTACGTTAGTTACGATGGTAGCCACCTTCATTATGAATCAGCAAATAAGTTTTCAAAAAATCTTGGTTTGAAAATCGATAAATACCTTAAGTAGTTACCCTAGGACTTCTTGTACAGAATCTGCCACAGCCTTAATTACTGTGTCTATTTGTTCATTTGATAAATTAAACCAAACGGGAAGTGTAA
>Ga0209630_10002665_pt1 | contig 16975 bp, 3 predicted proteins | sample COG_01_FD_184745 | JGI IMG/M metagenome (GOLD analysis project Ga0209630, IMG submission 184745) | Pelagic Microbial community sample from North Sea - COGITO 998_met_01 (SPAdes) (version 2) | ecosystem: Environmental > Aquatic > Marine > Neritic zone/Coastal water | place: Helgoland, sampling... | reverse complement strand
CCTCCAGATCACTTCGACACCTCACGGCGCGACACGTGTCTTTCTGCGCGCTTTTCGCCGAACGAGCTTTCGACGCGACGACAACGCGCGCGCACACCTCGCGCGCTGCGGGGGCGGCGTCCGCCCCCCCGCGCGATGGGGATCGCGAGCCAGCTCAAGGCTCGTCTCGGGGAGTCGCGATATAAGCTGTTGCAGGTGCGTCGCGCGCGCGCGTTTCCATGGAAGCGACGACGACGAGATGTCGCGTCGCGTCGTCCAACCATCGTCTTAATCATCTCACCCACCGACTCCGCCTCACGCGCAGTCCGTCAGCGTGGAGTATCAGCGCGGGCACACCGCGGTCGACGCGTACTACGACATCGCGCTGGACATCCTCGAAGGCGACGCGAGCTCCCTCCTCGCGCTCTCGGACAAGCTCCCGAACGCGTCGCGCCGAGCGGACCTCCGCGCGCATCACGAACGACGTCTCGAGGCGCGCGCCGCGCTCGACGCCGCCGCCGCGGACGCCGCCGCGCGCGAGCTCGACCGCGTCGCGCGCCTCGCCGATTTCCTCCTCCCGCCGACGCCGACGCCGACCCGCCTCCCCCGCGTCGACTCCGCGGCGTCGTTCGCGTCGTCGTCCGCGGCGTCCGACGGCGACGACGACGACGACGACGACGTCGCGGCGTTCTCCTCGCTCCTCCTCGACGACGACGACGACGACTGCTGCCCGATATGCTTAGACGCGAGAGCCTCCGTCGCGTGCGCGCCGTGCATGCACGCGCTGTGCGCCGGGTGCCTCGAGCTGTGGACGAGCGCCGACGCGAGCTTCTACGCCGTCGCGAAGCGCGGATCGGACGCGAGGCGGACGACGTGCCCGACGTGCCGCGGGGAGATCACGGGATTCGCGGCCGCGCCGCCGCCGCCGTCGCGGAAGAAGACGGAGAGAACGCGCGGGGGGCGCGACGATCGCGAGGGGACATCGAACGACTCCAGTAACTCGAAATCCTCTTCCCCGCCAGGGCCGCCGCCCGGCGACGGAGTAATAAGGAAGAAGGCGTCGCGAGGGTCGAGAGCGCGGCGGAAGCGACGCGACGCCGGCGGCGGCGGCGCCACCGCGGACGGCGACGGCGTCGACGGCCCGGCGGACTACCGGAGGTACGGCGACTCGTGGACGAACGCGGACGCGCGCGCGAACGCGCGCGACTCGAGCGGCGTCAGCGGCGCGAGCGCGAGCCCGATCGTCGTGTGGTTCCGGCAGGACCTCAGGGTGAGGGACAACCCCGCGTTGCACGCGGCGGCGCGGACGGGCCGGCCGGTTGTCGCGGCGTACGTCTGGTGCCCGAGAGAGGAAGGGCGCTGGCCGACGGGCGGCGCCGCGCGGGTGTGGCTCCACCACGCGCTGGAGGGCTTGACGCGAACGCTGACGCGGACGTACGGCGCGGTGTTGGTGTTGAGAGACGCGACGCGGACGTCGTCGTTCGAGGAGCTGCGCGACGTCGCGCGCGCGTGCGGCGCGAAAGACGTCTACGCGAACAGGGTGTACGAGCCGTGGAAAATCGCGAGGGACGACACGTGCGAAAAAGCGCTGGCGTCCGAGTGCGGGATTCGGTACCGATCGTTCAACGCCGGGGTGCTGTACGAACCTTGGGACGCGAGACCGGACGCGACGGACGACGCGTGCTGGAACTCTGGGTACGGCAGCGTGCGTTTTTTTCTTCGCGCGTGCGCCGCGCTCGGCGAGCCGCCGCCGCCGTTGCCCGCGCCCGCGTCGATGCGCGCGCGTCTCCCGGTCGAGCGGCGACCGCGATCGGTCGCGCTCGAGTCGTTAGGTCTCGCGAAGATGCCGAGACGCCGCGGCGGCGGCGGGGTCATCGACTGGGCCGCGGGGATCCGAGACGCGTGGACGTTCGGCGAGGACGGCGCTGACGCCAGCTTGCGCGCGTTTCTCGCCGAAGGATTGGCGCACTTCGACGCGAAGCGCGCGGACGCGTACGCGGAGCACGGCGGGGCGAGCCGCGCGGACGCGCCGAAAGCGGCGACGGATCGCCACCGCGCGGATGTGAGGACGACGGCGAGGATATCCCCGTACGTGCGGCACGGCGAGCTGAGCGTCAGGGAGGTGTACCGCGCGGCGAAGGCTGCGAGCGTCGGGTCGAGGAAATCCCAGGCGCGATCCGCGGGGGTTTTTCTTCGAAGACTCGCGTGGCGAGACCTCGCGTACTGGTCGCTGTGGCGGTTCCCGCACCTCGCGGACGAGCCGCTGCGGCCGCAGTACGCGTCGCAATGGTGGGCGGTGCCGTGGGATCCGGACCCGCGCGGACGCGGGGATTCCGTCCCGCGCGCGGTGTCCATCGTCCGGCGACGATGGGACGTTTTCGCGCCGTGTTCGAACGACGCCAACTTGCGCGCGTGGCAGCGCGGCATCACCGGGTACCCGCTCGTGGACGCGGCGATGCGCGAGCTGTGGATCACCGGATACATTCCAAACTACATGCGGCACGTCGTCGCGGGTTTTTTGATCGAGTACTTGAACATCGACTGGCGGCACGGGCAGCTGTGGTTTCACGACACGCTCGTGGACGCGGACGTCGCGATTCAGGGCTTCATGTGGCAGAACGGCGGGCACAGCGGCATGGACCAGTGGAACTTCGTGATGCACCCGGTGTACGCCGCGAAGAGCGCGGACCCGGACGGGGAGTACGTCCGGCGCTGGTGCCCGGAGTTGTCCAAACTGCCGCGCGACTACGCGCACTGTCCGTGGGAAGCGCCGGCGACGACGCTCGCGCGCGCGGGCGTCGCCCTCGGACGCGAGTACCCGAAGCGCGTGCTCGTGGATCTGGAGGGCGCGCGATTGAAGTCGCTGAGGGCGGTCGTGGAAGTCCGCCGCGCGCACCCGGAGTACGTCTTGCCGGACGGGAACGAGGCGCTGCCGTTGCCCGAGCCCGGGCGGATCGCGCGGTGCGTCACGAGGGTGGACTATCGGCGGATGTCCGACGAGATCGTGACGCGGCAGACCGCGGCGGCGCCGTGGGACGCGAGCCGGCGGCAGCGGCGGGACCCGATGTCGAGGGCGCTGGACGATGCCGCGGCGCTGAGCGAAAGGCAAGCGCGGGACCGGGCGAGCGTCCTCGGGTAGAGGCTTATTACCGTGGCTCGCGGAGATATTATGATAAGTTGCGGGAAATATTATTTGGAAGGTCGCCGTCGCCGTCGGCTTTCCGCCAGTCTTCTCGGACGTGGAGACGTGTCAACCTCGCGTGCATACGTGACTGTACAACGTAGGTGCCTTCCTGCGTCTCGTCTCCAATTCGCCCGCCTTCCTGCCAATCCGCTGTCGACGCGTTTTTCCAAGTCGTCGTAGCTTTCGGAGCGCGTCGCCGCGCCCGGACACACGCTCTCGCGCGCCGCCGCACGCGCGCCCCGCTCCGACGCTCGCGCTCTCGAATCGCACTCGACGCGCATCATGTGCATCGGATCGTTCTTCGAGACGCGCGGCCTCGCGCCGCTGTCGTCGACGGACGCGGACGGCGTCGCCTCCTTCCGCGGTTTCCCCGCGAAGCGAGGGTCTCGCTCCCCGAGCGTCGCCGACGACTACCTCTCCTCGGGCGCGGACGCGACGACGCGAATGTCGCGGAAGTCGACCAAGCGCCTCCGCGGCGACGACGCCGACGACGCGGACGCGCCCACGTCCGCGCTGCGCGTGGCAAACCTCAGCCGCTACGTCACCGAGCCGGACGTGAAGAAGCTCTTCGCGCTCTTTTCCCCGAACGAAGGCGGCGTTCGACGCGTGACGATGCCGCGCGAGGACGATCTCGTGGACGGCGCGCACCGCGGGTTCGCGGTCGTCGAGCTCGAGAACGAGGCCGCGGCGAGGAGCGCGACGCAGATGGACGGGCTTCTCATCGCGGACAAGTACGCTCGCGCGATCTTCCGGCGGCGGCGACGCGGAGCGAGAGCTCTCGTCCTCCTCGTTTTCTTCGAGGTTTTTTTTTTTTTTTCGAACCCTGAACTGACCGGACGCCTCCCGTCTCCTCCTCCCTCCAGGCACATCAAAGTATGCCGCTTCCCGCTCCCCAGCGACGCCGACGCCGCGCTCCTCGGCGACGACACCCCGAAGCGATTGCTGGCGTCCACGGAGACGGCCACGTCGACGGCTTCCGCGCGCCGCGGCGCCGCGAACGCGGCGACGTGCGACCGCGCCGCCGCCGCGTCGCGGTCGCTCGCGCGGCGCGTCCCTGCGCCGCCGCCGCCGCCGCCGCCGCCGCCGAAAGCCGAGGCCCCCGACGCCGGCTCCCCGACGCCGCCGAAGCCGAAGCCGAATCCGAAGCCGCGGCCGGTCGAGCGCGACGACGGCGCGAAGCGCGTGTGGGTCGGAAACGTCCGCCCCGACGCCACCGCGCAAGAACTCTCCGCGTTGTTTTCATCCTTCGGACCGATCGCGCGGTGCGAGCTGTCGTCGGACGCCTCGCCGACGGACGCGTCGCGCGACGGCGACGGCGCGCGGGCGGGTTGTCGCGCGCGCCGCCGCCCGGCGATCGTGAAGAGCGGACAGCACGCGGGGCACGGCGCGGTGTACTTTCGAGACGCGTCCGCCGCCGCCGCCGCGGTCGCCGCAGCCGCCGACGGCGCGCTGCGACTCGACGGCGCGTCGCTCGAGGCGTGGCTCTTCCGCGACGGCGACGCGGACGCGCCGCACAGCTCCGACGCCGCGCGCGCTGCCGCGTCGACATCGAAATCGCGCGGCAGCAGCGGCGCCGCCGGCGTCGCGAGCGTGCACGACGTCGCGCGCGCGGCGATGAACGCGATGATCGTCCCGGGGAAGAAGCTCCGCGACGTCGTCGCCGGGAAGAGCTCCGCGCTCGCCGCGCTCGCGGCGGCGATGTGAGCGCCGGCGGCGGGGGTTCGTTCCGGGTTTCGGGTTCACGGTTTCGGGTTTAAGAATTACGTGAACGGCTGATAGCGCCGTTGATAGCCCTCGTCGAATGCCGTGTGCGTTCGATGATTGAGGCGACCTCGCGCGCGCGCGCGCGCGAGAGTTACGAGCAGAGCAGAGTATGTATGCGGGAGTTCGTGACGTTGTACCATCAAAAAAACAGTACGACGAGAGTTGACGTTCTACGCGCGCGCGCGTCTCATCCCCCCCCCGCCGCCGCGACCCTCCTCGCGACGGTCGCGCCTCGCGTCGCCGCCCCCCGCGCGACAGCGTCGTTCCCCGAGGACGTCGCCCCGCCGTCGTCCTTACCCTCCATCCCCGCGGCGGCGGCGCCGCCGCCGCCACCGCTCAAGACCCCTAACGCGACTGAAACCGCCGTCACGCCGAGCGCGCCGCCGAACGCGAACACGAACATCTGCCCTATCGCCACCCCCAGCGTCGGCTCGCCGTTCTTGTCCACGTGCTTCGTCAGCGCGCTCCACTTGTCCGCGGGCGGGAGCTTGAAGGACGTCGGCCGCGGCTCGCCGAGTCCGGTCGTCTCGCCCGTGGACTTGTTCCACCAGTAGCGCATCTTCGTCTTCGCGTCGTCCACGGGCTGCCAGTGCTCGCTCGGGCGTCGCGGTCGCTTCAGCGCGTTCTCGCTCGAGGACGCGGCGGCGCTCGCGTTGGGCGCGCGGCGCGACGGTCTCGCGAACGATCGCGCGTGCGCGAGCGACGACGCGAGATGATGATGTCGGGTCGACGACGACGTCGACGCGCGGATCTCGTCGTGCCGTCCTCCGAGGAGGACGCCGTCCGTCGTCGCGGAGGCGCGCGCGAACGCGAACGCCGCCGCGACGGAGGGGGACGACGCCGAGGAGGACGCGCCCGCGCGCATCGCGCGCCGCGCGGCGAACATGGCCCTATATCGCGCGGCGGCGCGCGCGGGGTATGTCGAGCGCGCGACGCGAGACGCGCATCCGGAGTCTACAACTTTTTTTCGTGTTTTTCACGTCGCGTCTGCTATCGGCATAAGGTTATGGTGTTTTACCGAATCTTGTACCGTATCTTGGGTGTTACGAAGGTACAAAATTTGCGTCGTATCTTCCATACATTTGGCGAGTCGCGCCGGGACAAGCCACTCTCCCGCGCGCACGTTCCCCACGTTCGCGTCGTAGACTCGTGCGCGAGGCTTTCCTCGCGAAATCGCCGACATGATCGGCGATGCCGCCCTCGCCGCGGGGTCTAAATCCCGCCGCGTCGGCGAGAAAATCCCCCTCCTCGGAGGCGCGGCGGGGATTTCGAACACCGCCGATTCGAGGCCCGCGCGGTCGACGATCGCGCGCGCGCTCTTCGCGCTCGCGACGATCGGCGCCGTCGTCGCGGTCATCGTTCACGGCAACCCCCGTATCGGGTTCGGCGGCGTCTCCCTCCTCGGCGACGTCGCGGACGCGGGTTCCGCGCCGGCGCCGCCGTGGCTCGGCGGCGCGGCGGATCGCGAAGATCCCGCGAGGCGCGCCGCGCGCGCGTCCACGTTCGGCGCCGACGTCGCGGACGCGCTCGATCGCGCGTCCTCTCCCGCGGTCGTCGCGACCGTGACGTCGGCGCCGACCCTCCCCGGGCCCAGCTCGCGCTTCTCCGACCCGCATTCGCACGCGCTTCGCGTCCTCGACGCGAACGGCGAGAGCGCGTGGCTCGGACGCCGCGACCACTCCGTGGATCTCGCAAGCGCGGATCACCCGCGTCACCGCGACGCGGGCCACGCGCTCGCGCCCCGCCTCGGCGACGCCGATAACGCCGCGGCCGCGGCCGACCCGTTCGCGGAATACTTCGAGGAGTCGTCGCGCGCGCCCGTCGGCGGAAGCTCCGCGAAGCTCGGCCGTCGGTTCACGGACGTCGACCGCTGCGTCGCCGCGTGTGACGAGATGGGCCACGGTTGCGCCGGGTTCACGCTCACCGCGCGGTATCTCTCGCACGGCGACTCCTGCGAGGATTGCGGCGGGAAATCCGGCGCTGAGCTCGAGGACTGCCAGAAGTGCGCGAACGCGAACGGTGAGCCGTTTTACAACAAGCAGTACCCGCGGTATTGCACGCTCGTCGGGCGCGGGTACGGCTTGGAAGCCGCCGCGGAGTCGGATTTTTATCGCAAAAAGACCAAGCCCGAGGACGTGCACTTCGAGATCGCGACCGGCGTCGCGGTCCCGCGCCCGGACGCGTTCGCGTGGAAAGCGTTCGAGGGCACTGACGTCGAAGAAGCGAAAAAGTTTTGCGCGCGGGACTCCCGGTGCGCGGGTTTTTACACCTGCGCGGAGGAGGCGTCGTGCGGAGCGGATCTCGACGAGTACCACGCCGCCGCGCACGCGGACGCGTTTGCAAAGAACGGGCTGTTCTCGCAAAACCAAGACGAGGTGTCGATCATCTTACTCGTGGAGACTACGTCAGTCTCCGCGATGGTCGAGGCGAAGAACGTGGTGACGTACACGCGGGGGATGAAAACCTGCGGCGGCACGGCCAACGGTTTGCCGTGCCGGTTCCCGTTCACGACCGACCCGCTCTTCGTGAAAAAGCAGATCGAGTTCTACGAGCCGACGATTCACGGGAGCGACCGGCCGTGGTGCGAGACCACGTCTGGGTTGAAAGGATACGTCGACTGCGAGGGTCAAGACCCGATCGGCGCGAGGTTCGTCGCCGGAGAGTGGAGCGCATGTCCCGTGACGTGCGGCGGCGGGTTGCAGACCAAGTCGCTCGAGTGCCGATCGTCCCAGGGCGAGAAGCTGCCGCTTCAAGCGTGCGGCGCGCCGCCGGAGACGTCTCGCGTGTGCAACGCGCACTCGTGCAACCCCGGATGCGAAGCACACTACGCATACGACGAGGCGGACGACGTCTCGGAGATCCGAGGCGATGTCAACAAAAACAGCGGCCGCCTCCGTAAGCCCATCTGCGGCGCGTACTACGAAGACCTCCGATCGCAGCACCGATCGAAGACGACGCAGCGCGCGGCGTGCGAAGAGTACGGCTGCTGTTGGTCCCCCTCCAGCGAAGTCGGCAACCAGTGCTACAAGTCCGCGACGCAGCCGGTGAACCCTCCGGGGTGCAAATTTGGCTTTGAGGATTTGTTCGCCGGCGGCGGCAACGCCACGAGCGAAGTTTCTCAGTGCGACGATCGGTGCTGCCGCGGCGACGCGACTCACGGCAAGTGCGCGTACGCGCTCGGGTACGCGAACCCGAGCGCGCCGAACCCGTGCGGGAAGTACGAGTCCGAGGACTTTTCGCGCCTCGACTGGTTCCGATTCGGACCAGACAAGATGGCAAACTGCAAGTCCATGATCGAGACCTCGCGCGCGGAGTCCGCGCTCGAGTGCAAGGCGAAGTGCCGTCTGAACGGCCGATGCAACACGATCAACTTCCAAAAGCAGCAACAGGTCTGCGACCTCATGTTTTGCAACAACAAAGAGGCGTTTAACACGCTGAGCACCGTCACCGGGTTTGACTCCTACCGGTGGTCGGCGGCGACGAATTACCGCTGGATCGTCGGCGAGTGGGGGGACTGCCGCGAAGGCGCGCTCAACCCCGACGGCACCGTCGCGTCCGACCCGGCGCTGACTCCCGTCGCCGTCGCGGAGGAAAACGAGAGCGACGTGGACGGCGGAATCACGGTCTCGACGACGGAGCACACGGTGGAAGGTAATCCCGATCGACCGGAGATGGTCGTGAAGCTCCCCACCGCGTCGTTGGTCGAGACCGGTTTCCGAGGCGACGTGTACCCCGACGACGACGAACGCAGACATGGCGCGTGCAGACACAGGTGCCTGCCCGACGCGATCACGACGCCTCTGGCGGACGTCGTGCCCGTGCACGCGGATCTCATGGGCACGCACCTGAACGGTCACGACAGCACCGAGTTCGCGGTCCTCGAAGATCACTCGACGCGAGGGCACAGTCCGTACGTCAAGTACATCACCGGTGGGACGTTCGATGATGCGCGCACGTGCAACTTCGTGACGTTTATGATCAGGCCGAAAGGCGGCGTTCACGTGTACGAGAACGGCGGCTGGATAAACGCGTATAAAGAGCTTGATCTCGTCGTAAACGAAGCTGGAATGGTGTCGTTGATGCGAAGCGGAGACGGTTACGATGACTTAACGTGCGACGCTGCCGGTTTGAAAGCAGTTTACCGCAAAAACCGCATGTTTGGCGCAGTCGCCGTCGCGATGACGCCGTCCGACGGCCTCACCGCGGCCTCGCTCGCGATGGGAATCCGGTCGTTGACGTTCGCGAAGCCAAAGACCGCCCCTGCGCTGGGTAACCAAGACGACGTCGGCTTCGTGCCGTGGCGCGAAGCGTCCACGGACAACTTCCTGAGACACAACGAGTGTTCTCTGATGAAGACGCGCGAAGTGACGTGCGTGGATCAAAACGATGACCCCACCGACGATAACCACTGCGCGACGTTGTTCAAAGGCAAACCCCCGTTCGCGCAAAGGTGCTTCGGCGCGTGCGGGATCACGAACCGCTCGTGCGAGGAGTTGAACTGGGAGCTCACCGGTATGTGCCACGGCCCGTGCCGAGGCGCGGCCGCGGATTACAAAACCTGCGGCTCCGGCGCGATCGGAGGGAAACAACCGAACGGATGCTGGGACGACGAAAAGATTACCATCGAGGAGGCGGAGGAGCACTGCGAGGCTGCCGGCACGCGTCTATGCACGCTCGAGGAATCCGCGAAGGGAATCATGAACGCGGCGAAGAATTGGAACGGCAACGCCCCGGTTCAATGCAAAGGATACTATCACTGGACCTCCACGCGATGCGACGACGGCAAGGGATTCTTTGTCTCCAGCGCATCTTACGGGCACGGCGTGAGCGACAATCGATGCGTCTCGCCGAACGCCACGTTCGTCCCCGCGTGTTGCGCGAACTACAAGATCCTTCCCATCTTTGAAGAGCGCTTCACGCACGCGTGGCGGGATAAGATGGAGCTGAAGCTCGGCGATTACAACTACTGCAACAATGAAAGAGGGTACTGTCAAGTCGGCGAAGGTCACACCACCGTCCAATACAGCGGATGCGTGCAAGGAAGCATGACGGCGGAAAACGCAGGACCCAAGTACGGTTTCATGCCGGGGATCGGCGTGTGCATCCCGCAGTACAACCGGCACCAAATTTCGTTCTCCCCGCGGAGCATATTCAAAGGCGTGCCCACGGACATTGTCTTCAACGAAGCCGGAAACATGAAGCTGCCCGAGAAGGCGATCGTTCGCGTCGTCGGCGGCTTGAATCCCGGGTGTTTAGGCGTCGAGGACGGCACCGCTCAGATTCTCGCGGAAACTTCGTTGGGACGAGCTGGCGGGCACCGAGTCTGGCGCGGAGAGGTGCGCCATAACGAGCGCGACTATGCATTCCACCATCGATATGACAAGGAGCAGCTCAACGACACGCAGCCGTACATGAAATGGGATGGACTCGTGTTGGACTCCTTCCTCGCCATGGACGACGCGCCTTTCGAGAACGTCTTCAACCACATGTGCATGTGCGACTCGAGCGAGGACTGCACGGTGGCGAGAAATTGGCACGATCTCGGACGTTTCGTCGTGGACCCGGAGTATTTCAAGTTCAAGCAACCGAACTACATCACGGAGGCCACGGCGAACACGGGCCGATACACGTCGGGGAAGAACATGCTCGCCGTGGGCGGTGACTTGTTCGAGGCGTACACGACGGAAGATCTGAAGAAGGACTACCCTGACTTTGACACTTGGACGTGGGGTAATCAACCCCACTTCCAATACAAAGACGCGGTCATCGCTCAGTATGCGATTCTCAACGAGTGGTGCGCGTCGCGCTGCCGCCAGAACCCTAATTGCATGGGCTTCGAGTACTCGTTCCAGTGGGGCGGCGCGGAGGACTGGTGCCGACTTCGGAACTGGGAAGCGAAGATTATCAAAACTGGCGGATACCGCCACAACAACAGGCACAACTTCCAAGCGCGCAAAGACATGCTCATGTCGGATTACTACTGGTTCCCGACCCTGAACTACACGAACGCGGCGACGCTCAAGTGGATGAACCCCAACCGACGGGGACCGAACGGTGACCACAACGATGGACCCATCGGCCTCACCCCGGACACGAACCCGGAGTTTACGGACATCCCGCCCATGGCCGAGCTCTCCCTTGAGAGCGTCAGGGACGTCATGCACCGCAAATCCGATTACATCAACGGTAACGGAGGCTTCAAGGTGCACAGCGGCGACGGACGCATTCTCGCGAACACCCTTTGGAACGACTGGAGAGGCAACACGCACCCGCAACACGCGGACAGAGGACGGCATCTCAGCTCCGGGTTCAACGCCGTGCGTTGGACGGATCCGTGGCGACCGCCGGTGCCCGTGGACGCCTCGGACGCGAGCGCGGGCAGTTTCTTCGAGGGCGGCGTGTACATGCAGCACCCGCGACGGACGTGCGGCGGCAACAGCAACGGCGCTCCGTGTTCCGGACAGTGGTCACAAGACCGCGAAGACGCGGATCTCGTCAACCCGCCGTGTCATAAAGTGGACGCTCACGACCGACCGATCTGCTACACGAAGAAGAACAGTTTCGAGTTTTGGGGCCACTGCGACTGCGAGGAGAAGGCGGAGACGGACTGGACGCGGCCGTTCGCGCGTCACGAGACGTTTCACAACGCCGCGTCCCGCGGCGGCGACGTCGTGCTCTTGACCGACGCCGTCCCCGGTCCGGTCACGCACCTGCATTGCTTCTCCGACAACTACGGCCGTCACGACGACGTGTGCGACTTTGGAATCAACACGACGATGTGCTTGCACTCTGAAACGTACGGCGAGTACGTCCCGCTCGCGCGAGGACCGGCGACTGACGTCGAAGTCAGGTGCCCGCCCGGCGAGGTCCTCACCGGATTCGCGCTCTTCGGGAAGGACGGAAAGATGGACTGGTCGCGCGAGGACAACGAGGACGCGGGGATTCAGCCCAGGTGCGGGACGCCTTCCGGATGGAAACTCGTGGACAACGCCACCTCGGTCACGGACACGCTCGTGTGCGATCGCGCCTCCGGCGAAAACTGCCACGACGGCGGCGGCGCCCTGTACAACAACGCGTGGACCGCTTGCCCGGCTGGGCACGTCGCCGTCGGCTTCAGCACGGGATATCAAAAGAAAGAGATCGCGCGCAAACCGAAAAACGCGCTGATGTGCCAGCCTTACGTCACCGTCGACGCGCACCCAGAGGCCTTCGCGCGATCCTGCAAAAAAATGGACTGCGACGCGTCGTCGCCGCCCGCGGAGGACCCCGCCGCGACGACCGAGGAGGCGTGCGTCGACGCGTGCGCGGCCAAGCCGTTGTCGCAGTGCGCCGCCGCGGAGTTCACGCCTGAGGGCAAGTGCCTCATCCACGCGAAGGCGTGCGTCGAGAGCGTCGCCGCGCCGTTTGGCGTCGCGAAGCGCGCGAACGCGCCGAAGCCGTACGAGACGATCGGCGCGAGAGCGGTGTTCACGCCCGTCGAGTTTGAACACCCGGTGACGCGGGGCGAGCTCGAGACGTACAAGGTATCGAACGTTCCGAGTTCGTACTTTGAACGCGACGGCGCGTTCGCGTACTTTGGCACGCCATGGAGCGTGTGCGATAAGTCGTGCGGCGTCGGCGTGCAAACGCGAACGGTGTATTGCGCGTCGATGCGGAACGCGTCCGTCTCCGCCGCCGTGGACGAGAAAAACTGCGAGCTCGAGGAGAAAATCCCGGACACGCAGCACTGCAACAAGCGTCACTGCGAGAAGCAGTGCGCGCAAGACGTCGGGCGGAGGGAGTGCGCGCGGTTCAAGCAGAACCCGCTTCGGAACTCGTTCTCGCCGATGATTCGCCAGGGGGCCTGCGAGGCGGCGGGCTGCTGCTTCCTCGCGGATCCGTCGCCAGATCCCGGGACGCCGCCCGAGCCGGAGTGTTACGAGCAAGTGGAACTCGACTCCCCGGAGTGGATCGTTTCGCCGTTCGGCGAGTGCGCCGCTGAGTGCAGCCCGACGCTCGGAGGGAACGATTTCAAACATCTAACGCAACGACGCAAATCGTACTGCTCGTACGTCAACGGATCCGCCGCGGATAGAAACGAGTGCGTCGAGCGCCCGGTGCTGCACCAGAATTGCAACAACCACGACGCGTGCGATCACAATTACGAGCAGAAGAAAACCGCATGCGGCCCGCACGGCAAGCTCGAGCGCTTGTACAGAACGAAGGACACTTCGAAATACGACCTCGTGTGCAACTGCTACGACGGGTGGACGAACAACGCGGACAGGACGTGCATTCACAACCAGGGGTGCTTCTACCCGTGCGACGTTCGCAAGACCTGCGCCGAAGGCGAGTGGGTGACGGGCGAGTGGAGCGCGTGCACCGCGAAGACGTCGATGTCCGGTTCTGTCACCGCGCGCACGCGCGACGTGTCGTGCGGGTGCTACGACACGTGCGACGAAGCGACGAAGCCGGCGACGTCCGAGATGTGCGACGCGCCCGTTTCCGCGGTCCAGACGGCGTCCTCGACGGGCGACGTTTTGCCGGAATCTTTCGAGGCGTCGTCGCTCGCGCATTTCGAACAAGATTTCGTCGTGTACGATTTCCGAAAGATCGGCGCCGTGGACAAGACGCAGACTGCGTCCGTCGTCTCGTGCGTGTCGATGTGCGCGGGGAAGCCCAGGTGCCCCGGCGTCGTCTACAGCGGCGTCGCGTCCGGCGGGAACTGCGGCATCATCTCGATCCAGGCGTTTATCACGACGAAGATGACGCGCTCGGAATCCTCGCACTTGATCTTGCGCAGGGAAATCATCGGCACGTCCAACCCTCAGCCCGAGCTCGCGAAACTCGTCGCGGAGAGCGACGGCGAGTGGACGTCCAAACTCGCGGAGGAGGTTGTCTCAACGAACGAAGTCCTCACGAAGAGGAAGACGCCGCTCGCGCTCACGGATCCGATTTGGTCTTGGATCAACTCCGTGAATCGAAAATCCGTCGCGGCGGACGCGGAGAACGAACTCACGAAGACGGTGCCTCTGCGAAAGTCGATGTACTCGCTGTCATTCCCGACGCACCCGAACGTCATCAAGCACGCGCGGTACTTGAAAAATTTCCTCCAAGCGCGGTCGCACGACGTCGACGCGCTCGGCGATTTGATTCTCGGCACGGCGTACAAGCATCGCGACTTGGATTGGATCGTGAACAGCACGGACGCGAACATAGACGCGGCGCACTCCACGGAGACGTTCCGCGATCGGTGCACGTTCAGCGGATTCTTGCGCACGCATCACGGGAAGAAGTACATGCCGTCCCCGGACACGAGGGAAGCGTCCCCCGCGCCCGCGCACGCGATCGACTACCTGCTCAACAAGAAACGCGCGCACGGCAAAGATTTAGCGTCGCCGATTTCGGACGCGCCCTGGCCGATCGTCGTCGGATTGAACACGCCTCAGTTCCCCGCGGGCGAGTGCGACTGGGCGTGGAGCCGCTTGCAGGGCAAGCCGGAGCTGTCGAAGGATTCGTGGACGAACTCCTCCGGGCTCGTCACGAAGTGGCCGCACTACGGCCTCGGATACACGAAAAACAAGGTGATCTGCAAGGCTTCGAACTGGCATCACAACTCCCTGCCGCGTGTCGCCGAGGACGGCGGTCTTTGCGGCAGACTGGCGTACATGCACATCGGCACGAGCAGCTGCATGGGCACGCCGTCGCAGATGGTCGGACAACCCCAGCACGCGGCGGCGATCACGTACGAGTCGAAGTCGGATGGGAAGCGGTGGACGATGGGTAAGTTCTCCTGGATATTCCCCGCGTATTGGACGACGTCTTCGAACGGCGTGCCCACGGATAACTTGGGCGGATCGAATAAACTGAAGGACGGGAGCGTGGACTACATGGCTGCGATTCCCAACGGCGTCAACGTCGGCTTGGATTCCTACGTCGACGTTCGCCTCGCGATGCTGCTCTTCCGAACTGTGTACTCGAACGAAGGGTCGCGATCGCTTCAAAAAGTCGCGTCGCTTCTCCTCAGCGCGCTAAAGAAGAACCCGCACAACATCGAAGCGTGGGAGCTTTTAATCACGCACTTCAAGCTGCGGACGATTCGCGACGCGGGGATGATGCGCGAGGCATACGACGTGTTCAAGCCATACGCGAAGGAGTACGAAAAGACGTACGAGTACTTCCTCGGCGCCATCGCCGCGACGTACGACTGCAAGTCTGCGAATTCCACCACCATGCAGTGGCTCGAAGCGCAGATCGAGGAGATGGCGCCCAACTGCGGCGACGCCGGCAAGCATTTATCTTTGATGAACAGCGTCCGCGAGTGCTACGTTCAAAAACACGGCACCGGCGTCGAGATGGTGAAGCACCTGTTCGAGCCGACGCTCTTGAAGCTCGCCTGGGGCGACTGCGACGACGCGCAACTCGTGAAGCGCACGAACCTCAACGTCAACCCGGGCCCGGTCGCCGCGAGGGGGATGGTCGCCGCGATGGCGCTGTTGTTCGGTCAGGGCGAGAAGGGCGAGAACGGCGCCCTGGACGCAATTGGCATCGCGGGCGACGACTACAAGGCTGTGTTCGACTACCTTGTCGAGCTCGAGAAGAAGTGGCCGCTCGGGAAGATCAGCGCGAAGATCCCCACGGATTGCTCGTACGGCGACGGCCTCGGCGCGTCCATGCTCGCGGGCTCGACGCTCGCGATTTGGAAGACGTCCGGGAAGATGTTGATGCACCCGCAATACAAACCACTCGCGCAGGTTTTGATGCGATACGCGATGATGACGGGGCAGTGGAACACCGTCGCCTCGGCGCTCGCCGTGGAGGCGCAAGACAAGTTGCGTCACCCCGGCCCGCTTCGCGCGGCGGGTCGTCTCACCGGAAGCTCGAAGGACTACCAGCAGTTCATCACGTGCACGGGATACGTGGACACCTCCGACGTCGCCGCATTGGGAGACGCCGCCGATCACGATCGCGATCGCGATCACCACCGATCCCCGGTGTTCACGAAACACGGCGTCGACCTGACGTACGCGCCCGCGCTGGCGCTGCACGCCGCGAAGCTCGGGGTGACGCGGGAGGACGCGCGCGACGCGAAACTCGGGGAAGCGAGCGTGTGCGCGTTTACGAACGCCAAAACGACGTGCGAGAACGTGGGCCAGCCGTGCACCGCGGTGGCCGCGTTTTACGACGGCGCGCGGACGTGCCGCGAATGGTGCGCGAAGCAAACGCCGAGCTTGGCGTGCGTCGCGTCGTACACGGACAACGGGAACTCGTGCAGCAAGGGTTCCCACGATCTAGGGTGCGATCACCGACCGCACAGCAGCGATGACATCTGCGAGTGTGAACCCGTGGGTCCCCCGCCAACCTGGGAGGCGGCGGGGAACGCCTCCGAGACGGCGAGCGAGACGGAAAAAGTCGCGCACGCGCTCCTCGAGGAGGTTCGAAAGCAAATCGACGCGGCGTACGCCGAGGCGGGAGGCAACGCGACGACCGGCGTCCTTCCTTTCAAACTCGGCACGTTCACGTTCGGCGGCGATCATCCTTTCCAACGGTGCGTCGCGGACGCGGCGCGCGACGGACTCTTGCGCTGCCCGAACAAAGACAGGCTGCGAGACGGCCAAGACTCGATCGACGACGCCGACGGCGAACGCTTCGAAATTTTCAACGCGCGCGGCTGGAAAACCGACGCCGCGGTCGACGACATCGTGTACTACATCCGAAGCGCGAAGACCGGAATGTACTGCTCCTCGTCTGGCGCGTCAATCAAGTGCGACGCGCGGGAACCGGGGATGAGGGAAGAGTTTGAGATTTCAAACGTGCACCGTCACCGCACGCCTTTCGGCGTCGCCTCCGCGGGGGACCAACACGTGATCAAGCCCAAGATTCTCGAGGCGTCGAGCGGCAGAGCCCGCGTCTGCAAAGAAACCTCGGGCAACGGCTTCGAGTGCGTCTCAGAGCACTACGGGCATCGCGAACGCTTCAGGTTCGCGCTCGCCGAAGCGTCGACGCCCGCCGATGCCGCGGCGACGGCGGCGGCGACGGCGCGCGAGGCGGAGGTCACGGCCGCCGTCG
>Ga0209630_10002657_pt1 | contig 16990 bp, 13 predicted proteins | sample COG_01_FD_184745 | JGI IMG/M metagenome (GOLD analysis project Ga0209630, IMG submission 184745) | Pelagic Microbial community sample from North Sea - COGITO 998_met_01 (SPAdes) (version 2) | ecosystem: Environmental > Aquatic > Marine > Neritic zone/Coastal water | place: Helgoland, sampling... | reverse complement strand
CAAAACCTGAAATGTCGAATACTTCGGGAGTAGAGGCTTTATTTTCTAATTTACTTGTTCTTTTTCGAGGGTATTTTAGTTCCAGATCTCTCTTTAAACGTAATAACTTAGCTTTGTCAGAGTTACCCTCTGGAGAAGGCATTTCAATGTTTTGAACAGAAGCATACCACGTGTTATTTTTCGCTTTAAAGTCAACAACGCCAGTTTTGATTACCTGAAATTGTTGGCTGGTTTGTGTAAAGCCTATTACACTAATTAACAACAAAATAACTGGAAGGATGTATTTCATGTTTTCAATTTTCACTGTAAAGATAAAAAGAAATGTATAAAAGTTATATTTGCCCTTCGATACAATTGTTTTATCCTTAGAAAACTAGTTGCATGCTGAAGTTAAACAATAGCGCATTTTTAAAATATAAACTTTTAAACTCTTCATTCACAGGATTATCGATTGGCATGTTATTTACGCTTTATGCTCCTTTAGATCCCTTGATATATTCCATTGGAGGGATGTTTTTGGCAGTTGGGATGCTGATTATTGCAAAATTTTACGAAAAATTACTCAACATAAAGAGCTTTTATTACATCTCGCTTATGGTAGAGATAATGATGTTGATTACTGTGATAATATTCATCTTTTTGCAAATTTCTTTGCTTTCTGCTCTTCTTATTTATATTGGGTATCAGTTTACTTTCACATTTGGTGGATATTTGGTTCGTGCTGAAACATTGGTAGCTAATGATAAAGAACTTTTAGGTAAAATTGACTTCAATAAGCAATTGGGTTATTTATTTGGTTTAGGGGCATCATTTGTGTTTTATTATACCCTAAAGAACGTTTTTGAAATTGTTGACCCTGAGTCACAAATTATGATCTTGCATTACCTACTGATTATTTTGCAGGTTTTGATTGTCTTATTTTTGAAAGCAAGTTTTAGCAGAAAAGAGGTCAGAGATGTTCTGGAAATAAAGGATTAAATAAAGTTTGGGTGGTTGACAAGCAAGGTTGATTTGTATCAGAAGCACTTCTCGTTTAAATAAAGATTGAGTACTGAAAAGGTTGTTTTCGCACCCCTATCTTCTTCTTTCCTGCCAAAACAGGAAACTTATTCAACGCTGCACTAGAAATAACTGTATAAGACTCCTGCTTTCGCAGGAGTGAGTTAAAAAAAAATCTAAATCATATTTCATTTAAAATATTCCTCGTAAGTTTGCATCGCTTTATTGGTTTCTCCTTTTGGAGAATTAAAAGGGAATCGAGTGTAAATCTTGAACTATTCCCGTAGCTGTAAGCTCAATTAAGCTTTTTCTAAATACACCACTGTTCCGATACCTATCGGAATGGGAAGGTCAGAAAAAGTTGAGTAAGTCAGAAGACCTGCCATTAAACACAAATTTTTGCTTTCGGGATAAAAGCTAAGATGTAAGATACCTAAATGGTGTTTTTATTCTTTCGTTTTTATTCTTTTTTACTAATCATTTAAAAAATAAAAAAGGATGAAAAAAATTTACTTAATGGCTGCTTTACTTGCAGCAACAGCAATTTCAGCACAGAATGCTGATTTCGAATCAATTTCTTTACCAACTAACTCTTTTTGGAATGGATCAGATTTAACTGGGACATCAAATGGAACAGGCTTATTTGAGTCCGTAATGATTGAAGGAGGTCATGAATTCTCATCTCAATTTGATACCACCTGGGGAGCCCCAGGGTACTGGTCACAGGGCTGGGCATACTCAAACCAAACTTCTGACATGCTTACAGGCACAGCAGGTCAGCACTCTTCATATGCAGGTGGAGCTTACAGTGGTTCCAACTATGCCATTGGTAAAAATGGATCAGAAATAATTTTAGCAGGCGGAGTTTCTCCTGAGTTGCGTATTACAAATGTAAATTATGCTGCTTACTCAATGCTCAATGGAGATTCATTTGGTAAACAATTTGGCTCACAATATGATGCAAACGGAAGTGTGGATGGAACTGATGGAGAAGATTGGTTTTTATTGAAAATTCTTTGTTATAATTTATCTGATGTATTGGTAGATTCTGTAGAATTATATTTGGCAGACTACCGTTTTGCAGATAATACGCAAGACTACATTCAAAAAGATTGGACAACTGTTTCTTTGAATAGCTCGGAAACACTAGGTCGATTAAAATTTAGTCTTACTTCCTCCGATGAAGGTCAATGGGGAATGAACACACCTGCATTTTTTGCAATTGACAACTTGAGCGCAGGCTCTGTTAATATAGAAGAAAATGAGTTAGCTTATCGTATATACCCAAATCCAGCAATTGACATTGTAAATATTCAAACAAATTCAGATAAGGGAACAATTGAAATATTTGATATAACAGGAAAACAAATTAGCAGAAAGAATTATACTTCTGAAATGTTTCAACTAAATATTTCTTCTTTTCCGGCAGGAACATATTATGCTGTTCTAAGTTCTGAAACATCCAGAAAAACAACCAAAATCATCAAACAATAGTGAGGTTAACACTAGCTATATTACTAATTTCAATTAATGTTTTTGCACAAGGACCTTTTGCACCTGTTTCAGATTCACTAGGAACAACTGCCATACACAAGGATTCTTCCGTTTTTATAGACTGGGCTTCAGCATGCTTTATTGAAAGAGGTTGGCAGAACATCACAGATACAACTTTGGGCAAAACTACCACTGGAGATAGTTTTAGCGCAACGGAAAAATCAGGGGTTAATGGTGTTGTTAGTTTAGGTGATGGTGGAACAGCAATTCTAACTTTTTCTTCCCCAATAATAAATGGAAATGGAGCTGATTTTGCCGTTTTTGAAAATGCTTTCGACAATACCTTTTTAGAACTAGCACACGTAGAAGTAAGCTCTGATGGAATTAATTTTTTCCGTTTTGAAAGTGTTAGTCTCTCTCAAGACAATACGCAAATTAGCAATTCAGTAAACGCAACAGAAATTTACAATCTTGCGGGCAAATACAGAGCACAATTTGGAACTCCTTTCGACTTGGAGGAACTCACGGAAATAACTGGATTGGATGTAAATAATGTAACGCACGTCAAAATAATTGATGTTGTTGGAAGTCTCAATGAGTCTTACGCGTCTTACGATTCACAAGGAAATATAATTAATGACCCATTTCCTACTCCTTTTCCTACTGGTGGTTTTGACTTGGATGCAATAGGTGTTATTCACTCCTTTGTAGGGATTAAAGAATTGACAACTGCGTTTAACGTTTTTCCTAATCCTGCCTCCCAGCAAGCAACCATAATCTTTGATGATTATGCAGATAAAACAATTCAATTGATTGACTTAAATGGTGTTATTGTTAAACAGATTAAAACAAGGTCCAACCAAGTTGAGTTGAATTTATTGCACTATGCAAAAGGAATTTATATTTTAAAATCGATAGAAGGAGAAAACCTTAGCATAAAAAAATTACTCATCAATTGAGTGCTTTGAGAAATAACTGTTTGATTCTTATTTGCTTAATCGCATCCGTAAATTGCTTTACTCAAGAAGACACATTAAAACAAGTAGTCGTTACGACAACAATTACTCCGGCTCCTTCTTACAAGTTAATTAAAGTACCAAATATAGCATCACATGTAACAGATAATCTAGCTGACTTGCTCTCGAAAGAAACACCAATCTATATAAAGTCTAGCGGGCCAGGTGGACTTTCCTCTATTTCAATTCGAGGAGCTGGCGCAAGTCATACCCAATTGTATTGGAATGGCATTTCAATTAACTCTCCTACTCTAGGTCAATTAGATTTAGCTATGTTGCCTGTTGCTTTTATTGACCAAGCCGAAATTCATTTAGGAGCCAGCAGTGTAGTTGATGGAAGTGGAGGTCTAGGAGGAGCTATCCAATTAAATACTTCTGCCAATTACAAAAACAAATTAAACACTACTTTCAGGAAGGAACTAGGAAGTTTTGGAATAGATAAAACACTTTTATCCATTAACGCGGGAAATAAAAAGTTTCAATCAAAGACTAGCCTTTTTAGAAACTCATCTACCAATGATTTTAAATACATTGACATTACACAGGAGAATAGCCCAATTTCAGAAAGAGAAAACGCAGAAATTATCCAATATGGGATAAAACAAGAGTTTTACTTTACTCCAAATAAGGAAAATTATTTTGCCATTAAATCAAATTATATAGACAGCTATAGACAAATACCCTCTGCTCTTGGCGTAATGCCTAAAGGAGAATACCAAACTGACAAAACACTTCGACTGCTGGGAGAATGGAGGCACGGTAAAAAGAAAACTTTCCAACATATACGACTCGCTTTTATAAAGGATGAAATGAATTATATGGACACTTCTCTTTCCATCAATTCGCTGATTAGCATAGATTCCTATAACGCTACCTACAACTTCAATCATTATTTCAACTATTTACTGAAGTTCTCTGCTCAAGTAAATGCAGGTAGCGACATTGCGAATTCAACTGGTTTCGGAGCTGAACATCAACAAAATAGGCAATCGGTATTTTTACAGTTTGAACAAAAAAGCAATTGGGGTTATCAATACAATATAGCAGCCCGACAAGAGGTAATTAATGGTGAGTTAACACCTGTTATTCCAACTATCGGAGTAAAGTATTTCCTTACAAAAAATCATCATTTCGCTATCAATGCAAATGCTGCAAGAAACTACAAAGCACCTTCATTAAACGAATTGTATTGGAATCCAGGAGGAAATACAGACCTACTTCCTGAAATCGGATTTACGTCCGAAATGGGCCTTACTTATCAACATAGAAAATTGGCTTTTAGTATTTCTCCCTATTATTCATTAATAGACAATTGGATTCAGTGGCTTCCCCAAGAAAGCGGAATTTGGTCTCCTACAAATGTGAAACAAGTCGAGAACAAAGGGATTGAACTCGACATCAAAAAGGTGTGCAAAATTTCGAATGAAGTGAAGCTCCACCTTCATTCCGGTTATAACTATGTCAACTCTATTAATAAGTCTTCCATATTATCAAGTGACAATTCTATTGGCAGACAACTGATTTACGTCCCTAAACATACTTTTAATATTGTTGCTAAACTTGAATTTAAAAAATGGTTGTTTGCTTATAAGCAAACAGTAACTGGCAAAGTATTTATTGATGCTACCAATACTACTTACATGCCTTATTATGCCCCAGCCGACATTAACATTAGTTATTCGTTAAAAAAAGAAATGAAATCTACTAAAATTGGTTTAAAAGTTTCTAACCTATACAATGAAGATTATCAAATAATGGCAAATAGACCTTTGCCCGGAAGGTGGTTTTTATTGTTTGTAAAAGTTAATCTAAATGCAACACATGAGTAAGTCTAGTTCTTACATATTCCTTGTTTTCGTTTTAGGATTTGCTTCCTGTAAAAAACAAGAAATTGGACCACAATGTCCAACATGTGTGGACGAGAATATTACGGTTAAATATGACGATGTTTTAATTGGGTGTGAAGGAAATTTTGGGTGGGGAAATGCTTCCATATCATTGTACAACCCAACGGATAATAGCATTACAAATACGATTTTTCAAAATATTAACGGCTACGCTATCGGCGATGTATTGCAGTCGATAACAGAATACAATGGTAAATTATTTGTAGTAGTCAATAACTCAGGAAATATCGAAATTCTGGACACTGCTACTTACCAAAAAATGGCTACCATCAGCGGTTTGACAAGCCCTCGCTATTTTTGTGGAATAAACAACTCTAAAGCCTATGTTTCTGATTTATTTTCGAACCAAATTGCAATTTTAGACTTAGGTTCTAACGCTGTAATTGGCAGCATAAATACAGGTGGATGGACCGAAGAAATGCTTTTGGTTAATGACAAGGTTTATGTCTGTCGCCCCGACACCAATTTTATTTTGCAAATAAATGCTACTACAAACATTATTGAGGACACGATTATTGTGGGGAAAGGACCTTCTTCTCTTGTTTTGGACAGTGAAAACAACCTTTGGGCATTAAGTTCTGGAGGCATAAATGATGAGTTGGGAGAGTTGAATCAAATTGATCCTTCAACCAATAATATCATCCAAACAATGATATTCGGTGACATAAGTAATTCTCCAAATAATCTGAAAATTTCTCCAGATGGTGAAACAATATACTACCTCAACAATGGGGTTAATCAGCTTTCTATTTATGCTTCTTCTTTGCCCTCTTCCTCCTTCATTAATCAAAATGGAGCGCTATTTTACGGATTAGGAATAAGCCCTACAAATGACATCTATGTTTCTGATGCGGTTGACTATGTGCAATCCGGAATTGTATATCGATATGACAGCACTGCGTCATTAATACATCAGTTTTCGGTTGGAATTATACCACAAGGGTTTTGGTTTAAGTAATTGTATTCCAAAAACTACATTTGTATCCTTCTCGTTAATCTCCAGAAAACAAGTTGTAAATGAAATATTTTATAACATATTTCATTTACAACTAACAATGTTAGTTGAGACTTCTATATTATTCAAATAATATGGTCATTTCAACTCTTCTATTTTGCTGTCTTCCTTCTTTTGTATCGTTATCGGCAACAGGTTTTTCTTCACCAAAATACTGAACAATTATTCTGCTTGAATTCACCCCTCTTTGCTCAAGGTAGTCTGCAATTGCTTGAGACCTCTTTTTAGAAAGCACTAAATTTGTTTTAGCTGAACCTACATTATCTGTATGTCCTGCAACAGCAATTTTCCATTCACTTTTCTTTATTAATAAATTTGCTAATTCTTCTAAAGAGGGGAATGAAACTTCCTTAATAATATCTTTTCCAGATTCAAACTCAAGATTTTCAAAAGCCGTGTTTAATATTTCTTGCTCTTCCGCCTCTATCACTGGGCAGCCATTATTAGATTTTGGACCTGGAATATTTACACAATCATCATCTTTATCTAGTACACCATCAGCATCAGTATCCGCATAAGGACAACCATTGTTGGACTTTGGACCTGGATTATTTGGGCAATCGTCGTCTTTATCTAAAATCCCATCTTCATCTGTATCTGGCCAAGGACAACCTCTATTGTCTTTAGGACCTGGAACTTCAGGGCATTCATCTAAATAGTCAAATAAGCCATCTTTATCGGTATCTGGACAGCCTTCATTTGCTTTTGGTCCAGCAGCATTGGGACATAAATCATCTAAATCTTTAATTCCATCACCATCGGTATCTGGACAACCTTTAAATGCTAGTAAACCAGGAACTGTAGGGCAATCATCTTCCTTATCAATAATACTATCGTTATCTGTATCTGGGCAACCTTTAAATGCTAGTAAGCCAAAAACTTCAGGACACATATCCTCTTTATCTATAATAGAATCTCGATCTGTATCAGGGCATCCTTGAAATACTACCAATCCAGAATCTAAAGGGCAAGCATCTTCTGTATCTTTAATTCCATCACCATCAGTATCTGGACAACCTTTAAATTCCCAAACACCCGCTAAGTCTATACATTCATCTTCTCTATTGGAGACTTTATCTTTATCGTTGTCTTTTGGGTGCTTATTGAACAACCAAAATCTAACTCCAGCATATATGTTGGCCCCTTTAATGTTTTTATCCTTTCCAGGTGCAAATAGTGGCTTAATATCTGCCACCCCAGCAACTAATGGCCCAAATCTTAACCCTACGCCTGTTCTAAAACCATAAAACCCACTGTAAGAAAGCGGTAATGAAACTCCAATATACTTATTGTCATATCTAGGAGTTATAGCAAAACTACTTGGCAGCCTAACTTTACTAGCATCATTATTTCTTTGAAAGCCAATAACTGCTCTAGCATCTACATAAAAGTCATTCCAAATGTGGTAATCAACATCCAAATTGATATTCGTTGGTAAATTAATTCTAAAATAATCTACATTATCATCGCTTAAAATAACGTCGTTAGTAGCAATAGAGTCATTCGTAGCTAAATAATCGATTAGGTTATCAAAAGATTGCAACCCGCTAACAGTGTCAAAAATTTCTAGGTCGTATGGTTGCAATGTAGAGCTATTAACCCCTAAATTAGCAGTAAAATCTCGACTTAAACCCCCTTTAGTATATCGCATTCCTCCAATATCATTAATGGCAAATGAAACTTTTAATTTATACTTATTCTTATCTTTTCTCCACAAATTAGTCTCCCCATCCATGTCATACTTATAATCTTTCCATTTTGGTCTCCATTCATATACACCACCTATATCAAAACCCAGCCCTAAGTTTGAATGTAATGCAAAATCATCGGCAGAAAATTGATGATTAGCTGAAACTAACTGACCATTAGAATCTAATTGCTCAATATATCCTCCTAAATTTTGAGAATATCCAAAGCTAAAATCTCCTTGAACATAATTGGCAAAATCTGCATCTTGAAAATTATAATCTACATTATCTGTATTTATATATGCTGCTCCTAATCCTTGTAAAAATTTAAGCTTACCTCCAGCTTTTACAAAATGTTCTCCATCTTCTTTAAGAACTTGCGCATAACTTAAGTTGTACTCTACCCATGAATTAAATGAAACATTCAACAATTGATCAGATAAATCTAAATCCCATAAAGATGAATAATCTAAAGAGTTAAATGCCAGTGTAACAAGTTCCGGAGCAATATGGTCTATGTTAACTAATGTTCTATGTTTAACTTGTAAACCAATTGCAGATTTTCTATTAATTGTAACCATTAAGTTAAATATATCTACATTTAAATTAACAATTCCTTTGTAAGGTTTGTTTCCTAAATCAGCAGGATCTGTAATAAAGAAATTTCCTTGTCCTAGATTCATGTAATAGTCTGCGGAATCCGAGCCTATAATTTTATCAAACCAAGGTTGGTTTCTCCAGGTAGTATCCGCAGATTGATTTCCTGTGAATGAAGACAACCAACCACCAGGCATGTTAGAAGTGTTCATGTAAATATAATTATTGTGTGCAGTAACTGAGGCACCAAGAAATAGATCTACTTTCATTCTATTATCTGCAATATTAGCAGGATTAAAATCGACACCTAAAGCACCCGAATAATTGCTTTGGCTAACACCTAAATATTCTTGACTAAAAAGAGGAAAGGAGGAAATAATGAACAATAAAAACAGTAGTTTTCTCATATTAAAATGGAATAATTTCCTTCAATTTATTAAAAATATCGATGAGTTCAACAGTTTACCATGCAATAAACTATTTATGCATAGCTAATAACCCGGTACAGAATGGATTAGTTGCTTACTAAAAATGATATCATTTTATTACGATAAAATTCTTTTACTTCTTTAATTTTGCGGTAACTAAATGTTTCATAAATGCCATTTTCTACTTTCGGTTTATCTCCGTCACTCGTAATTCAATTAATCAACAATAATTATGAGCATCCCTACCCTATTCAAAAGGAAGCAATTCCTGCGATTTTAGAAGGTAAAGATGTGTTAGGAATTGCTAAAACAGGTTCTGGTAAAACAGCTAGTTATGTATTGCCCATTTTAACAACCTTACAAGGTCAAACGAGAACCAAAAATAGACATGTAAATGTGTTGGTTTTGGTTCCTACCAGAGAATTAGCTGGGCAAGTAAAAGATGTCTTTCAGCAATTTGGTTCAACATTACCAGACCGAGTTAAGACAATAGCAGTATTTGGAGGTGTATCTATTAATACCCAAATGCAGGCAATGCAAAACGTAAATGTATTAGTCGCTACTCCTGGTAGATTATTGGAGTTAGTTGAATCGAATGCTGTGCATTTATCCAGTATTTCTGCATTAGTTTTGGACGAAGCAGATAAAATGCTAAATCTCGGTTTTAAGTCAGAAATGGACAAAATATTCCATTTATTGCCCAAAAACCGGCAAAATTTGCTGTTTTCTGCCACTTTAAGCGAAAAAGTCAATAATATCAATCAGGTATTGTTAGACAATCCTGCTGTTATTAAAATAGCTTCTGAAGAAAATAATATTGACCTTATTAATCAATCGGCATATTATATTGATGAAGACAAGAAAGGACCATTACTTCGCTATTTGATTAAGCACAATAACATGCAGCAAGTTTTAGTATTTACTTCTTCTACTTATAAAGCTGATAACGTAGCCGATAAATTGCGGAAAAATGGAATCGATGCTTCTGCAATTCACAGTAAAAAAAGTCAGAGCGCAAGAACGGATGCTTTGCGAAATTTTAAAAACGGAAGCATAAGAGTCCTTGTCGCCACCGATTTATTAGCGCGTGGTATTGATATTGAATTCCTGCCTGTAGTTATAAATTACGAGTTGCCACGCTCCCCAAAAGATTACATACACCGCATTGGGAGAACCGGTAGAGCTGACACCCCAGGAGATGCTATCACTCTAGTTACACCTGAAGATGAACATCATTTTAAAATTATTCAAAAAAAAATGAAGAAATGGGTAGATAGAGTTGCTTGTGATAATTTGGATTTGAAAGCTTATTAAGCAGCTTTATTTCTAAAACAATCTTTCCAATAAATTTATTTATGGAATAATAACATTTATTCACCCTTTGGGTTGAATATGTTAAAACCAGTCTTATTTATAGAGTACTTTTCGCTTACATAATTGGTATCTGCAAAAGAATATTTTACTTCCAATTTTTCTTTTTATCAAACAGAAGCGAACCCATGCTCTTTTACAAGCACTAAATTGGATATTCAAATCGACATTGTTCCTTTTAAATAGTTTTGAATTACCCTTCTAAACTAACTAAACCTTATGAAAGGAATTTCTGATGATGAATATGCAGTTACTAGTATTATAAAATATAATGAAAAATTAGGAACAGCATCTGTTACAACTTCTTGGCATGCGATATTCGACCCTGAATTTTGGACAAGTCAAAGTGGCTATTATTTTCAAGTCAAAAATGAAAACCAAAAAAAATGAAATTCTTACTAACCATACTTACATTGATTCCTTCATATATCATGGGGCAACAAGAGGTTATTGAGTCCATAAAATTAGACTCTCTTATTTTTGAAAAAATTAATGACTACCGAATCAGCAAAGGCGTGGATCGATTTGAGGCATTCGACAATTCACTAATGAGAAATTTTAGTTATAATTTAACTAGGGAGAATTCAAAAAAAAAAATGATTGAGCACTCCAAAGGCAATAACTACGAGTACTATAATGTAGAATGTATTTATTCCCATAAAAAATACGGCACAATAAATTCAACACAATGGTTTATACAACAAATAGAAACTGGAAATTATAACGAAATGGCAGATGAAGTATTAGAAGGATGGATTAATTCTCCTTCTCATGAAAACGGCATTTCAAATCCCGGTTATTACATTGCAACAGTGACCTCAAGAATTACTTTAAACAAAAGAACTAAAGAAGGGCTTCTAGTGGTAAGCTATCATGGATTATCTAAGTAATGATAACTATGTATACCTCCCAAAAGAGAATTTAACTAAGCTGAAGTAAATATTACAAAAACTATATTATGAAGAATTTAATAACAATCCTATTTATCGTATTATCATTCAATTCATATTCTCAAGAGATAGAAATTAAATCAACTGAATTGGATAAAATGGTCTGGGACAAAATAAATGAGCGACTTGTTTCAATTGGTAAAAAACCAATAGTTGAATTTGAAAAAGGAGAAATGAAAAACTTTAGCACGAGAGTTTGTGCAACATTAATTCCTGCAAATGCAGAATTTAGACACAGCAGTAATGACAGCATTTGTAAGTACAGCGGTGGAGAATGCATATACACAAATACTACAACATCCACCCACGAAAATACCTATATTCAGTATGTAGAAAATAACAACCTTGAAGCTATTGCACAAGACATAGTAGATGCCTGGGTTAGCTCAGAAAGTCATAGGATAGCTATTTCTAAAGATTGGTATGATTCAACAACGGTATCAACAATTATAAGGTACAATAAAAAGACAGGCTACTTTAAACTTGCTGCCGCATGGCATGAAGAAGATGACTTATGGGAAAAAGTATTTAAAGATTAGATCAATTAATTCTCAATCAACTGCCAAGAACCTGAAACAATTAGCGACTCTGCTTGTTTGAATTTTAGTTCTTTTGTCTCTCCGCTCGTAAGATTCAATATTTTCACTTTATCGTTTCTACCAAACTTTTTCCCAACCGAAACAGGAACGGGTTTTGGAGCTTTTCGCTGTCCACCGCCTTGCTGTTGTTGTGCTTGCTGCTGGTTTTGTTGCGTTGCTTCTCCTAAATCTGGTTTACTTTCTTTTAACCTGCTTAAATCTGGTTTTGGAGGTGCTTGCAAACGTGAACTTGCTTGTTGCTGTTGTCCATCACCAATAGGTAATTGCGCTTTCATTAAGAATGAAATAACATCTCTATTTAGCTCATCCATCATGGCTTTAAACAAATTATAACCCTCTAATTTATAAATTAACAGCGGATCTTTTTGCTCATATTGCGCATGGTAAACAGAAGATTTCAAATCGTCCATTTCCCGTAAATGCTCTTTCCATTCGTTGTCTATCAAACCAAGAGCAACACTTTTTTCCATTGCTTTTAGCGCACTTGCTCCTTTCGACTCAACAGCATCTTTAAGGTTAGCAACAATTTTTAATGATTTTCTTCCATCTGTAAAAGGTATGACAATGTTTTCAAAAGCGTCACCTTGTTTTTCTAAAACACTGGTTACAACTGGAATTATTTTGTCTTTAATGATCTGTTCCTTTCTTACATAAGAAGCTTTTGCTTGCTCGTAAACTTGGTTAATTATATCATCTGGATTGCCTTCATTAAAGGTTTCTATATCAACAGGAGATTCGATCCCTAAAACACGTATTAACTCTAACTCGAAACCTTCGTAATCTCTACTTTCTAGGAAATCTGCAACAATTACTTCAGCTATTTCAAAGAACATGTTATCGATATCTAAATCTAACTTATCTCCGAACAGGGCATTTTTTCTTCGCGTATAAATTGCTGTACGCTGGGCATTCATTACATCATCAAACTCTAGTAATCGTTTACGAATACCAAAGTTATTCTCTTCCACTTTCTTTTGCGCCCTTTCAATAGATTTAGAAATCATCCCATGCTGGATAACCTCACCTTCTTTGTGACCTAGCCTATCCATCATTTTTGCGATTCTTTCAGAACCGAATAGGCGCATTAAATTATCTTCCAAAGAAACAAAGAACTGAGAAGATCCTGGATCACCTTGACGACCTGCACGACCTCTTAATTGTCTATCTACCCTCCTTGAATCGTGACGCTCAGTTGCAACAATAGCTAAACCTCCCGCTTTTAATACTCCAGGCCCTAATTTAATATCTGTACCACGACCTGCCATATTTGTGGCGATGGTAACGGTACCAGCTTCACCGGCAGCACGAACCACATCCGCTTCTTTTTGATGTAATTTTGCATTTAAGACTTGGTGCGGTATTTTCTTCATGTTTAGCATTCTACTAACCAATTCCGAAATCTCAACGTTCGTTGTACCAACTAAAACAGGTCTTCCTGCATTACGAAGCGCTTCAACTTCGTCGATAATTGCGCTGTATTTTTCACGCGCCGTTTTGTATACTAAATCTTGTTTATCAATTCTTTGGATTGGCCTGTTTGTAGGAACTACAACAACATCTAATTCGTAAATATCCCAAAGTTCTTTTGCTTCTGTCTCCGCAGTACCTGTCATCCCCGCTAACTTATGATACATACGGAAATAGTTTTGCAAAGTAATCGTTGCATACGTTTGAGAAGCAGCTTCAACTTTTACATTTTCCTTTGCTTCAATCGCTTGGTGAAGTCCGTCTGAATAACGTCGCCCATCCATGATACGACCTGTCTGCTCATCAACAATTTTCACTTTGTTGTCCATTACAACATACTCTACATCCATTTCGAAAAGAGAATATGCTTTCAACAATTGATTGATTGAATGAATTCGTTCCGCTTTAACTGTATAATCAGTTATCATGGCATCCTTCAACTTCAACTGTTCATCTTTAGCAGGTGTACTCTCTTCAATTTCAGTCATCTTCAGCCCAATATCTGGAAGGATATAGAATTCTGGATCTTCAGCACCTGAAATTAAATCAATCCCTTTTTCTGTAAGATCAATCGTATTATTTTTTTCATCAATCACAAAATACAACAACTCATCTGCCTTCGGCATCTCTTTCGCGTTGTCCTGTAAATAATGATTTTCCGTTTTCTGCAATTGAGCTCTCATTCCTGGTTCACTCAAATATTTAATAATTGCTTTGTTTTTTGGCAACCCTCTGAATGAACGCAATAAGGCTAAACCACCTTCTTCAAGGTTCTTTTTCGTTTCTTTTTTCTCTCCGCCTTCAGCGTTTCCCTTAGCTAATTTACTTTTTGCTTCAGCAATTAATGTAGTCACTAACTTTCTTTGAGCAGCAACCAACTTTTCAATTTTTGGTTTCAATTCATTGAACTCATGTTCATCTCCTCTTGGAGTTGGTCCCGAAATAATCAATGGAGTTCTTGCATCATCTACTAATACAGAATCTACCTCATCAATAATAGCATAATGATGTTTTCGTTGAACTAATCCCCCTGGTTCACTTACCATATTATCTCTTAGGTAATCAAATCCAAATTCGTTATTTGTTCCAAATACAATATCCGCGTTGTATGCTTTAATTCTTCCTGGCGAATGCGGCTCGTGGTTATCAATACAATCCACCGTCAATCCATGAAACTGATAAATTGGACCCATCCATAAAGCATCACGTCGTGCTAGGTAATCATTTACTGTAATTAAGTGAACTCCTTTGCCAGAAAGTGCATTTAAATAAACAGGAAGTGTTGCAACAAGTGTTTTACCTTCTCCAGTTTGCATCTCTGCAATTTTTCCTTTGTGAAGTGCAGCACCACCCAGCAATTGGACATCGTAATGAATCATGTTCCAAATTACTTCTGTACCAGAGGCGTCCCATGTTTTGTTCCAGAAAGCTTTATCTCCAACGATTTCTACATTGTCTCTTGATTCAGCAACTTCTTTATCAAAATCATTTGCGGTTACTTCAACTTTCTCATTCTCTGTAAAACGTTTTGCTGTTTCTTTAACAACAGCGAATGCTTGCGGTAATATATCTAATAAAACTTCTTCTAGAACCACGTCAGATTCCTTCTCCAATGTTTCAATCTCTTGAAACATCTGTTCCTTCTCGTCTATAGGTGTATTAGCGTCCGCTGCTTTTTTCTTTAACTCAGAAATTTTATCATCTATCTCTTTAAGTCCAGCTGTAATTTTTGCTTTAAGACCAGGTGTAATAGCTCTTAGCTCATCATTGGAAAGCTCTCCTAATTTAGCATGTTCTACATTTGCAGCCTCTACAAAAGGTTGTAACTCTTTAAGATCTTTTTGACCTTTATCTCCAAATAATTTTTTCAGGATTCCACCAATCATCGCTTTCAATTTTTTGAACCAACAAAAATAACCTAATTGTTGATTTAGATTGCATATTTTATAAGGTTTTTGGGGAGTCAGTAATTATGCCAATCAGATATTTATGACATGTTGTCTTGAATGCTGCTTCGAAAATTATATATGTAACGCTGAGAGTAGTAAAGCACTTTTTTTGAGGAGTGGGTTTAAAAAACTTACTAAATCAAAAAAAATAGACCAAAAAAAAGCCACATTTATTTTATAAATGTGGCTTTTTCAATGCTGTAAAATCCTAACTAATATTCATCCTCATTAAAAAAGAAATCCTCTTTTGTGGGATAATCCGGCCAAATATCTTCGATTGTTTCATATGATTCCCCCTCGTCCTCCAAAGCAGATAGGTTTTCTACCACTTCTAAAGGCGCTCCTGTTCTCATAGCAAAATCTATTAGCTCTTCCTTAACCGCTGGCCAAGGTGCATCTTCCAAGTACGAAGCAAGTTCTAGTGTCCAATACATAATGTTAACTTTATTTAATTAATTCTTTTAACGAAACGCAAAAGTATATTTTTTAGCAACATATCAAAATAAAAATAAAATTATTTTTATCAATACATAATAATTTGACTAACAAGCATTTAACTGCCTCCTCTACATCTTAGGCTTCCAAAGGGCTTCTTTTACACCTAAATCCTGGGTGACTTTTCGACTTAAAACAAATAAATAATCCGATAATCGGTTCAAATACTGAAAAATTAGTGCATCAATTACTTCATCGCGAGCCAATTCTACAACTAATCGCTCGCATCTTCTGCAAACAGTTCTGGCAACGTGACAATAAGACACTGTTGTGTGACCACCTGGAAGTGTAAAGTTGGTCATCTCAGGTAAATCAACACTCATTCTATCCATCTCATCTTCTAAAAGCTGAATGTCTTTCAATTCTATTTTAGGCATTTTTAATTTTGGCTTACCTGGGTCTGCTGCTAATTGAGCTCCAAGCGTAAAAATTCTGTCTTGTATCTCGATCAGTACTGAAATATAAGAAGCATCTATTTCCTGGTCCCGCAAGATTCCAATCCAAGAATTTAGCTCATCACTTGTACCGTAAGCATTTATTCGCAAATCATATTTTGGCACTCTCTTTCCTCCAAATAAAGAAGTATCCCCTTTATCTCCTGTTTTAGTATATACTTTCATATCAAACAATATTATTTAAAATTGAAACCAACTCATCGTAACTGTCAATGGTAACCAATTGCATACGAATAGGTTTAAAATTCTCTATTCCTTTGAAATAATTAGCATAATGGCGCCTCATTTCTACAACTCCTAGGCGATGGCCTTTCCATTCTATTGAAAATTTTAAATGCTCCTTAACGATTTTAACCTTATCCTTTAGACTCGGTTTTTGCAAATGCTCTCCTGTTTTCATAAAGTGCTTAACCTCATTAAAAAACCAAGGATTCCCGATACTTGCTCTTCCTACCATTATACCATCAACACCGTATCTATTTTTATATTCCACCACTTTTTCTGGTGAATTTATATCACCGTTTCCAAATACAGGTATGTGCATTCTTGCGTTGCTTTTT
>Ga0209630_10002650_pt1 | contig 17034 bp, 13 predicted proteins | sample COG_01_FD_184745 | JGI IMG/M metagenome (GOLD analysis project Ga0209630, IMG submission 184745) | Pelagic Microbial community sample from North Sea - COGITO 998_met_01 (SPAdes) (version 2) | ecosystem: Environmental > Aquatic > Marine > Neritic zone/Coastal water | place: Helgoland, sampling... | reverse complement strand
CCAAAGAGGGCTTGGATATTTATTGGATGAAGTATATGACTCAAGAGAGTTTACAGCATTTTCCTTGTCCTCAAAATATGTAACACCAAACCAATCGCTGTTAGATTTAATAGCATTGATTGAAATTAGTCCTTCGTTCATCATTTCTTGTGCTACAAAAGGTAAGTAAATCTCATTCTTTTCGAGATTACTCTCTTTTTCTAAAAACTCTTTGAAATAGTTTTCTATATAATCAAATATATCTGTATTGCAAATCCAAAAATTCATGGAAACATCATCATTATAATTTAAAATATTTCCAGAATCTTCATCGATTATTTGATTTTTACCTTCATAAATTTTAATATGCTCTTTTATAGAAATAAGTTTGTTGTTATCTACCTGACATATTCCTCTTGAAACTGTGCCAAAATCTGATAACGTTTTACCTAATTTATAAGTCACTAACCCATAAGATTTATCATGACTTATCGTGTTCATATAATAAGCAGCTTGTTGAAATGCTTCTTTACCATAATAGTCATCTGCATTAATTATGACAAAACTAGATTTTATAACATTTCTAGCTGACCAGACAGCATGAGCTGTACCCCATGGTTTTATTCTTTCATGATTAATTTTAGTGTTTTTTGGAAGATCATTAATATCTTGAACAACTACATCGACTTTAATATTATTAGGAATTTTATTCATTAAATAATTAGTCAAAAAGTCCTTATTTTCTTTTTTAGTTACTAACACTATATGTTTAAAGCCATTATTGATTGCGTCATATATACTAAATTCTAATAAAAACTCTCCATTAGGTCCTAATTCATCAAACTGTTTTAATTTTCCGTATCTGCTACCACTACCAGCAGCCATAAGTAATAATGTCATTTATTATTTTTTTTTCAAATATAATACAAAGAATAAATATGTAGAGTGAAACATATATAAATAAAAAAAACCCTCAATAGAGGGTTTTTTTTAATATTAAATACCTAATACTATTTTCCTTTTAAGAATGGAAGTCCAGTTTTAGTATTTTCAATAACTACTTTACCAGCAGGTAAATCACATGCTTCAGGTCTAGAGTCTTTAGCGAAGTAATAAATTGTTTGTTGTCTTCCTCCTTTTAACTCTACATCCTTAGAATGTAAAAAGTAAGTTTTTCCTTTACTGTTTTGGTGTGAATAACCCATGTTTTTTAGTTTTTTAGATTAGTAATACTTAAATATAGTCTTTTTTTTTGTTAAAAAACAACAATTCTCTCTGTAATATTGATAAATTCGATGTTTTTTATGTTTTTTATAGGATTTTATCCTTATCTGTTGTGGAAATTCTAATAAAAAAACTAATTTTTTATTTATCAACAGGTTACTAATAGAGTAAAAAAACTGAGGTGATTATTTAGTCTCTATTGTCTTTTAGGTAACTATTAATTCTAGTAATTGTATTTAATCTAATGTCCTCCCAAAATAGATTTATATCACCAAAATGATAGTTCCTTATAAGTCTCAAAAATAGTCGATTTGGGATATTTTTTGGTAAACTTACCCAAAGCATTCCACTAGTTAATTCAACTTTTATACTTTCTGGATATACTTTCTCATCATAAAAATATAAACCTTTGTGATCAGCTATATCAGATTTACTTTGTCTATCCCATGTTATTGGATTTACAACGACATTATTTTCTTTCCATGAATTATAAGCAGGATCCTTATTAATTCTTGGTTTTTTATTTTTCTTGTAGCTATTCCAATTTACAAAACCTCCTGTTTCTTCAGCATTATACATTGGTTGAATACTATTAAATTCATCATGTTTAATATTTGTACCTATGAGGTAAGCAGCTACTAACTTTTTTTTGAGCGGTTTGTCATCAAAATATTCTTTTAGTATTCTCATTCCATGTCCAGATCCTTGACTATGACCAGCTATGATTATTGGCCTACCATCATTATAATTTTCTAAATAATGATCAAAAGCTCTTTTTACATCAGCATAGGCGATTTCATAGGCAGGTCTTCCACCATTACTAGTGTAAGGTTCAAAAAATGCTCTGTAATGAACTTGCCTGTAAAACGGACTAAAAACTCTTGCTGAGCTAGCCCAAGCAGATGCTTGGTACTTAATAGCTACATTTATAATGTTATCTCTTGTTTCACTATTAAATGTGTCAGCATTCCAATCTGAATCAGATGTTTCTGTTATTATGGTTGGATATATATAAAAAACATCAACTTTCGATTCCTCATTGTAAAATTCTAATAAGGGACTATTTTTTAGTTCTGGATGAGCGGCCCAAGAATTTAAATTATTATAATTGGGAGCATTTGGCACATCAATATTAGTAAAAGGCTTGGTATCATAAGTTGATTTGCAGGAATTAGCTAAAATTAATAACAAAATAACTAGTATTTTTTTTAGATAAATCATATAAAATTTTGCTTCAATTGATGGTATATTTTTTGATATATTTGTAAAAATAATAATAATTAATCATGAAAAATTTATTAACTCTGCTTTTTATATTTTCTTTAACATCTTATTCTCAGAACAATGTTCAACAAGTCGAGGTAGTTAAAACTGATACTCAAATTGAAGAATTTTCTAAGCAAATTGGAACAGAAGAATTTAAGCTTGATTTTTTAGATCTATTAGTTTTTCCTGCACTTTCGGTAGGTTACGAAAAAATAAATGATTCTTCTACTGCTTTTGGAACTACACTTTTTATAAATCTTGGAGGTGAAGATTCAGATTGGAATGATAATCTTGCAATTACACCATACTACAGATTTTATTTTTTACAATCTGAAGATTATGGGGGTTATGGAGTATTTGCTGAAGTGTTTACTAAGTTTGCATTTGGTGATGCCGAAGTTTACAATGATAATTTTACAAATAATTCAATTTTTCCTGCTTATGAAAATGAAAATTACTTCGATATGGCTTTAGGTTTGGCCGTTGGTAGAAAGTGGATTAATAGAAAAGGATTTACTTTAGAAACTTTATTTGGAATTGGCAGAAACTTGTTCTTTGACGAAGAATCAGATTCTGGAGACAGATCTGCTGCTAGTGCTAGATTAAATATTTCTATTGGTAAAAGATTTTAAGAAAATAGTTTAATAAACTATATTTGGCAACCATGAATTTAATTCGTCTTTGTTGTTTTTTAATATTCACTCAAATTTATTCTCAAGATATCAGAATAAATGAGTTAGTTGCTTCGAATTCTATTTTCCAAGATGAAGATGGTGATACACCAGATTGGATTGAATTATATAATTATGGAAGCTCACCTGTTTCACTAATAAATTGGAGTATTTCTGATGAAGAGGATGATAATAATCCTTGGGTTTTTCCAGAGATTATCTTGAACGAAGATGAATATATGTTACTTTGGGCCTCAAATAAAAACAGAGGCCAACTCACTTACCCTAGAACCTTAATAACAGAAGGTGATTTATTCAAATATATTACACCAACATCTTCAGTTTCTAGTAATTGGACCAATATTAATTATAATGATAATTCATGGTCTGAAGGGTCCTCAGGTTTTGGTTATAGTGATGGAGATGACAGTACAAATATTCCATCAGGGACAATTTCAGTATTTATAAGAAAAGATTTTACAATCACTGATATAAATAATATTTTTAGTTTAGTTCTTGATATAGATTATGATGATGGTTTTGTTGCATATATAAATGGTGTTGAGGTTGCAAGAGCAAATATAAATGGTTCTCCTCCTGCCTATAATGCTACCACCAATACTGATCATGAAGCTCAGATTTACGTTGGAGGATATCCAGAAAGATTTGTTATTGATAATTTTCAAAATATTTTAATTGAAGGAACTAATACTTTAAGTATTCAAGCTCACAATGTTTCAGATACATCATCTGACTTAACGATTATTCCCTTTTTAACAGGGATATTTACTGATGATAATTCACAGGGTGTATTTCCACCAGATGTCCTTCAATATGCTTCTGAAAACACATCTTTACATACGGATTTTAAATTATCATCATCTGGTGAAACAATTTATTTAAGGGATAATTCTGGAAATTTAGTCGATTCATTAAGTTTTGAAAACTTACAATCTGATGTTTCTATTGGAGTTTCAACAAATTCAACTAACCTTGTTTACTTTCAAACGACTACTCCAAATGAAGAAAATGATAATAGTGAATCAGCAGGGATTGTTTCATCTGTAGTTCAGTTTTCTGATGATGGTGGCCCCGTAAATAATACTATTAATTTATCTTTAAGTGGTAATGAAGATGGAGAGTATATCCGATACACTTTAGATTCCAGCGAACCAGATTACACTTCTATTTTTTATGATAGTCCCATCCAAATTAATTCTACAACTGTAGTTAGAGCTAAAATATTTAAGAATAATTATATTCCTGGTTACTCTGATACTAGATCATATTTTTACAATATAAATCATGAAATTCCATTTGTTTCTATTGTATCAGACCCATATAATCTATTTGATAATGATTATGGTATATATGAATTAGGAGATGATGCTGATGGTGGATTCCCTTATTTTGGTGCCAATTTTTGGGAAGATTGGGAAAGGCCTGCTCACTTTTCTTTATTTAATCCAGATGGTGAGCTTGAAATTGAATTTAATGCAGGTATAAAAATATTTGGTGCCTACAGTAGAGGAAATGCTCAAAAATCATTTTCTTTTTTTGCTCGTGGTCAATATGGTTTATCTGAATTTGACTACCCATTTTTTTCTGAATTAAATTATTCTAAATTTCAAGCTTTTATTTTAAGAAACTCAGGAAACGATTGGCTAAAAAGTCAAATAAAAGACGCAGCTAATACAAGTCTTATGTATGGTACTGACCTAGAGTATCAAAGTCACAGATCAGTTGCTTCATATTTGAATGGTGAATATTGGGGTTTGTATAACATTAGAGAAAAAGTAAATGAACATTTTTTAGCATCCAAGGCTAATGTTGATCCAGACGAAATAGATATACTAACTAATAATGCTGAAATTGTCCATGGCACTAATGAAGAATATTTAAACTTAATCAATTTTATCTCAGGAAATAGTTTAACAATTCAGGAAAATTATGAATATGTAAAATCAAAAATAGATATTGATAATTTTATTATTCACAATGTGATTCAAATTTATGGAGATAATAGAGATTGGCCAGGTAACAATATAAAGTTTTGGAAAAGTGATGGTGGTAAATGGAGATGGATTTTATACGATACAGATTTTTCGTTTGCAGGACAATGGTGGGATTGGAGTGTAAATAATCATTATTTGGTTAATACCTTAGACTTTGTTCTTTCTGGAAATCAAACAACATGGGCTAATGCTCCTTGGGCAACTTTTATGCTTAGAAATTTAATTGAAAACCTAGAGTTTAGAAATAAGTTTGTTAACAGATACGCCGATGAAATGAATACTCGATTTTTACCTTCTGATGTTGTTCAGCATTTTAATGATATTTATGAAGTAATTCTTGATGAAGTTCCTGATCATATTGAGAGATGGAATAGTGATGACGATCCATATAATTATGTAGAACTGATGATTAATTTTGCAGTTAACCGACCTGAATATGCTAAAGAGCACATATTAAGTGAACTAGATCTTCCAAATTATCATAAGGTTTCACTTGAGAATTCTACACCTGATTTTGGTTTTATTAGAGTAAATAATAATTTGAAAATTCAAGAACAAGTATGGAATGGAGATTATTTTGAAGAAGTTCCAATAACTTTAAAAGCAGTCCCTGAATTTGGCTATGCATTTTCTCACTGGAGTGGTGCAAATAATTCTTCAGATGAAGAAATTACTTTAGATGTTAATAATGATAAATTTCTTGAGGCACATTTTGTTGAAGATCAAACTCCAACTGATTTAAATATTGTTATTAATGAGATTAATTATAAATCTTCTGATGATTTTAACTCCAATGATTGGGTAGAATTATACAATCCAAATTCTTATGAAGTCGATATTTCTAATTGGATTTTTAGTGACGATAATGATGCAAATGTTTACGAGTTTCCGGAAAATACAATAATTCAACAAGAATCATATTTAGTTGTTGTAAAAGATATTGATGACTTTTCAGATTCATATGCTGAAATTTCAAATTATATTGGAGAATTTGATTTTGGATTATCTTCATCTTCTGATGCTGTAAGGTTATATAATTCTGAAATGGTTATTCAAGATGAAGTTTATTATACATCCTCTTTCCCTTGGCCAAACCTAGGAAATGGAGATGGCTATACATTAGAGTTAATATCTCCATCTTTAGATAACAGTTTGCCAGAAAATTGGACTAATTTTAATGAATTAGGAAGTCCAAATGAAGTCAATTCACCAACTGCTAACATAAATAGCATTGAACAAACTAGCTCAGTCTTGTGGCCTAATCCTGTTGAAAATACCCTAAATATTACGCTAAATATTAAATATTTAGATAATTACACCATTGAGTTATATGATTTAAAAGGAGTGAATCTAAAGGAAATTTTTAGAGGAACTCTTGATTTAGGCGATAGTAATATATTTTATAGCACAGATAATTTATCATCTGGTGTTTATTTGATAAAAATCAGTTCAGATAGTGGAAATAATAAAATGATGAAATTTATAAAGAAATAATCTTAGCTATAAAGATCTTTTAAAAGATACGGTTTTTCGTTATAAATTTTTATTATTAGCTCTCCAAAAAGCGTATTGGCCCATGCAAACCACGACCTGTTGTAATTTGATTGATCGTCTTTATGAAAAGCCTCATGCATAAACCCAGTTTCATTGTGAGTACTTAATAACATTTTTAGACATTTTTTTATTTCCTCATCATTTGTAGAAGTCATTGCTCTTAAAATTATACCCATAGGCCATATTTTATCTTTTCCTGTATGAGGACTTGCTTGTCCTTCAGCTTCACTTCCTTTGAGAAAATATGGATTGTTCTCGCTGATTAAAAATTTTCTTGTATTTGTATAAATAGGACTATTTTTAAATTCTTCATCTAAATAAGCAAGTGACATTAATGATGGTACATTAGCATCATCCATGAATAGTTTGTTGCCAAAACCATCAACTTCATATGCATATATTTTTCCAAAATTCAAATGTTCTTGTACTGCATATTTTTTTACTGCATTTTCGATTTCATTTGCAAAATTTTCACATTCTTTGGATAAATTTAAATCAAATCCTTGTTCTTTGTAAATTGAAGCAACTTGCCTTAAGGAAATCATGGCAAAAATATTTGAAGGTATTAAAAAACCAAATAATGTTGCGTCATCAGAAGGTCTAAACATTGAAGCAATTAATCCAACAGGCTTTAAAGGTCTACCAGTACCATTAAAGACTGGAGCATCAATCATTTGATTTCCATTTCTTAAAAATCTATAGGGGGAATCTCCATTTTTTCTTTGTTCTACTTTAAATGTTTTAATTATAATTTCAATAGATTTTTTCCATTCTTTATCAAATATTGAATTATCATTAGTTAATTTATAATATTCATTTGCTAATCTTATTGCATAGCATAAAGAATCTATTTCCCATTTTCTTTCATGTACACCAGGAATTGGATTTGGAATATCACCATTGTACTGAGATACTTTGCTTAAATCTTTATAAAATGCATTAGCGTAAGGATCTGTAAGTATACATTTAACTTGTCTATTTATTAATCCCTTTACTAATTTTTTCAACTTTACATCTTGATTAATTAGAGGTAAGTATGGCCATACTTGTGCTGTAGAATCTCTAAGCCACATTGCGTCAATATCTCCTGTTATAATAAATGTATCTGGTTTTTTATCAATTATTTCATAATCGACTGTTGTATCCAGAGTATTGGGATAACAATTTTCAAACATCCAGGCGAGTTGTGGATCTGAGATCTCTTTTTTTAGTTTTTGAATTAACTTATCAACTGAGCTACTTCTAAAAGTTCTGTTTTTTGGAATTGGTCTATTAGTTAAGAAAACATTTTCTCCGTTAAAATATTTATTACCAAATATATTTGATGAGTAAGCACCAGCTAAAGCTAGCCCAGTATTTAAAATAAAGTTTCTTCTTTTCATGAATTTTTGATTTAAGTAAATTTAAATAAAACTTAAATAAAACTTAAATAATAACTAAGATTTACTTTTTGTTGTAAATTGTGTTTTAAAATTTTTATTATGAATACAAATATTACCCTTTTAATAACTAGGATTGTATTTTCATTGTCTATGATGACTCATGGATATCCTAAACTTCTAAATTTATTTTCAGACAACCCAAGTTTTGGAAACCCAATTGGTATTGGAGAGATTCCAACATTAATAATTGCAGTTTTAGCAGAATTTATAGCCCCAATTTTCATTATTATTGGTTATAGAACTAAAATATTTACATTATTACCTATAGTTACTATGGTAATAGCTGCATTTGTTGTTCATTTAGATGATCCTTTTAAAAGAAAAGAACTTGCATTATTATATTTAGTAGGTTTTCTTATTATTTTTCTAATGGGACCAGGGAAGTATTCGGTCAATAAAAAATAAACACTGTAGCGTTTTCGCTTTTTTATATTTATATTTTAAGAGTAACACGATTTCATTGTTATATTTTTAATAATTAGGTTTAATTATTAAAATTTATTGAATAATTCTTAAAATTTTTTTTAAAGACCTAATTATATTTAAATTTATAAAAATTATATTGGCATCATATTTGCTCATTACAACTAAAATTCACATTATGAAATATATATATACTCTACTATTATCATTTTTATTTATCGGTTGTTCTGATAATTCAGAGCCTTTGGATCAATTTGCTGAACTTTCTGACTCGGAACTAATTGAATTAATTAAATCTGCGGAAGATAAACAAGAGATTTCAATTAATGAGATGCCTGATATTTCTCAATCATTTATTTCTGAAACTTTTAATTTTGCAATAGTTCAATCTGTTTTTCATGCTCCAAATCTTGGTTATGAGGTAACAATGAGTAGAGGTGGTACTACCAGAACACTTATGTCATTATCATCTCTTATTAACGTTTATTTTAATAATGACGGTGAATTTTTGTCTAATGATTTTGATAGTGAATATGATGAATGGGATCAGAATATGTGTTTTGATGTAGAATTTCCTATTTCTGTAAATTTATCTGATGGTAGTGTTGTGACTATTTCAAATGAAGAGGAACTCTATGAAGGGATTGAAGAATATTATGAAATGGGAGAAGAAGATAATTTACCCGAAATTAATTTTCCAATAAATATTATTTTTTATTTTGAAAATGAAAATGGTGTTGAATCTGAAGATTTAGTTGAAATTGGTGATTACGAGGAATTAGAGATGTATTTTGAAATGTGTGAAGATGATGAGGATATTAATGATGATGAAGAAAATTGGTCTGAATTTAATTGTGTTGATTTTGTGTATCCAGTTACAATAGAAAGTCCAGAAGGAGAGAATATCTCATTTGAAAATGAAGATTCATTAAATAACTATATTGAGAGTTGGTATAACATGAACAATAATGAAGAATTTGAATTAGTATTTGTATTTCCATTATCTATTGAATATTTCTCTGAAACAACTGATCAATTACAGACAATTATAATTAATTCAGAAGAAGAACTTGGAGAATTTATTGAAGAATACTGCTTAGACGATCAAGATAACGATGGTGAAGATGATGATGGTGGTGATACTGATGATGGCAATGACGAAGATCTTTTTTCTGATTATTCGTGTGGTGAAGTAGTATTTCCAATTTCAATTGAAGATCCTAATGGAGTTGTATTTAATAGTGATAATGAAGAATCATTATTAGAATATATAGAACAGTGGTTTGTAGATAATGATTGTAATAATGTTGATTGTGATGAAGACTTTGAGGTTGTTTATCCAATTACACTAGTATTCGAAACTGAAAATACGGTAATATCAACAACTATAGAATCTGAAGAAATGCTTGAAGAAATGAACGAGCAATATTGCAGTGACTAAATTTTAAAACTTTAGATGCCTAACAGTATCTTCATTGTTGATTATCTGTTTTAACGACTCTACACCTAATTTAAGATGCTTTTTATCAAATAAAGCAGAATTTACATCATCATTTGCCTGTGTTTTTATTCCATCTGGAATCATTGGTTGATCAGTCACAAGCAGTAATGCTCCGATAGGAATTCTATTATGAAAGCCAACTGTAAAGAGTGTTGCTGTCTCCATATCTATTGAGTATGCTCTTACTTTTTTTAGATAATTTTTAAACTTATTATCAAACTCCCAGACTCTTCTATTTGTTGTGAAAACGGTTCCTGTCCAGTAATCAATTTTTTGATATTTTAATGCCGAAGAAATTGCTCTTTGTAATGAGAATGATGGCATTGCAGGCACCTCTATTGGAAAGTAATCATTAGAAGTACCTTCCCCTCTAATAGCACCAATTGGTAGTACAAAATCTCCAATTTGAATTCTCTTTTTTAATCCACCACATTTTCCTAAAAAGAGTACTGCTTTTGGTTTTATAGAAACTAATAAGTCCATAACTGTAGCAGCATTAGGACTACCCATTCCAAAATTTATAATAGTTATATTTTCGTGAGTTGATGAGGGCATATTTTTATCTTCACCATCAACAGAAACTTTGTTTATTTTTGCAAATTCATCTACATATTTCTGAAAATTTGTAAGTAATATAAATTCACCAAACTCATCTAATTCTAATCCTGTGTATCTAGGTAGCCAATCTTTTACTATTTCTTTTTTTGTTTTCATACTACAAAACTAACAAATTAAAATTGGCATCATGTGATTATTTAATTTTAACTATATCGATTTAGTTATTTTTTATGTTTATGATATGTAATTCGTGAAATCAATAAGAAAATTTTGGTATTTTGGTTGATTTAATGATAAATATTTAATTTATCAATATCTATTTAAAGTAATTTGAATAATTAGTTAAATTTAAATTCTAATATCTTGTCTATATTTACAACTAAAAAATACTAAATATGAGATTGTTTTTATTTATTATATTTTTCTCTACATTCCAATTATTCAGTCAAGTAGTCACAGTTGAAGAAAGAAAAATATTTCTCGATGGTGAGGAATATAGAATTAACGGTATTTGTTATGCACGTGGAGAAGGAAATGGTGAAACATCTGGTTTCTCTTACGTTGATGATATTCCCTTACTAGTTGAAGCTAACGTAAATACGATTAGAACATATTCAATGATTACAAATGTTGCTGAATTAAATGCATTTGCCGAGGCAGGTATTAAAATAATTATGCATTTAAATGAAAATAGTTATACATGGTATGTTAATCAATATAAAGATCATCCAGCCATTTTAATGTGGGAATTTGGCAATGAATTTAATTATCACCCTGAATGGTTTGGAGGTAATATTGATAACTGGTACAGTCTGTTAGAAACTGCTGCTGCAAATGTAAAGACTATAGATCCAAATCATCCAGTTAGTACAGGTAATGGAGAAGTTCCTTCTTTAGATGTAGTTAATAGTTGTCCTAGTGTTGATGTATGGGGGATGAATATTTATAGATTTTTAAATACTACAAGTGCTATAACTGAATTGGCTAGTGTGACAGATAAAGCTATGTATATTTCTGAATCTGGAGCTGATAGTTTTAATAATAATCAACAATCAGAAAATGAATCTCAGCAAGCTCTAGCTACTGAACACATTTTAAATACAGTTTTAAGTTATTCTAATCTTTGTGCAGGAATTACTTTATTTGAATTCTGTGATGAGTGGTGGAAAGCAGGAGATCCAAATTCGCATGATCCTGGAGGATTTCCTATTAGTGTTGCCTATGATAATTTTGCAAATGAAGAATATTGGGGCATAGTCAATAGAGATAGAACAAAAAAAGAATCATTTTATGTTGTTCAAGAAATTTATGGAAATCAAGGTGGAAATGGAACTAATGAAGATTTAATTACTTTTTTAGAGTCTGGAACATGGAGATTACAAACAGAAGTTGATGGCTATAGAGGTGTTGGACCTGGAGGTTCTTTTAGTGCAGAGTGGTGGAATTCAATTGCAAATGAGGATAATACTTCTAACGGTCTTTATGACGATAGATTTAATTTTTATGGAACTAGCATTTCAGGACAAAGTATAATGGAAGTTGACACTGGTTCTGATGGTTCAATAATGGGTAAAAAACCTGAAATTGATGCTGCCTTTGATCCAGGTAATAATAATAGCTATCCAGCGGATAACGAGTTTAACGAATATTATAATTATCCAAAATCTGATTATTCGGATAGTTTTGTCTTAAGTGATGAGGGGGCAAGTACAGAAACAATTACATTTAGTAGTAATGGAGGTTTAGGTTTTTACACTGCATTAAATAACCAACAATATCAAGTTTTAGTAAGAACAGAAACTACTATGTATCTAAGAAACGTTGGATCTGAAGGAAATTCATGGTATGGAAAATTTACAACAGATGTTTTATCTAATCCTAATTTTGATCAATTACAGTTGAGAATTTACCCAAATCCTACAAACTCAGAGCTAGTAACAATTCAATCTTCTGTTAGTGGAGAAAAGCATATCAAATTATTTGATATTAATGGAAGATTAGTTTTAAATAAAAAATTAAATTCAGATTATTTAAATATTGGCTCTATAGAATCAGGGATGTATTTTGTGCAATTAACTGTTGAAGGTAAAATTTCCAATTCAAAATTAATTATTAAATAAGCCTTTTTATTTTTGTACATATTTATGTTTCACTTTGACACGTGAATTAAAAAACTATTTTTACTTACCTTAAGCCCAAAATTATTTAATTATGAAAAATTTAATCTTATTAACTCTTTTTATTTTGACTCTATTAAGTTGTGAAAAAGATTCAGAGGACATTCCATTACCAGCTTATACCGTTGAAGGTAAATGGCTATGGTCCCCAGACCCTGATGATAGAACTTATGTAAATACAATGTTTGAATTCGTAGACGGTAATGTGTACACATCTTATGCAGCAAACTGTGGCTGGGAGGATAACTATTGTACTGATGCAGATTTTAATGCATTAGATGCTACAGATAGAATTCCAGGTGTTGACACATACACATTTGATGGAGATACTTTAACATGGGGTGAATTCCCACGTGCAGTTTCATTTGAATGCGATGGCGGTATAATGATAAATGAAAATAGTTATAAACTTTGGAAATTAAATTCTGACTGTGAATAGTAATATTATTTAGTGTGTTTTAAAAATTAACTTTTTAAAATCTTAATATCTGCTATCAATCTTAAAATTTCATTTTCGTCAGTTCCATCGTAAATACCACGTATTTGCTTTTTAGTATCGATTAAAATAAAATTAGGTGTATGTATAAAGTCTTGAATACCTCCATCTCCTTGTTCAACTACAGCAAAATAACTTTTCCTTGCCAGCTCGTAAATGTGTTTTTTAGGTCCTGTTGTAATATTCCATTTTGAGTCATTTACCCCTTTATCGATTGCATATTGTTTAAGAACCTCTACATTATCAATTTCAGGCGTTACAGACATTGATAATAGCATTATTTCATCATTTTTAATAAACTCATTTTGAATTTTAACCATATTATTAGTCATAATAGGACAAATAGTAGGGCAGCTTGTAAAAAAAAAGTCAACTACATAAATTTTATTTTCATAATCTTTACTGGTTATATTAACACCATTTTGATTAATTAAACTGAATTCCGCTACTGTATGATTTTCACTTACATTTCTAACACTTTTGTCTACTAATTTGGCTTTAAAATCAACAGGATTATAAACTGGAAGTTGCTTTTTTTGTTGGTTAATACAAGAAAAGAAAAAAATAATAATTAAAAATAAACCAAAATTAACACGAATCTTAAACATTTTTAGAATTTGAATTATTAGCTAAAAAATCTTTTGCCTCTGATAGTTCTGGGCGTGAGCTGTTTACATCCTCACTTACTTTAATTAATTTTTCGAAATAGTAAGCTGCTAACTTATTATTATCTAGCTTTTGAGCTGCTTTAGCTGCTCCATAAAGACCATTAAATCTAAATGGACGACCCTTCAAATTCAATTCATACGATTTAAGAGCTTCTTTATGTTTACCTGTTAACATATAAAGATCAGCTAACAACTCTTCCGCGGGGATTATCTCGCCTGGTGTAACAGCTGCTTTGGTAGTTTCACTTTCAAGTTTTGATGCTAATTTCATGTATTCAATAGCTTTTTCAGTATTTCCTTTTGAATATTCAATCCATCCTCTAATAGACTCTATTTGAATTGTAACTTGGCCAGATTCATAACTATTTTTAGCTTCATTTAAACGCTCTCTTAAATCAATCAAAATATCTAGTTCTTTTTGTGCTGCTGTAGAATTTCCTGTGTTAGTAAATCCTAATGCTCTTGAGAAATGTAGCATAGCTTTAGGCCATGGAGCCTTATTCCAATCTAAATTTGTTTTTGGTAATTCAAGTTCAGTAGCTAACTGCCAATCTTTATTCTCAACAGCTAATCTTGATGGTACTGCAATTAGCGCATATGCAGATGCAAAATGGTCAGAAGGAAAAACTTCTTTTATTTCAATCATTTTATTCATTTCAGTTTGGGCTCTAACATTATCACCCATTTGAAGATAAGCGTATACTAGATAGTCTAAAGCATGTATTTCACTAACCCAATTTGCATTTGGGTTAACTGATTCAGCATAACATACAGCAGAATTAGCAGAGTCTATATTAGATTTGATAGATTCATTCCACAAACCTAATCTTGTAAAAATATGTGAAGGCATATGCTGTGCGTGAGCTGAGGCAGGAGCAATTACTGCATATTTACGAGCTGTATTAAGTGCTAAATGCGCTAGTTCTGGAGAATCGTAATTATGAATTATATAATGAGCAATACCTGGGTGATTTGGATTAGTTTCAAATAACTTTTCTAATATTTTTCCTGACTTCTTTTGTTTAGTATAAGACTTATCATTCAAATCTGCAGTTGCTAAAACTGCTAATGAATAAAATACTGCAGTTTCTACATCACCTGGGTATTTATTGTATAATTCTTCCATCTTACTTTCGTAATTCAGTTTTCTAGTTTTTGTATCTAAATTTTGCCAATCATTAAAATAAACTGTGACAGCATCTATATAGTCTTTTTCACGTTCGTTATTTGGGGTTAGTGTTTGAGCAACTTTAAGTAGTTTTTCACCTCTTTCAAGTGATTTCGAATTCTGTTTAAATGACAAAGGATGATTTAAAATACTCATAGCTGTTCCCCAATAAGCCATTAAACACTCTGGATCTTGATCAAGGACACTTACAAATGCTTTTTCTGCCTCTGCATATTCAAAAGAATGCATAAGCGATAAACCTAGATTAAATGTTTCACGTAAATCATACCTGCATGATAGTGCAAAACTTACATCACCAAAATTTGGGTCTCCACATAACAATAAATCTCCTCTTTTTAAATCTAACTCAGTAAATGATTGAATTGAAGTTGTTTTTTTATTTTCACAAGATGAAAAGCATAAAATTATACTTAGTATTATTAAAAGTTTATTGTAACGAATCATAATTTTAAAATTAATAGTTAATTATTTATACCTTAAAATGAAATTAAATAAAAAAAAACACTTTTTATTAAAGTATAATATATTTTTTGGAATTTGATAAATTGTATAAATATTTACTCAATAATTTCATAATCTATATTTAGTTTTCGAAGAGCTCTAAGAGATGAACCAGAATTTTTATTATTAATTTCAATATCTACAATATCACCATCTAATAAAACATTTGTAAGCTCATTGGATAAAGATTCATTAATATTAGTTGATATTTCAACAATACATTTAGCGATGGCTCTTTTATCAGGTCTTAAACCATCGAATGACAACAGGTTTATCTTCATACTTTAAATATATGAATAATAATTTATTGAAAATTAAATGTCGATGACTTCTATTTTTTTTATATTGACAATGTATATCAAATTACTTTTTATATATGAAGCTTTTTAAATTTGCTATTTTATTTTTTTTAATGATAACAGTCACTGCAACTAAACCTTCCAAAAGTTCAGAAAAATTAAATTTCTTATTTATTATAGCTGATGATTTAAACTGTGCTTTAGGTGCTTATGGAGATTCACTTGCAATAACCCCAAATATTGATAAACTTTCAAAAGAAGGGCTTATTTTTGATAATGCACATGTTCAATACCCATTATGTGGACCCTCTAGAGTTTCTTTAATGACTGGTTTGTATCCTGATCAAACAAAATCAAAAAAACTAAGACTTTACGTTCGTCAAACGATTCCAGATGTAATTACTATGGGTCAGAAATTTAGAATGGAAAATTATCACTCATTGAGAGTTGGTAAAATTTATCACTACCATAATCCTAGAGATATTGGTACTGCAGGACATGATGATTCTTATACATGGGACCAGACATTTAATCCTTATGGTCGAGATAAATTAGAGGAACATAAACTAAAAGGATTAAAGCCAATACTCGATGGTGGTACTTTGAGTTGGTTAGAGGCAGATGGAACAGGTGAAGAGCAAACGGACGGAGTAGGTGCTACTAAAACAATGGACTTTTTAGATAAATTTGCAGAGAGTGGCGAAAACTTCTTTCTTGCGTTTGGACTTTATCGTCCTCATGTTCCTTTTGTGGCTCCAAAATCATTTTTTGATTTGTATGATGTAAATGATTTTACTGTCCCACAAAGTTCAAATGATTATTTAAAAACAATTCCGAAACCTGCCGCTATTTCAGTCCGTGCAAAAAAAGAGCAAGTAGATTTAGACCCTGAACTATCCAAGAAAATAAAACATGCATATTATGCAACTACAAGCTTTATGGATTCTCAAGTTGGAAGAGTTTTAGATAAGCTCAAAGAAACCGGATTAGATAAAAACACAATTGTTGTGTTTACGTCTGATCATGGATACCATATGGGAGAGCATGGACATTGGCAAAAGCAAACATTGT
>Ga0209630_10002648_pt1 | contig 17036 bp, 8 predicted proteins | sample COG_01_FD_184745 | JGI IMG/M metagenome (GOLD analysis project Ga0209630, IMG submission 184745) | Pelagic Microbial community sample from North Sea - COGITO 998_met_01 (SPAdes) (version 2) | ecosystem: Environmental > Aquatic > Marine > Neritic zone/Coastal water | place: Helgoland, sampling... | reverse complement strand
TACGTTTACGTATAAAAGAATCTTTGCTTGTAAGCAGTTTATATAAGAAATCCATATGTGCTTTTATATTCTGTAGTTCGTTCATATGATCCCAAGACACATCTTTTATTGCTGTCTTTCTAAGTTCTTCCATTTGCTCTGTGTAAGGATTTACATCTTCATCTTTTTCTTTTTTTCTGTCCTCAAGGGTAGCAAGATTATTTCTATGATTAAATGCTTCTTCAGCAGTTTCGTAAAATGTTTTAGGCCTGCTATCTATTTCCCCTATATCTTCAATTTTTGTATTGCAGTCATCAAGTTGTAGTGTAACTCCGTCAATGTATGTTTGACTTTCACTAACATCATTTTCTTTTTCTTTTAATAACTGTTCATGTGAACCATCATGTAGATCTTGTCCACATGTAAAACACTTTTTACTTTGAATATCTTTTAGTTCTTGTTCATATTTTTTGTGTTGTCGATCAGCACGTTGTAATGATGCTTCTAAACTTGCTTTTTCTTTTGTTAAATTTGTAAGTTCTGTATTTTTTGTTTCCCAATCACTTAACTTATTAAATGATTCTATCTCAGCATCAATATCAACTTGAATGAGTTGCATAATTGCTTTGCTTAATCGCGAAATTTCTTCTGCCTGAGAGGCGTCCCAAGCCTTGCTTTTAATTTCAAGGGCATTAATAGATTCTTGCACAGCCTTGTTTGCACTTTCGATACCATTAATACGAGCATCTTCTTCAGTAATACTGTCACGAATACCTTTTTGTTGCTCCTTGAGATTTTCTGCCTTCTCAGATAGAATGGTGATACCTAACAACTGTTCAATAATTTCGCGTTGAGCGTTATTACTGAGAGATAGGAAAGGCTCTGTGTAAGTATTAAGTGCCACCAGGTGTTTGAACATGCCGTGACTCATGTTCAAAAGACGTTCTATATCTTGCTGTGTTTTACGACTATCGCCTTGCGATTCGTCAATGTCGTCAGCAGTTGAATCTACGTCATTAATATAAAATTTTAATACATTCTTTTTTCTTCCACGTTCAATTCTATATGAACGACCTTCTTTTTCAAATTCAACAGTAACTAACATATCCTTACCGTTAGTTTTGTTAATTAAATTTTCTTTACGTATTTTAGTAAGTGCTTCACCGTATAATGCATAACTTAACGCATTAATAATTGTAGTTTTACCTGTACCGTTACGTGATCCTGCATCATCACCACCTAAGTCCATGTTTTCGCCAAGGACTAGTGTTAGAAAGTTTTTATCAAAACCTACTGCTTGTGTTGTATTTCCAACACTCATGAAGTTTTTAACTGTTAAAGTCTTAATTTTAAACATTATAAATTCCTATAGATATCTAAAAGTGTATTTGGTCTGTATTGTTCGCTTTGAATCTTTGTAATCTGATCAGTTACAATTTGATCAACACTTTCAAACTCTATTTCTCCTCTTTCAAGTGTTAGTGCTTCGTCGTTTTCTTCTGTATTAGGTAGTAAACTAATTTCTCTAACATCATATTGTGCAGAAAAGTTTTCTTTAATAAAGTTAGCCTCTTCGTACGAGATATCGATATCCAATGTTACACGTAGATACAAGTTACTAGGTGTAAGAATATTTTCTGTGTTATCTAATAGTTGTGATAATTTAACTGTTCGATACTTAGGGCAATCTTTCCAATCAACGTATTGTGGTTGACCACCCCACTCGAGTATCATCATTCCTCGTTCGTCGTCCCATGCATCGGCATAATTGTGCGGAAAGGCATTGCCGATATAATGTATATTATTTTGCACTTGACGTTTATGGAAATGACCACTAAAAACTAATTCTTGACTTTTAAAGTCTGCGGCTTTCACTTCTCCCGTGTCAGGCATTTCAACCATAGCATTCATTTTAAAATGAGGAAGTTCAAAATGACCAAACATATATTTGCATTTCATTTTAACAACTTTTTTCCATTCTTCGCCTACTAGCCACGGAACCAATGCAACATTTCCTACTACTTCGGGTTCTGTAACTACTGTTACTCCGGGTACGTGTTTTCCAAAAACTACACTATGAATATCTCGTTTGTCTTTGTAATACAAATCATGGTTGCCTGGAAAGAAATAAAATTCTTTAAATGCTTTACCTAATTTTTCTAGACACCTTAGACTAGTATCCATGGTCGTAAGATTTAAGGCACTTCTGTTATGGTGCCAATCTCCGCTAAAAATACCTACGTCACAATTTTGTGATTTTGCTTCACTGATATACCAATCAACAAATCTTTCACAGTCGTCATTGTGAATTTTACTATTTGATTTTAAACCAAAATGAATGTCTGTAAATACAGCCGCTTTTTTAAACAGTTGTTCTGTCATGCCTTTTCCTATTATAGTTCTTTACTAGTATACGTGAAACAGTTGTTGTTGTCAACCTAATAGTCTGCCTTTGGGCGTCTCATGTTCTTGTAAAATTCTGCCAATTTTTCTTTGTCTTCTTTGAACACTTCTTGATTCTGTCTAGTAAACGAAGGATTTAATCCGTTGTCTTGCAAGATATCATCTCGAATGTTTTGATTTTTCTTTTCAATGTTTAAAACTCTTGTAAATGAATTTGTAACAGCCGCAGTGTAATAAGCAAACGGATTTAAACTTTTTGACTCGTCAAACTGTAAACCAATTTGCGAAAGTTGTAAAACAGCCTGTGCTCTCATCTCGTCATTGTAAGTATATCCACGCCAGTTTGAACGTGTACCATATCTGTCAGCAAGTTTTAAAAACATGCGTCCTAAGTCCTCAGTCATACGTCCATGACCTTTGTTAAAATGCCCGTTATGAATACCACCTTCCCAGTGGCTTTTTCCTACACAAATTAATTCATCTTTATCATTAAATTTCCAATGCTGGAAAGGTGGAAAATTTACCTTTGTATGTTCGTCAGCCACAGTTTTTGTTTTTCGTTTACGTCCTGGCTCTAACGGAACATGATCAAACGTCATAATCCTAAAGATTAAGTTTGTTTTTTCAATTTTTTTCCAATCAGGCAGTACTTCGGCTTGTTTAACTTTTTTCTTGGCCGCCTTGGCTTCTTCGTACAGTCTTTTACCTATTCGATCTGCTTGATTGCGTTTTGCTTGTGCTATGCTTAATCTATTAACTTTTTCTAAACTTGGCAGTATAATATCATACTGTGCATCTTCGTCGTCTACAAAACTACAGTAAGTTGCCTTACTTTTGTGAATTTCCGCTAATAGATCCTTATTTGTTAAGTATTTCGTTCTTTTCATATGAATCTCCGATTAATATAAGTATTATAAACTACGTAGTTAAAAAAAGCAATAAATATTGTTAACAAAAGGAGCCAAAATATATGAGTACTAATCCAAACAGTTTCGTAGATAAAATAGGAAGTTTCGGAGAAAGGTTTGCTAAAGGAGCCGCACAGGCTACTGGCATCGGCCAAAATCCGGGTGCTGTAAGAGGGTTAGGAAAAATTATTGGCCAAAAGAATTTAGAACGCTTGGGACTTGATTTAGCACCAGGCGGTGGTGCACAATACCAGTCTCCACCGTCAACGCATTTAGCACTAATAGATAGTCGAGTTAAAATCAAAATTTCTCCAGAATACTTACAAGGACCAGCAAGTGCATTAAGCAGTCTTGGTGGAGTTGTGTTTCCTTACACACCTCAAATAGTTGTAACCACTAGAGCCAATTACGAACCTATTCATCCTACACATAGTAATTATCAGTTTCAAGCATACCGCAACTCACAACTGGATGCATTAAGTATTGTAGGAACATTTACATGTCAAAATGTTGGTGAAGCAAAAATGCTTTTAGGTAGCATACATGCATTAAGAACAATTACTAAGATGCATTTTGGTAGCGGTCAAAATGTAGGTGCACCTCCACCGGTAGTAAGACTATCAGGATACGGTGAATATAATTTTAATGATATGCCAGTAGTAGTTGGAAACTTCTTCTATACACTCAATGAAGATGTTGACTATATTGATGTTGCAACCACTGAAGGTGCTAAAACTACAGTACCTACAAGAGCAGAGTTTACAGTTGAATGTTTACCAGCGTTTTCAAGAAGGGATCAAGCATCGTTTTCTTTGGAAGGTTACTCTAAAGGTGATATGAGATTCCAAGGAATGATATAATGTATAAAAGTTCAAGTTTATATGGTACAACACAGTTAACTGAAAATGGTCTAGATATTTTAGACTATAGAAAAATACCAGAAATTGTAAGTGATGTACCTTACTTAATAAAACCACAATACAATTATAGACCAGATTTACTAGCAAGTGATTTGTATGAAGATCCAAATCTTTGGTGGGTATTTAAAAGTAGAAATCCAAACGAACTAGAAGATCCTATATTTGATTTTGTTGCAGGAGTTGAGATTAAAATTCCAAATATCGAAACCATTAGACGTGTAGTTGGGGCCTAACTATGGATGCCTATAGAGATCGTCAAAAAGATGTCAAAGAAAATCCCGAAGCAGTAAAATTTGCAAACAAAGATGATAGTAATATCACCGGCGAAAAACAAGTAAGTGCACCATCTGCTAAAGAACAAAGTTTAGCATCACAAGCCGATAATATAGAAAAATTCTATAATGGAAGAAATCCTAACGTACTTCATTCTTATAATAGTTTCAATTATATTTTTACATTAAGAGCAATAACCAATGATCAATTAAAGGCTTCAAAATATCATTCAGCATTTCAATCGTCTTCTGAATCTTCAAACAGTTATATCGTATTACGATCAGGCGGTTATGCTAGAGATAATTCGTTAGATGCATTTGGTGGAGCAGGCGCTGATGTTGCCGGCGCTCCGAGTACTCCGGGTAATTTTAAAACAGGATCACAAAAAGGAAAAGATCTTTTTATTGATAACGTACAACTAGAAAATGTAATGGACCTAGGAATACAAGGAACTAGTAATTTAGTAACTGGAAAATTTACTGTTACTGAACCTTATAGTGTCGGCGGGTTCTACGAAGAATTGTTCAATGGATCAAAATTTGCTGGACATCAGCATTATTTAGAGGCTCCGTTTTTATTATCTTTAGAATTTATAGGACATAAATTTGAAAAAGATAAATTAAAAACTGAACGGGTACCAAAAGCAACTAGACATTTTCCTATTAGATTTGTCAATTCAAGAATGAGTGTAAATGAAGGAGGATCAACATACAACGTTGAGTTCTTTGCAGTTAATCATGAAGTTAGCAAAACCTTTAATGCAGTATTACCTGAAAACTTAGATGGGCCAACGCAAAGTAATCCATCAGTTTCGAGCATACTAACCCATTTGTTTGTTGAGATGAATACTGTACAACAATCATTACAAGATCAGTTAAAAGAAAAAAACAAAGAAACAGTTAAAGAGAATCCAGTTACTGAAGAAAACAAAACGGCAACGGCTAAGTTTGGCAAAGCCGCAGTTTTTCCGTTTCAACCTCACAAATATATGATTTGGTTTCCAGAAAGTTATAGTTTAGATATAGGCGACGACACACAGATGTCGTCAGACCCTGACATGGGACCAATGGTAAATCGTAATGTTGGCACTCCACCAGGAAAAAGCAAAATTATAATGTTTGACGCTTTGCTTAATAATGTAACAAACGATCAGTTTGAAGCATGGAAAGGCTTTGCTACTCCTTTCTTACAACCTGAAATGGAAGAAGGAGTTAATAAAAAAGATTATCCTGAATATGAAAAAACATTGATCAACTCAAGCGATATTGCAAATTCAAGGATGCAATCTAGCGAGAAACAAACATACACTGGATTTTTTCATGTACCTAAATTGCAAGACAAGGTTGTGGAAGCAGACGAAAAAATTAAGGCAAAGAGAAAAGAAGTAAATGAACTAATAAAAAACATGAGTGATGTTAGTTTGAAAGCGGCCGCCAAAAGACGTTCTATAGAATTAGAATTAGAAAAATATTTTAAAATTCCTAAGAAACAACTAGACACTATTTTAGAAGGTGAAAAAGTTGCAAACGATGATCCTAGTCAAACACGAGCAACATTAACATACCAAAATTTTCAAGATGTTGATACAGATGGTGTAGACTCAAGAAGTAATGCACCTCCTCCGGAACAAGCGGCGATTGGTACAGCAATTGAAAAAGTTAATAAACTCCGCGAAGAATATATGACAGAATTGTCAAATGTTGAAAAAGCAAAAGTTAAAGTTGATAAGGCAAAAGCAGAGTTAACAGAATTAAGCGATCAAAAAGGTAAAGTTTACGAGGAGAAATATCAACGTTATGGAGAAAGCAGGAATCGTTCTTGGCAATTTAAAAAAGGTACGTCACTAGATGCTAACATAGATAAAATTATTTTTGATAGTGTATATTCTACAAAACTTGACGACGAAGCATCTGATGAATATAATCAAACAGGTTATATTAATTGGTATAGGATTGAAAAAATAGCATTTGCCAGAGGGTTTGATACATACACAAACACTGAGGTATATGATTTTCATTATATTATACAACCTTTCAAAGTTCATTATAGTTCGTTGCCTATTCCACAGGATGTATACAACTATGATACAATGCGTGAATTAGCCGTAAGAGAATACAATTATATCTATACAGGAAAGAATTTAGATGTTTTAGAATTTAATCTTGATTTTAACAATGCATTCGCGGCTACAGCATTTTATAGAAAACAAGCAACAGCAGAAGGTGAACAAGGAACAGTTGCACAAGAAACTGTAGCAATTAAACCACCTCCATTATCAGAGATACTTGTAGATCCTGCATCTAACAGAGTCGGCGCACAACGCCGCAAAGCCGCGGCAAAGTCTGCTAGTGCTACATCGACAGCACCTACAGCAAATAATGCCAGCGATACTGCTAAATTTTTACACGATGCATTATATAATACTCCGGGAGAAAAAGCATTAATACAATCAGAGATTAAAATAGCAGGAGATCCGGTCTATCTTTTAAGTAGCGGTGTTACTAGCAGAGCAGTTTTAGATGCTACAAATGTGGAAACAAAATATGGCGAAGTTAATACATTTAGTAGAGAAGGAGATATTTTGTTTAGGTTTGGTACAGCAGAAGATTTGCCAACGTCAGCAGAAGTTGCATCTGGTAAAAGTACTATGTTGTTAGACGAAAGTGTTTATAGCGGATTGTACAAATTAATACGAGTAACAAGTAATTTTAATAATGGGGTGTTTACACAAGATTTAGAAACATTTAGACGTCCTAATCAAAAACAAGATTATGTTGAAAACAGACCAGTATCAGTAACTAAAAATGTTTCTCAAGCAGATGAAACCAAAGCACCAGCAAGTGAAGAAAATCAAGATAAAGCAAAAAAGGCACCAAAACTTAAATTGACTCAAGAAGATTTAAAAAATCTTGCATACCATGGACCGGGAGCATTGGGAGGAATTTCACAACAAGCGGTGGTAGAAATACCATCAGATGCATTAGGATTAAATCCATCTGCTTTAGGCGGGTCAGTCTTTACTAGTGTATCACAAGCACAACAGGTCGCACAACAAATAGCCTCTGGAACATTTGATGCTAAAAGTTTTACACCTGAACTTGCTCAAACAGCAATTGAAACAGGAAAATCCAACTTAACAGATCTCACAACAGGTACAGTTACTAGTGTACCTAGAGGCAGACGGGATATAGGAACATAATATGGCAATCTTTAATAAAACACTAAAAGCAGGCGGCCAAATTAATGATGCAAAATCTGAAAAAATTGCGGAGTTGTCTTCAGGACCGGGACCGTATATGGCGAAGGTAATGAGCAATGCTGATTACACTAAACATGGTAGTTTGAGTGTTATACTATTAGGAAATGAAGACGGATTAACTGATGTTCTTTCTAGCAGAATTTCTTGTAGGGTAATGTTACCTTTCTATAGTGTAAAGGATTATGAGAATGCTGGTGGCGATCCACAAAAATATGAAGATACTCAGCAAAGTTATGGTATGGTGTTTCCATCACCACAGGTAGGAACAAAAGGTCTTGTAATATTCATTAATAAAAATATTGAACAAGCAGTATGGATTGGGTCATTGGCGGAACCAGAAATGAATCACCAGATACCTGACTATGCGGCCAAAACAGATATTGCAACTGATGATGACACTTATAATAATCTAAGTCCTGGTCCTGATGGATTACCTGTTGGAAACTATAATAAAAAGGCATTTGTTGGTCAAACAGGCGACGATAAAATTAAACACCCTGTTGCTGATATTGCATATAGATTAAAAGAACAAGGACTGTTAGCAGACAATATTAGAGGACTTACAACTAGTAGTGTTAGACGTGATGCAGTCGGACATATGTTTGGAATTAATACACCCGGCAGATATTCCGGTAAGGAAAAAATTGTTGGTGCAGAAAACGCAAAACTTAAAGTAACACAAACGGGCGGCCACGTATTTGTAATGGATGATGGTGATTCTGTAGGAGAAAATAATTTAGTTAGATTAAGAACCAAAGCCGGACATCAAATTCTTTTACATGATACAGATGATTTAATTTACATAGCAAATTCAAAAGGTACTGCTTGGATTGAATTATCATCAGAAGGTAAGATGGATGTATTCTGTGACGATAGTATTAGTATGCGTACTCGAGGAGATTTTAATTTATTTGCTGATAGAGATTTTAACGTTGAAGCAAAAAGAAATATTAATCTAAAAGCGGCAAACTATTTTCAAGAAGAATCAAACCATCATAGACAGATAGTAAATGGTTCACAGAGGATAATGGTTAAAGGTAATAGTGATGTAAAAACACTAAACAGTCGATTAGATACAAACGATTATCAAGTGAATACAAACAATTTAAGTATTGCAAATAGAATTGATACAAAAATACAAAGCGGTAACTTTGATCTTGCAACTACACTTGGTATTAGACAAACCGCAGGAACTAGTGTAAACATAAAAGCAAATAGTTCAACAGCAATAACTGAAACATTTGTAGAATCTGATGTGTATAGTAAAGGATATACTACAACCTGGATTAACGATGATAACGAATTAAAGTTTTATCAAGCACTTAAACGAACACAAGATCCTGATTCTCTAGAAGCAAAAAATCCTAGTGATACAGATTACTGGGCCGAGTTTGCAGGACCAACAAATAAAACTGGCGCCGGCAATGGGCAAATTAATATATCTACAACAGACAACGATATTTCGGTTGATACTTCAGGTGCTAATATTAATATTGAAACAGACAAAGTTGTTTACGTAGACGGTACTGAAGCAGTTCATCTTAATCTACCTGGACCAGGACCTAAGCCAACTATATCTGCTAACGGATCAGCACCAGCGGCAAGTAGGTTTATTGATCATCTAGGTGTAGTACAATTATGGGAAAAAGAAGTAACTGCCAAATGGGAAGGATACAACTATTATAGATCTAGCACATTTGAGTCCATACTAAAAAGAGTACCCACACATGAACCATATGATCAGCATGAGAATTTAAATATTGTTGCTGTTTCAAAACAAGCAACGGATAGAGAGAAGTAGTAAATAGCATTATGGCAAAGTATACTGATATTGTAATAAAACCAAATCCTAATACTATCGGAAACGAAAGTAGACGAAGTAACGTCTATAGAGGAATTAGCACAGTTAATCCTCAAACAACAACGTTTCAGTCTTATGATTTAGAGTTAATTAAGCAAGACCTTATTAATCATTTTAACATCCGCAAGGGAGAAAAAATATATAATCCTGAGTTTGGTACTATTATTTGGGACGCATTATTTGAACCGTTTACTGATCAAGTAAAAGAAGCAGTTTTAAATGATGTAAAGCAGATTATTGATTCAGATCCGAGGGTTGATATTGATAGTTTAGCAATAGTAGAAAGAGATTATGGATTACAGGTACAATGTGTACTATTTTATAATAAATTTGATGTATCAGAGGCATTACAATTTACATTTGATAAAGCAAACGCTCTGGGGTAAAAAATAAACTACGCACTTAATAAGGACAATAAATACTGTTATGGCAAGCACTGATAGACAAAATTCACTTTTAGCAAATCAAGATTGGGACAAAATCTACAAAGCATTTACGAATGCTGATTTTAGTTCTTACGATTTCCCAACGTTGCGTAGAACTATGATTGCATATCTACGTGCAAACTATCCTGAAGATTATAACGATTTTATTGAATCAAGCGAATACCTTGCATTAATCGATATGATTTCTTTCCTAGGGCAAAGTTTATCATATAGATTTGATTTAAATGCCAGAGAAAATTTTATCGAACTTGCTGAAAAGCGTGATAGTGTATTACGTTTAGCGAGATTAGTTGGATACAATCCTACAAGAAATACTCCATCAAATGGATTATTAAAAGTTGTTGGAGTTCAGACAACAGAAAATGTACAAGACAGTTTAGGAAACAATTTAGAAAACACATTTATTAATTGGAACGATGACACAAATAGTAATTGGTTAGAACAATTTCAAGTTGTTTTAAATTCTACTCTGCAAGGTGGTACAGTAATTGGAAAACCAAATCAAAGTGAAGTTATTGACGGTGCAACAGTAGAGCAATATAAAATTAATACACAGAATACAGATGTTCCTTTGTTTACATTCAGTAAAAATGTTACTGGAAGATCAATGCAGTTCGAAGTAGTAAGTGCCGGAATTGATGATGGAGCAATAGTTGAGGAAACTCCGTTGCCAGGAAGAATTCTTGGTATGTTGTATAAAAATGATAAACGTGGTAACAGTTCACCAAACACAGGATTTTTCTTTAATTTTAGACAAGGACAATTACAAAGTTCTCCGTTTACAGTTTCTGATCCTAGTCCAAATGAAATAGTTAACATTGACATTCCTGGAATTAATAATTCCGATGTTTGGTTATGGCAACTAGACAGAAACGGTCTACCTACAACTGAATGGACAAAATTAAATTCAATTTACGGAAGTAATGTAATTTATAATAGTGTAAACAAAAATATTAGAACACTTTATAATGTTACAACTAGAGATGCTGATCAAATAAGTTTAAATTTTGCAGACGGAAGTTTTGGCGATTTACCTTTAGGTAGATTTAGAGTATATTATAGAACATCAAATGGCTTAACATATACTATCAGACCAAACGATATGCAAAACATTATTTTGCAAATTCCGTATTTTAATAAAAAAGGTCAAGGGCAAACTCTTACAATACAGTTAAGTTTAGAAGCAAGTTTAACAAATGCAAGTGCTACTGAAACAACTGCTGATATTAGAACAAATGCACCACAGAACTTTTATACACAAAATAGAATGATTACTGGTGAAGATTATAATTCATATCCGCTAACAGCAAGTAATAATGTTGTTAAAGTTAAATCAGTAAACAGAGTTAGTTCTGGAATTTCAAGACAATTTGAAATACAAGATCCAACAGGAAAATACAGTGCTGTAAACTTAATAGCAGATGACGGAATACTTTATAAAAATCCGTATGATAGTGATTTCAACTTTACATTTCAAACACGAAATGATATTTTAGGTGTTATTAGAAATACTATCGAACCTGTTGTTAATAGTTTACCTACAAAAGCATTTTATTATGATAACTTTCCTAGAATTATAACAAGTGATATTAATATTGATTGGGTAAGATCAACTGAGTCGTCAACAAACAGTACTGGTTATTTTAGAAATACAACTAATGCATCACCGATTACTGTTGGAACTTTCACTACAAACAATTTTAAATTTGTTAGTGCTGATAGTTTAGTTAAATTTGTTCCACCTACTGGAAAATACTTTTTAACTGACGGATCTTTAACAAGTACAAAAACAAAAGATAGTTTAAATTATATTTGGGCAAAAACAGTTCAAGTAAGCGGTGACGGTTCGAATGGCGGCGCCGGAAACTTAGATGATGGTACAGGACCGATTGTGTTTAGTGAGAATATTCCTTCACTTGCAATACCAAGTGTTATTATTCCTAATATCGTAACAAACTTTCCAAGTGATTTAGAATTGCAGTTAGTTGATTTAGTTTTTAATTACAAAACATTTGGTATACGTTACGATCAAGCAAACAAACAATGGAAAATTATTGTAAACGCTAACTTGAATACCAAAGATGATTTTAGTTTAGAACGTCAAGGTGACACAACAGGGTCAAAACTTGATAAGAGTTGGTTTGTACTATTTGAAACAGACGGAGAAACTTACACAATTACATATCGTGGCCTAGATTATAGATTTGAAAGTGAAAAACTTATTCAATTCTTTGTTGATAAAGGTATTAAAAAGTACGATAGCGAAACAGGACTAGTAATTAAGGACCAAGTAAAAGTATTAAAAGTCAACGAAGACCCTGTATTGGATAAAATTTTAGAAAAAGATTATCAGTGGGAAATTATTGGCGGTATTTTAAATGCTGACGGATTTGAAGAAGTTAATAAAGTAAGAGTCAATTTTTATGATTCTGACGATGACGGAATGATTGATGATCCGGATAGTTTTGTACAAATTGTAAATCCTACTAATATTGATGCAAGAGGATATAAAGATAAATTTGTATTCTTTAAAACAACTGTTAGAAACGGCATTACAACAACAACTAAAGTTCCGTCTACTAGTTTTGTAATTTTTGATAAAGAAGCAAACGTAAGTAGTTTAACTGGTTATGACAACGGACAGTTATTTTATTTTTACGATTCTAAAGAAGATATTGTAAAGGTTTTTGACAGCGTTAGCGGTACATTAACATTAGATACATCATACTTTGCTAGAGCAGGTAGAGATGGATTAAAGTTTCAATACAATCATAATGCACAGAATGATAGAAGATTAGATCCAGGTAAAACTAATATTATTGATTTGTATGTTTTAACAAGAGCATATGATCAAGATTATAGAGTTTTTGTAAACAACGGAGGTGTTGAACCAGTGAAACCAACAAGTGCTTCGTTAAGACTTGAACTAAATGGTGTATTATCTGGAGTTAAATCAATAAGTGACGAAATAATCTATCATGCTGTAAATTACAGATCGTTGTTTGGGTCTAATGCAGATGCTTCTTTACAAGCAACATTTAAAGTTGTAAAAAGTGCAGGTAGCACAATAAGTGATAATGAAATTAAAAGTAGAATTATTGATGCAGTAAACAGATTTTTTGTTATTGAAAATTGGGACTTCGGTGAAACATTTTATTTTACAGAATTAGCAACTTTTGTACAACAGGAAACTGCACCAGAAGTTGCAAACTTTGTTATAGTTCCAAGAAGTGGATCACAAGCATTTGGAAGTTTATATCAAATTAAATGTAGAGCAGATGAAATATTCATCAGTACAGCAAGTGTAGACAATGTAGAAATTATTGATCAAATTACAGCAAATAATTTGAAAGCAGATGGAAATGTAATTACATCTGTGGATGCTGGCGGAACAGTTTCTGTTTCTTCTAGCAGTGGAACAACTAGCAGTGGATCGACTACTAGCACTAATACAGGTGCAAGTTCAGGTTCAAGCGGATCTAGCGGTTCAAGTGGTTATTAATAGGAACACCAATGGCATATAGCGATAGACAAGGTACCCCGGTAAACATAGAAAACAAAGACAAGTTACGTAATAGTTCTGATTTGTTACCTATGTACTTTCGTACAGAAACTAATAGAAAGTTTCTTGGAGCAACTGTTGATACTTTAATAAACAAGGGTAATCTTGACAGACTAAATGGATTTGTAGGTGAACGTAATACAGAAAATGCAACATCAAAAGATGTATATATTCCAGAACCTACAGACAACAGACGTAGATACAATTTTCTTCCGTCTGCTGTAACAAAAAATCCTATTGACAACACTAATAAATGGACAGGAACATATGACGACCTTATAAATCAAATAGATTTCTTTGGCGGAGTTACTGACAACCATGATAAGTTGTTTCAAGCAGAATATTTTGCTTGGAACCCAATGTTTAATTTTGATAAATTTGTAAATTACAGACAATATTACTGGTTAAGTCAAGGTCCTGATCCAGTTAGTATTTCAGGAAACCCCGGAAACACTGAAAGCGAATATAGTGTTTCCAATAGTACTCAAAATTCTTATGTTTTTACACCAAACGGATTTAGTAATAATCCAACTGTTGTTTTATATAGAGGCGGAACATATAAATTTAAGATTAATGCAACTGGCCATCCTTTTTATATTAAAACAACTAACACAATTGGTATTGGTGATCAGTACAACGATGGTGTTGAGAATAATGGTGCAGAATCAGGAACAATTACATTTACAGTTCCGATAAATGCTCCAGACAATCTTTTCTATGCATGTCAATATCATCAAACTATGCAAGGAATGTTTGAAATTAGAGATACATCACAGGATTTAACAATTGATGTCTCAGAAGAAATTTTAGGTAAAGTAAACTTTACAAGTGCTAATGGAGTAAAATTAACAAATGGAATGAAAGTTAATTTTATTGGTGATGTATTACCTACAAAATATAGAGAAAAAAATTGGTATGTTGAAGGTGTTGGAGATAGAATTACACTTATTGACGAAACAGAATTAGATACTCCAGAAGTATATGCAAAAAATAAAGAATATGAGTTTGATGTTGATCCGTTTGATGACACACCATACGATGATACTGAGAATAGTCCGATAACTCCAGAATACATTACTATTAATAGAGCAAGTAAAGATAAAAACCCTTGGAGTAGATATAATAGATGGGTTCATAAAGAAATTATTGAACAAAGTGCTTCGTATAATAATACATCTCCAATACTAGATGAAAATAATAGAGCAGTAAGACCTATCTTAGAATTTAAATCAAATCTTAAATTGTTTAATTTTGGTGAAAATGGTATTGGTAATGTTGATTTAGTTGATACAGATACACTCGACGTTATGAGTAATGTTGAAGGAAGTTTTGGATACTATGTTGATGAAGTACTTTTACGCAAAGGTATGCGTGTTATTTTTAATTCTGATCCAGATATTACTGTAAAAGGTAAAGTATATGAAGTAGATTTTATTGAATATGATGGTCAATCTAGATTACATTTAGTTGAAAAATATGCACCACTTATTAATGATAGTGTTATTGCAACAGATGGCGTTGCCAATCAAGGAACTTCGTATTACTACACTGGAACAGAGTGGAGTAAGTCACAGCAAAAAACTAAATTAAACCAAAGTCCATTATTTGATTTATTTGATTCTAATGGTAATAGTTTTTCAAATCAAACAAATTATTTTTCTACAACATTTATAGGAAATAAAATTGCAAGTTATAAAGAAGGAACAGGAAGTAATGATCCTATTTTAGGATTTCCAATCAGTTACCAAAATATTAACAACGTTGGTGATATTACTTTTAACTTTGATTGGGACGATAGTGAGTTTACATACCAAGAAAATATAACTGCAAAAACTGTTGATACAGCAAGTGGCCTTGTTTATGATTTTAATGACGAAAAATATTATAGTGGGTGGCAGTTAGTTAAAAATAAAGTTACTAGACAAAGAATTTTACAAGTTTTTGATTTATTTGAAACAACAGATAGAATTGCAGTTAACGCAATTAACAAACCTTTTGACTATGATTTAGATATCATTGTAGAATTTAACGGTGTAACTTATAAAGAAACTACCGACTTTGAAAAAGTTATTGATAAAAACAAATCGACATATGAATTAAAATTTAAGAAACCAATTGCCGGCGGCACCAGAGTAACTTTAAAAATACTTACAGATCAAAAGCCAAATGCAAATGGTTATTATGAACCTCCTATTAACTTAACAAATAATAGTGAGAATAATGATCTTAAAACATTTACACTAGGAAGTGTATCGGATCATTTCAAAACTATATTCCAAGCAAATTCTACTATTACAGGAAAATCAGTAGGTACTAATAATGCTAGAGATATTGCTGATATTCATCTAGATGGTAGTAGATATGTTAAACACAAAGGAAGTATTTTACCTGCAATATTATTTTTAATTCAAGAAGATTTAAATTTTGTAAACTCTATGCGTAAAAATGCTAGAGATTATAATTTCTTTAAAGATGCGTTTATTGCTAAAGCAAGTCAATTAGATAAAACTGATAATATTGCTACCGACGTTGATACAATATTATATGAATTAAGTATTAATAAGTCATCAAACTCCTCGTATTTCTATTCAGATATGGCAGGATTTGGTAAAAAAGCAGAACGTTTAAAGTTTACTGTTAAAAATGGAACACAACAAGTGTTTGCAATTAATAATGCATTTAACACTTCGACTGTAAGTGACCGGGCAGTGTATGTATATCTAAATAATACACAGTTATATTTAGGTACTGATTACGAATTTGACAATGTTGATAATACGTTGACTGTAAAAGTTGATCTTGCAATCAATGATGTTGTAGAAATTATTGATTATGATACTACTGGTTCAGTTATTCCACATACTCCTACCAAGTTAGGATTATATCCATCATACAAGCCAGAAATATTTGTTGATAAAAGTTATCTAACTCCAACAAAAGTTATTCAAGGTCATGACGGATCGATAACAAAAGCGTTTAATGATGAACGTGATGATATGTTACTCGAGTTAGAAAAACGTATCTATAACAATTTAAAAGTAAAGTATAACAGAGATATTTTTGATATTCTTAAAAATACTCCTGGACAATATAGAACAAATAACTTTACTAGCAATGAATTTAACAAAGTTTTAAGAACAGATTTTGGTTATTGGGCAAGTTTATTTGATGTTGATTTTGAAACAAATTCAGTATCAGACGATTCCATTCCGTTCTCTTACAACTTTAACACAATGATTAATCGCCAAGATCAACAGTTACCAGGATCTTGGAGAGCAATTTATAAGTTATACTTTGATACTGATAGACCTCATACCCATCCATGGGAAATGTTAGGCATTACAGAAAAACCAACTTGGTTTGATAGCGTTTATGGCAAAGCACCATACACAAGTGGTAACAAAATTTTATGGGACGACCTTGAA
>Ga0209630_10002646_pt1 | contig 17041 bp, 12 predicted proteins | sample COG_01_FD_184745 | JGI IMG/M metagenome (GOLD analysis project Ga0209630, IMG submission 184745) | Pelagic Microbial community sample from North Sea - COGITO 998_met_01 (SPAdes) (version 2) | ecosystem: Environmental > Aquatic > Marine > Neritic zone/Coastal water | place: Helgoland, sampling... | reverse complement strand
ACCCTTCGGGTTCATTTCACCCTTAACTCTGTCGCATCAACGCTAATTCAGGGCTTAAAGGGCGTAGGCCTTCCCTATTAAACTTATATATTTGATAAGTGAAAATACTACTACTATCTACTACTAAAAAAAACCAAAAAATGAAAATTGGAAACCTAAGTGAGGTCGCCTCAAATGAAAAAGCATACTAAAAAAACTACCAAAATGAAGATAATATGCTCCCATACGGCACAAACAAGAACGCACCTGGAGCATACGCACGATGTCGGCTTTGCTTTGAGAACAAGGATAAACCAGTTGTGAGGTTCTACTAGTAGTAGATAGTAGTAGTATTTTCACTTATCAAATATATAAGTTTAATAGGGAAGGCCTACGCCCTTTAAGCCCTGAATTAGCGTTGATGCGACAGAGTTAAGGGTGAAATGAACCCGAAGGATTCAACCCTTTAAGCTCCGTCAATTCACGCTAATTCAGGGCTTAAAGGGCGTAGGCACAGTACACGTGTAGCTCATACGTACGTTGCACGGAAATAGAATACTTCCGGAAGATCTACGGAAGTACGGTAACTTACTGTCGATCCAGGGGCAGGTCGCGGTGGTCACGGCGACGACGTCTCCAGACAATGATACGTGCACAATATCCCTATCGAAAGCTAACAACTTACCTTCAAGGAAACGTGGACACTGGTGGGTCTCGTTCAGGGAGGAATTCCGTCCCTTTCCGTGCGAAAAGCCGAGAATTTTTCCCCGATGGACGAGTGTTGAATTTCCGCCGTTTTTCAGCGGAAAATCGGCGGAAAACCGGCGGAAAATCACAAAAAATGAGTACGGAGCGGAAAACTACTCGTTACCAATAGACGAGGTGCGCTAAGTGAAATTCGTATGACGCCCAGTCAGCTGCGTATCGGCCAAATTAACGCCAAATTACGAAGACAAAAATTAAAGAAAACGCCCCCGAAAACGGTCTTCCCGCCTTTTACCCGCCGCGCAAATGCACGTATCTGTTGTTATAAATCGCAAATGACTGCCGTGCAAAGTTTCAGGTCAATTCAAGCTGCGGCGGCGCATGGGGAAGCGCGGACGTGAGGGGGCGCGTCTGACGGACGCTCATACGAATTTGGAATAAAAAAATCGCAAATTAATTTGGCGTTAATTTGGTGACTTAGCGCAATTGGTCTATTGCACATAAGTTACTGTACATGTAGGGTAAAATTCTTAAGTTTTTCGCACGGAAAGGGACGGAATTCCGTCCCTGAAAGAGACTAACTGTACAGTCACTTTCCAAACCTCCGACAGAAGCGACGGCTACAAAGATGGCGCCAAGGACGTTTACCTGCATTTGGTTTACAGCCAGGATTTCCGGGTCCTTACTGCAGTAGAAAGAGCTTTCTGTTAACGTGGTCAACTAGAAAACAGTTTTGAGTTAGACGACTCTTATGGCTCCTTACGTTCAGCTCGTGATTGGCCCGGCGGGCTGCGGAAAGGTAAGTAATTGATTGTCATCCAGTTCTTCGTTGGTAACACTAACCCTAAACACTTAACTTAATTGTTCTCTGAGTTAACGCCTTGACTCTTTATTTACGCCTTTCGCAGTCAACCTACTGCAACAGTATTCAACAGCACTGCCAAAGCATCGGCAGGTCCGTGCATGTAATCAATCTGGACCCAGCGGCTGAAGAGATAGCTTATCAGCTGTCTGCCGATGTCCGCGAGCTTATTTCTGTTTCGAATGTTATGGAGGAGATGAAATTAGGGCCAAATGGAGCTTTACTTTTTTGTATGGAATATCTAGAATATTGTATTGATGACTGGTTATCAGAGGTCCTCCAGGGTTACGATGATGACGAATGCGTTCTTTTTGACTGTCCAGGTCAAATAGAGCTTTACTCCAACCACTCTGCCTTCCGCAATATAGTTGAGAGTTTGCATGCGTGGGGTTGGCGTCTAGTTGCGGTTTACATGCTTGATTCTCAATTTATAACTGATGGATTCAAGTTCATTGCTGGTTGTTTGCAGTGTCAGTCGGCGATGATGAGTCTAGAGCTCCCACACGTTAATGTATTGAGTAAAGTTGATGGTTTCGTAGACAAGTCTGTGTTGGACTTATTCCTCAAACCAGAACACATGTTTTTGGCCCATAACTTGCAGGACCCTGTTTGTGGACGGTTTTCTAATCTTACGCGAGCAGTATCTGGTCTCCTAGATGACTATAGTATGGTGTTTTTTCACACACTTGACATTAGCGACGAGCAAAGTTTAGCTGACTTATTGTACACAGTGGTAGGGATGAGTGCGTGCGGCAAATAGTTTACTTTTGTGTAGTTTCAGTTTAATTACTCCACGTCTGTCCTTATTTTTATCAGAATTATGTATCCTCGATTGACTCTTTCGAGGGGATAACACTGTGCAATTCGGAGAATCAACCGATGTCAGGACTTCACGGGATGTCGAAAGCTAGTTTGATGTGGCAAGGATTCAAAGGATGTGATTCAGAATCTGCATGTTTTAATCATGCGCATTTATCTAGCCCCTGCCTCTGAAGGTATATGCAGATTTATAGTACGGAAGTAAATAAAATGTACCTTGGAAGGTACACCTTCAAGTACAATACTTGTACAGTGTATATAAAGTATTTCTGGTAGTGCGAAGGTGTTTATTACATGTAGGGCCTACCTTGTCTACGAGGTATACAGATCAAAGGTACGCTACAGCGTTGCGTTGTGTACTGGCACGCCACTTTTTGTGAAAACAAAACACTTCGAAACTGGCACGCTACCTTCTAAGGTACGTGTACTTCTGACGTCACAAGCCAAATGCCTTTGTACTCGGCAACCTGAAGTGTGGGCAGAACGGGGGCTTTTGGAAGAAGTGCTTTGGAGGTACCTCCGGAAATACGAACTATAGTCACTTCCGGAAGTATAATATTAGCTACATAGACGAGGTGCTACATATCGCAAAATCGTACGAAGGTATGAGCCCAGTCAGGCAAGGTCAGGCAAATTAATTTCGCTACCTTCTACAAGTTATGTACCAGAAATATTAAATCATTAGTATTTTTCGTGATGAACGTGATTTCGTTCTTTCGTTCGTGCCCACGAGCCGTCCCGGCGCGGATGGACCTGAAACTTTGCACAGCTATCATTAAGGATAATAGACGATAGACACCGTCGTTTGCGCGGCGGAAGATCGACGGGAAGGCCGTTTTCGAAACCCTTGCAAGTTTTTTTGAGCTTTTAATCATTTTTCTTGAGAGCACCGACCAACTGAGCCAACCCAGACTAGTCGTCTTTATTTTAGGGGCGTCCTTTAGTGGTCACCCTGATGTTTGTTCAAAGCGGCGACTACGGAGGGATCACAGGGTTGTTGGGCACTGGCCACATGGCGGAACTGTTTGAATTTGTTACTTGCCTGGATCATCGGCGAACCGAACGTATGACGGTGCAGTGTTTGCTGTCTGGTCATTCGCGCATTTGTTCCCGATGGCCGTTACGTATCATAAGTGGCAATCTCAACAACTTGGCGCGCCAGTCCCTTCAGGAATGGCGAGCCACGATAAAATTTATTTGAGAAACCGAAATAAATATTTACTTATATAAAGTTGGCTTGTGTGTATTCTGTGATCACTTTGAATGGATTCCATACATTTGCAAGGTCGCAACATACCTTCGTATGTATTACATTAAATCGCTAGGCAATATTTTTTTTTCAATGCAATTCTTCGCTCATTTTGAAATTTATTAATTGACAGAAAATTTTCGCCAGCTGAGCCTTGCACGACAAAGTGGTCGAATCTTTTTTATCATTGGTAAATCCGCACAAGCATGATCCCTCGCGTACAAAGAAAGCAAAATCGTCGCTTCTGCCTGCGGTGCACTGTACGAAGACATTTGCCAGTCGAGTCTGTTCTGTTGAAAAAGCGAGCTCGAGGTCAAACAGGTCAAGAGCTGGCGGCGGCGGTTCACTAAGTGCGGGAGGGAAAACTGACGGCTGAAGCGGGGGAAGTGGACACTCGAATTGCGGTGCGATCAGACTGAGATTTGCCTTTTCCACCATAAGTCGATTATACAGTTCAAAAGTTTCATGGACGAAGTCGGTGTCTTCCACGTAAACTGTGCCAACAAACATAACAGTGAAATCCTTTGGCTTATTATCCCCTTCCTCAAGAGAGCTTCGTGGTCGTCCAGCTAAATTTACGGTATCCTGCAAGAGAATATACTCGCCAATCTCTAGATCTTCAGCATCTAAATCATACAAATTAACTTTCGAGTCGGTGGCAAGCCACTGCATAATGAAGTCAAGAACACGCGCATTATCTTCACGGTCAAACCAATAATCAGTTGCCATCTTCCCTGAGCCCAAAACTGCTATACGTCCTTTATTTTGACCACGCGATCCGCCCCCATGCCATGTCGCACATACAGGCCTTTGCATGGGATACGCTAATTTACCGCTAGAAAGGATTGTGGCTGCCGGTTTTCGGACCACGAGCGTAGCACCGCTGGGCACGACAAAGGTTAGACCTACATCACCACTTGTGTCGCCAAAATGAAAGGTACTATCATTTGAGCCGCTTGAAATTACGCTCCCAAGTGTCCTCTGTATCCTATCCACTTTACTCAGGATAGATCGTTTAGGCACGCCGTCAAACACGAGTGGCTCTTTGGGGTGAAAAAACGTCTGACGTGAGGTGCTGACCAGCACGTCCCCATTCGTCGATATTCCATATTCTTCGAGCAGGTAATCTATGCTCGTTCCCATTGCGGGCTGACCCCCTTCATCACACAGGAAGAGAATTGCGCCACCACCATGAATGAAATCTTTAAGGGTCTCAAGCTCGGAGAGCGAAAACTTTTCTTGTGGAGACACAAGGATATCAATACCCTCGAGTTTTTCTGCAGTAATAGGACCAGTAAGAGTGGCTAGGCGAAATGTTGCCCGCAGACGACGAAACCATCGAGCAAATCCAGACAAATTGGACTCGGGATGATATTTTTCAGACTCTGTGCAGCTAAACAAGATAGCTGGTCCCCCAGCTTGAACCTAAAAAAAGAACAGAAGGTAAACGTAAAAAAAAGATACAAGGCCATCTTGAGAAAGCATTACCTGAGGGCCGATACGCGAGTTACCGGAACTCTCGCGCATCGCGCTTGCGGAGTAAACCGGTGTCGATTACTTAAACAACTCCCGTCAATCTCGGGTGTACTGGTGTACGAGGTCGACAACTGTGTTCCGAGAGTTCTGTGGTATCCCTCTTCAGCTGTTTCACAAGAGTTTATGTTCAGTTCTACCTTCGTACGAAAGTACTTTCGAAAGTACTTTCGTATGTTTTACCGAAGGTACGAAGATAGATACACTAGTTGTACATGTACAGTATGTTGTAAGTCGTACGTGTACACGTAGTGTTTCTATCTTCAGGTACAGTACTGAGCATATCTACACGTGTACATACAATAAATTACGAAAGTACGTTAGTACGAAAGTACCTTCGAAGATATGATATGTACGTGTACACGTAGGTAATAAATACGAAGGTAGTTTATTGATAAGTTGTTATGGATAGGGCAGTGATAGGGCTAGCTAGCTAGCTGCCTAGCTAGCTACCTTCGTACGAAAGTACCTTCGTAGTCTATTTCAATATCATACGAAGGTACAGTACGTGTCAGTACAGTGCAACTATTTTATCGATAGATTTAAAAAAAAATGACTGTACACGTACAGAAGTTGTTAGAAAGAATACAATAATATGGAATATGTTGATAATAAGTTGTTACGAAGGTACTGTATAAGTTTACCTAACAACTTGAGGGCTATCAACTTATAAATAATAGCCCTACACGTACACGTACAGTATGAATATTTATCTATCTATCCTAGAAAATACCTTCGAAGGTACGAAGGTACCTTCGTAATTATCTTGTACTGTACGTACGTACCTTCGAAGGTAGCTAGTTCCGTACGTAGAATACGTACGGAACGAAGTACTTTCGTATGATGTATGAAAGTTGTTATTATAAATAAGTTGTTACAACGAACTTACTAGCCCTATCTAGCTAGCTACCATTAAGGTACAGTATCATATCAAAAAAAAATCGTTCGTTTTATAACAACATATCTATGAATGAAGGTATAATAAGTAGTACTGTACCTTCGAAGGTACAACTTGATACTTATACAACGAACTTACATATTTATGTTAAAAAAATAAGTTGTTTATACAGTAAGTTACAATAAAATAAAAGTTGCTTGAAATAATTGGGGCTAGTGTAATAATAATAACAATTGCCGTGATTATATTATGATATGTGAACACGTACAATGAACAACTTACAGTATATATAAATAAATAAATAAATAAAATAATATAAACAACTTTTATCATCGACTATGTATTAGAGTAATGGAATTGTACTTCCGGAAGTTTGGGTGTTGTATCGTGCGTGCACGTACTTCCGTAGGGCATATTAAATGTATTAATTTTTGTGAATAGGGATGGGAATACAACTGGAATACAGGGGACTCAAAAGAATCAGGGCCCTACGAATGAAGTACTTCGAGGTACAACGCAGAAACGTACGTACTTCCAGAAGTAAATTAAATTGTTGATATGCGAGTTCAAAACTCAGCCTTTCACGTTACGATCACCGTATTTCTAGGTAGCCCTATATTGAGATAAATTACCTTGCTTCGGACGTGTATATGTACAACTTCTTCCAAAATGTAAATAAACTAAACTTTACCATCGATACGTGCGTGTACAACTGTACATACACTACATAGCTACATACATATGATACTGTACAGAACTGTATCATACTTTCGAAAGTACTTTCGTACTTTCGTACATATGAAGGTGTGAAATTTCCGGAAGTTCCGTACAGTACGTGTACTGTACGTGTACAAATGAAACATACGAAAGTATTTCCGTACGAAGGTAGTCGCCCTAGTGCAATGCTACGTATTGTAGCCCGGCCTATCTACAAATTGTACGTGCAGTCTACTTTCGTACAACGTTGTACGAAAGTACTTTCGTACTTTCGAAAGTACGAAAATACGAAAGTACTTTCGTACCTTCTTGCACGTCAGTCGCACGTCTATTAAATACCTTCGTACGAAAGTACCTTCGTACGAAGGTACAGTACTGTATCTTCGTAGTCATTAATTAATTGGGAGTTCGGGTTTATCTGACATATTATAAACTAACTTTGCACTTGTTATGGCTGCCTTCCAGATTTAAAAATAATAAATAACACCAGAACTATTCGTGTGGAGTCGAGGACACCTTTAGTATTTCGTGCATGGATGCAGTTTCATCAGAGGATTTCCGGGAGCACGTGTGTGGCTTCAATAAGAAGTTTTCAGGTCAAATACTTCTGTAGAAGGTCATGGTTGACTAGTAGTCACCAACGAACGCATTTGAGACGTGCCCTTAGAGCTGATACTACTTCAGCATCAATTCCACGCTTGTTACCTGCGACAGGAAGGCGTCTGGCTGAGGTTCGTTTTAAATTTGGTACCATTACCCGGCATATTGCGCAGTCCGAAGTGATCACAGGCAGTCGAAGTACTACGACAAGAAAAGATATTGGCCATCCCAACTGCACGTATCTTAGTTTCACGCAATCATCGCCATTTCATCACTGATTTCGCAAGATTACAGGACACCCTTTACGGTCTTGCCGCGAGTGCTTCATCAGAAAATAGCATAAAAGTATATATTTATATCCTTTGACTTGATTATTGAGGTGGCGTGGCAATTCTGAAATCCTTTTTTACCAAAGAAACTTTATGCAGCAAAACAGCGACCCATAACAGTTCCACTCGCGATATGCGTCAGTGACGCCCAGGTATTGAATGCATAACTTTGAAACAGTAGATTACAAAAAAGAATCAGCTGCCCGCTTTTGTGCGCAGGTCATTACAAAATATGCACATACAGAACACCTTGAAATTGGTCTTCTTGAAGTGAATTTTTCTTTTGACAGTCAAACAGTTAAGCCCAAAATTTTTCTCGCTAACACAGGATTTACTTCCCGGTCCTTTCACAATATTGCTTGCGAGGAAGACTGGATCTTGTCTGACTGTGAGTTCACGTCAATTTACCATTCAAGATGTTTCTCAAGCTGCATGCAGACAGTACTTATTCTCACTCTCTGTTTTGCAGGCACACCTGAATCCTGGTTTGACTTTACTGGTAACTCACTTTTTTTAATCTGCATTTCATAACACTGGATATCGGAGGTTCTTCCCTTATGAACTATATGATCGACCTTTACACCTGGGAATCAGAGTTCCGAATTCGGAATTCATCACGGTACCAGACAGAAATGTTTTACGTTACACGTGCAAGCGTGACTTTCTTCTGTTTTGTAGGCCCTGGCAAGAAAGTATGGTCATGCTTTAGCGTTGACTTCTGCCAATGAAAGTGGGTCCAGTAGCACTCTCGCCGTGCACGAATTCGAAGACATTTGGATCGAGGTAAATCTCGGAAGCAAGTCAGGGACCCCTTTTGCGTCTTTGATGTTTTTTGTGCAGTGTGCCGCTGTGCTGGATGGAGGGCAAATATACTCAGGTAATACATGTCTTAAACCTATGTGTAATTGTTTTGAGTTGATGGATGCAGAAAGAAGTGGTTCCACAATCGTTGACTTGTCAACTCCTGGCACGTTACAAAACTAGAAAATTATCTTCATTAATTTTCATTGTTTGCTACCGAGCTAGGCTGAACTGTCTTTTCACAGGTGAATTTTCCATCTCTCGTCGGTATGAGAATATTCATTGTCCCTCCTCTCTTCAATAAATTTGACTATGAACTCCAGAGGTGAAAAATGTGGAGAGTTGCAGGTAGAAAACTGGGTTGTGACCATAAATGCCAGCCAAATATTACACTTTTTTACGCGCAGGAAAAGCTGAAGACACGGTACAAGCTACGACTCCGAACAGCTGAATAAGGCCTGCCCCTATTTGAAGGCTATTACAATCGTGCTGATGTCGAGGTGGGTTCGAGATATTTTGGTGTTCTTTTTTACTTTGGACCTTCAATTCTTCTGAAGACAAATACGAAGGTGCAGCCATGATTGCGCTCAACTTTTCTGCCTTCTTCTGTACTACTAATTAGCAGTGGAACCACTGGATCTTCTTCCAAATCTTCTGTTGAGACACGTTCAAAACAAGGCTGTGAATTGATTTTTGCTGTCATCCAAGAAGCAAGCTCCGCCACGTCAGTGACTGTATAAACACGACCTCCTATAGCCAGCGTGTATGCAAATTCAGCAAGTAAGCTGGACTGGATTATTCTCCGCCGGTGATTTGCAACCTTAAAGTGAGGGTCTGGAAAAAGGAAGAACAGCTTGGTAAGCTGGCCTTTCCTCATGAAATTAGCGAGATTTTTCATCGTGTTAGAACGAACACATGAGATATTATCATATCTCCCTGGTTGCTCTTGTCTCAGCGCCAAGCATCGTCGTCTGACAAACTGACTTACTTTATCCCGTATCTCAAAGCCGAGATTTAGAGTTCGTGAAAAAAAAACAGTGCTTTGCTTTAATGTGAACCGCCGAAAGTAGACTGCGAGCAAAAAAAAGTCGTATTCAAAAAAAAATACCGACTACAAGGTTGCGTGGGAAGAGTTGCGCTAAGCGGATGAGTAACCCTCCAAACCCACAACCAACATCTGCAAACTGAACCAGTGGTTTCTCAGCGGAGTTGGCATGTATTGAAGCACTCAAGAACTCGCGATACTCTCTCTCCCACTTGTACTCTTGAGGTTTGATAGGGCTGCAGTAAATTTCGTGGACATTAGCTCGATGGTAATACGAAGCTAGCGTGACTTTTTGAAATGTTAAGGACAGTGAAACTCTTGAACGGTAACACATAGAAAGACTTATCTAGTCTTAGAGGGAAAACCATATCGAACAGAACTCACGTTGGTATGTGCGAATCGCTCAATGGATTGCAGTGCGCTCGCGCGCGGTAAAACTTCTTGCGAGGCAACGCGTTATCCTGCTCGGTAATATAGAAACTTCAAGAATTCGCTCTTGAACCAGCATTTCTATAAAAATCTTCACCTGGTTGTTTACCGCGGCATTGTCTTGCATCTCAATCTAAGTGTGAAACTTCGTTATCTTCGACTGCCCAAGATATCCGGCGGATTCTTTTCCGAACGGAGGCGGAGAATACTTGTCGAAATCGTGCACGCGTAGAGCAATGGCACTGAAGACAGAGTGGCAGTGCACTAGCTAGCCTACGGATGTGCCTTCTTGAAGGTTCGCTCGACATGCTAGGTCTACGTGTACACGTACACGTAGTACTACGTGTACACGTACACGTAGTACGAAGATATGCTACGAAGACTCCTACCTTCGTACTTTCTACCTTCGTACTTTCGTACCTTCGAAGGTAGATATCTAATAATACCAAAGTGTACGCGCGAGCACCCGCTTTTGGGTTTGAGGACCTCTGGGTTTGAGGACCTCGCGTTAGATGATCAGACTGAAATGCCCATACGAATTTCGCGAGGGGCAACTCGGGATCGATGAATAAATAGTCATACGCGTATTGGCAACTCGCGTGCTCGTATGGGCAATCATTCGTAGATTAATACGTGCTCACGTGTTGTGAAGGATCGACATATTTTTTTGGGGCTTATAGAGGTGGCTTACAGTAATAGATATATTTATTATGGAAGCTTAGCTTTTTAGATATCTATTTATGTGGGCTTATCGTTCGATCGACCATTGAAACTTGTATGAGTATTTTCAGTAACTATTGTACACACATAGTCTACAGCTCTACATACACAGTACTTCCGGAAGTACACAACTACACATAGAGGAGGAGGAGGAGGAGGAGGAGGAGGAGGAGGAGACTAGGGGCAGGAGTAGCCCCCAGCCCAATACCATTATCCCGCTACCCCACTACACCACCACTGTACCCCCACTGTGTGCGATGCGAGGTGGCGACAGCTGCGTCGAATAAATAATAGCCCCCGTTCCGGCAGAGCTTCAGGTTGTACAGTCTATGGGCATTTTGTCTGTAACGTCCTATGAGCGAAAACTAGTCTGTCTAGCATGAATAACCCCGTTCCGGCAGAGCTTCAAGTTGAATTCAGAATGCGCGTAGTGAGGCTCCACACACATCACAACTGTACCTGAACATGTCGTCTGCGTAATTCGTCTAGCCTTCAAAATTTGACATATTTGGGGGGAGGCTACCAAGTACACCGATCCCCCTATGGTGCAATAAAATGTTCCGGAAGTAAGAGTTCCGTACTGTTGTACACGTAGTTGTACGAAGGTATCTATCTACCTTCGAAGATATAGATATTGTTGCTGATATCGATATTGTGGACATCTCGGGCATATTTCGTCGCCACAAAGACCCCACCTGCCACCGCAGCCTCTCGAGCTTTCTGCATACACTCTTCCGCGCATTTCAAGTACTTTTCCCTCAGCTTTACGCGCTTGTCATCTTCATCATCCCCTTCAGATTGTGTAGCATCCGGGGCTGGCGCTTGCGAATCATCCACTGCTGTGCGATTGGCTATCCTCTGCGAAAGTTTCCGTAACCTGTGATCATATTCGAGACGTAGACGAAAAAAAACGCGTTAAAAATGGTCATCTTGGCTTGTGAAAGACGCGAACCAGCGAGGTGAGGATTGGTGCCAACAAAGAAAAAGAGTAGTTAACAAGATCTGGGTGTGCCTGGTACGGGAAACGCGCCTTTGGCTATCCATATCAGCGTTTCACGCCGAAATTTTTATAGAGACGATGTCGATTAGCCACGAAAGGTGTTTGCAGCTTTTAAACCGAAGCCGCGGGCACTAGCATGCGCCCTCCCAGCTCGCGCGCGCGGAATGTGACCTCGCACTCAATCTTCGGCTCGAAAAACGCGGTGGACAGGCGAATTTCGAGCCGAAGATTGAGTGCGCAAAACGAAATCTCACTGTTTTTCCCTCAGGGGAATAGTGAGTCACGTTACAAGGAACGCCAAACGAGGTTCTTTAGGCGAATTCCGCACTTTCCGCGATCGCGAGGGGCGCGCGCGCCAGGAATGTGACTCTTTCAGGACAAAAGTTTTCGGTTGGACAAAACTAATTCTATTCGATACCTTCGTATTTCCGTACTTCATTCGTTCCTTCCGTGCATGCAACGTTAGTTGTACAGTACGTGTACGGATGAGTCTCCGATGTGCAGCAAGTCACTGTAAAACTTGACTTGCTTTGCTGTAGTTGTACACGTACACGTACGTGTACCTACGCAGACCAGAATGCGGTTTTTCAGTCGCGTTAAGCTTTTGATCGGCTTTGCGATGAAAATATACTTTCAAACTTTTTGATCGGAATCCCCGATCGCTTTGATCGGGTCTTTGGTCGGTCGACATGTCCCACAATGGGACATCTGAATGCGACTGAAAAACCGCATTCTGGTCTGCGTAGACAGTATGGCTACGGCTACAGAATGTGTACTACTTTGGGAACTTTATCGTTTCGACAAGCTACTCTTTAAGGTCCTCAACATAGATACCTTTACACTTCCTTCGGAGTCGACCCCGCCTACGAACGCCAATTGCACATTGCGAATTGCCCTCTCCTCTATCGCGACTGAGCGCTTGTTGGCAGGGGTAGCACAACAGAAACTTCTAAATCGAGATCAAGAAATACGCCTTTCAGGCGCTTGCTGATGACTGTCGACTTTAGGCACTCGCACGAGGGTTTAGGTTGTGACTTTTCGCCAGTCAACAACGTAAGTTCATTCCTGTTCGCATTCCCATTTCGCCAACAGCTTGGAATTTTCCTAGCATGTCTGGTCAAGCAACCGTAAAGGTTACCCTTCTGAAGATATGCTCGCAGACAACAAAGTTACTCCATCGTGACAAAGGGTTTTTCCGGCAAAGTCCAGGATGCGAAGTTGTTACAAAGTCAAACACAAATCATTCACGTGCGGAACGTTAACTTTCAGATTTGTTTTAATTTTTTCGTTTAGCCGTCGCATATTTTGTGGACGCTTTTATTCATCAGTCTGTTGTTGCGACCCTGGGTGTGGATTTCATACCTGATTCTTTCCAACGTCTACAATTTTTTGATGATGATGGGGTAAACGTCACCCCGAGAGCTTTGTTGAGAAAGGTTCGTGCAACATGAACATATCACTATGTGGGGGTTTTCCCAGGAAAATGTTGGCGACAGTAGGCAACCTCAGTTAAACTTTCCACAGAGCAATATGGTAAAGAATTCAACTGTGCAAGAGTTTAGCAAGTCACTTTGCCTAATCAGTGCCTCAGAAAACAGTGAGGTAGCCAGTTCCGAAACCACCCAAATCAGGTTTATTTACTTCTGCTAGCTTATCGTTTACATGTTCTGATGAGCATTCTCTTTTTTTTCTTGCAGTCCTGACGACAAATCCCAGAACGAGCTGTCAAAATCTTCATTTTTTTTAAGAAAGGCTTCAGAAACACGTATATCTCTTTTCGAATCGGAAAACTTGTGTTTCTTTTCCCTCCTTGGAAACTGTATTTTGCGGGAGAACCCATCTGGATCGACTGCTTTACATCACAGCTCAGCACATGAAGCGAGGCATGCAAGTGAGCTGCGCACTGATGTTCAAACTCAGACAGTTACTGTCTTCACAACATCAAAGGAAGCACAGCACGTATCCGGGGTCTGCACTACACAGCAGTGCCAGGCTGATGTTTGGATAATGCAGGAGTCTATGCTTGAATATCGTTTGAACGTGCGTGTTCTTTCTTTAATGCCGCTGGGAGTTTTGAAGGCTTAAAAGTTTTTTTATTCTGCAGGGAACTGACCAGGTGTTCAGTAAACATATAATAAATTTAGGAGACTCCATTGCTGGCAATCTCGCTATGGGCACTTGTTCTTTTATTACGCACTCTTCACAGCTATACACAGCTCTGAAGATGTTGGAAAAAGTGATTTTGCAAAATGTTTACCATGAAAAGTTACTAAGCTATCGCGATTATAACTTTTCCAAGGTTGGTGAAGTCCACATCATCGCAAAATTGAAATCACACACGTCTTCTTTGTTTCCAGGATACAGAACAGGAGTTGATTCATCTATGGAACTTCGAATGTGCACTGACGGATGAGCGCAACGTCTCTTGTATGACCTGGAATAAGATAAAGCCTGATATACTTGCAGTAGGCTATGGTGAGTCAAACTTTACTCTTCAGCGTGCTGGCTTGGTAGCGTTTTGGTCTCTCGAAAACCCAGAGAGTCCTGAGTGGACTCTCAGTACTCACGTTGGAGTCACTGCAATGGCATTTTCCTCTTTAGACTTCAACTTGCTTGCTGTTGGGCTTTACGATGGCACGGTCTCCATCTACGATGTCCGTTCTCCAGCAGATGAAGCTATTTTGGAGAGTGGGCATGGTACACCAGGAAAGCATAGTGACCCTGTCTGGAAACTTTGCTGGACAACACACGAGTCAGATCAAGAAGAAACCATCACTTCCATATCAACTGATGGCCGCGTGGCACGCTGGAGCTTCAAAAGGGGACTAAAGTACCATGATTTATTAAGAATTAAGCACACCAATAAAAAATCAACAGCAACAGCTACAAGCTCTAGTAAACTATCTACTCACACAGATGCATGTATAAGTCGACATGGAAGTGGGACATGTCTAGATTTTTCCTCAAAGAACTCTTCGGTGTATGTTGTAGGTACAGAGGATGGGATGCTGTACAAATGTTCCTGTTCGCATAGTGAACAGTATTTGCAGAGTTACTACGGCCACAGTGGGCCTGTTCATCAAGTTAGATGGTCACCATTTGCAAGTAATATTTTCATTTCTGCTTCAGCAGACTGGACCATAAAGCTGTGGGATGACGCAAAGTCGTTTCCAGAGTTTACTTTACAGTCGGGTTGCCATCAAGTTTCAGATGTCTGCTGGTCGCCGATAAATTCTACGGTATTTGCCTCAACAACTTCAAGCGGGAGATTAGAAGTCTGGGATCTATCGGTATCTACTCTCAAACCGGCAGTGTCATCAGATGCTTTCAATGAAAAATTGACATGCCTGTCATTTGCTAATACCTCGACTATAATTGCTGTTGGTGGACAAAGCGGAACTGTGGGTGTTTTCCGAGTTCCAGGAGTAAACGTGCCAAATTGCAGTGACGGTATTCGATTGAGGGTGGCCTTGTCAACTAACTTCTAAGTCTTGTGTACTTTACGTTTACCCAGTATATGGTTGCCCCTAGTAATATCTTTGATGTTTTTGTTGTCGTAGTCAATCTTTCTCAAGAATCTCACTTTGGCACAGATAACTTTTTCTCAAGTTTCTGGTTTAAAAGTCTTCCAGGTCACAGGTCACGATCCACTTAAGAACATATTTCAAATAAAAAAATGTGACTTGTGAAGTTACAGCCCAACGTAAATGTGCTGATCTCAAATTCATAGAAACAGTGAACTCAATAGCTCTATTTTAGTTAAATCAGAGGTTTTCTTCATCACATACATTACGCACTACAAGTAGATGCACCCGTACAGATTCAGTAAAGAGCAGGATAAACTTCATTCAGGCAGAGAGGAAGACAGGCCAATAGTTTGAAAGATAGCGCAAGATACTTACCATAACGGAGTTGGTAATCTTCAGGACAACGTGTCCTTCAGCATGACGATACTTCAGTATATAGCGAACCTAGCGTTTTTTTTCCTTAGAAGAGGTCACTAGTTCACTCGGGACACATTCTCACCCGGCCGGGATCAACGTGAAAAAGTGCTGACGCCTTTTCGTTGAAGTCCTCAAAGTTTGCAGCGCAAAGAATTCTCGAATGAGAGCATGATGAATAATCTCCTGAGGATGCCATCAGGGCAACGGCTCGGAAGAACACAAAACTGAGAATATTTCGTCCTCAGAATTCGGTTCCCGCGGGTGGGAGTCCCGTGGGGTTAACTGTTCATATCCTGCAAGACAATAAAATAGGCCCTAGTAGCTAGCTAGTAGCTACCCTACACGTGTACGAATAAACTACCTTCGGAGGTACTTTCGTACTTTCGTACTTTCGTACGTGTACTTTCGAAAGTACTTTCGTACTTTCGAAAGTACCTTCGTAGTACAGTACGATAGTACGCGAAAGTACGAAAGTACTTTCTACGAAAGTACGAAAGTACGAAAGTACCTTCGAAGGTAGCCCTAAGGTATGCAGCGTTGCACTGTACAGACGGAAGTACGGAAGAAGTACTTCCGTACTTCCGTACTACGTCGACCCAACGGTCACCTACCTTCTACCCGGACACCTCGGGTCACTTTTCCCTAACCAGCCTCTATCTGGTTCCATTGTCGTTATTACATAATGTGCGCATAATGTACGTGTACTGAATTGTAGTAACTCCGAGAGATAGATAAGCTCAAGGTTCTACCTAGCTAGCTAGCTAGCTACTTTCGTACTAGATTAGCGCCTCCGCCGCGCGTCGGTAGTTGGGAGAAGGGGGCAAGGCGCGGCAGTGTATTTAGTCTGAAAAGTACAAAAGTTCGTGTATTGGTTTGAAAATGGTTTTCATCGGAAGAGTTCATCATCTAGTCCCGTGGCACGTTTTTGCATACGGGGCTCCAAACGCATTTGATAGGCTGAAATTTTCGTACGTAGGTCCGGGAAAACCCCTAGCCCTCGATGGGAGAAGGTAAACCTTCTCCCAAATAGCTCACTAGTACACTTAATGTCACCTAAGGCACGCTAAACGGCGTACTTTAGTAACTGGTATCGGCTATTTTGCGTTCGAATCCCGTTCAAGCTTGTTGACAAGCTGAACAGTGAACAGTTAATGTTCAGTCAACGATTTCGTTGAATGTGCGTTGCGTTATGCGACGCGGATAAAACTGAATAGTAGTAACTCCGAGAGATAGATATCTCAAGGTTCTAAGGTACGAAGGTAGATAGCTCACTGTGTGTAGATATTATTACACAAAAACTGAGCTCTAACCCATCCGGGCAAAACATGTGAACATCAGCGAGCAACCTAGCGAGAAAAAGCGACCGGGAGTCGCTGAAAAAACTCGCGAGGCATCCCTTGGAGTCCTCCGA
>Ga0209630_10002644_pt1 | contig 17045 bp, 12 predicted proteins | sample COG_01_FD_184745 | JGI IMG/M metagenome (GOLD analysis project Ga0209630, IMG submission 184745) | Pelagic Microbial community sample from North Sea - COGITO 998_met_01 (SPAdes) (version 2) | ecosystem: Environmental > Aquatic > Marine > Neritic zone/Coastal water | place: Helgoland, sampling... | reverse complement strand
TTGAACAGAGCTTCGAGGAAGGCGTGCAGGGTCATGCCGCCGACGGTGGGCCTCGACACCTCCGTGTGCGGCCTGACGAACTCGTGCGCCCGCGCCAGGGCCCCGATCCGGTTCCGGACGGCGGCGGCGAAGGCCTTGGCCTCCGGATATTCCCGCGCCGACAGGGCGATCAGGGCCGAGACCACGGCGAAGATGTTCTTGATCCGGTGGCTGAGCTCCTGGCTCAGCAGCTCGGTGTTGTGCTCGACCCGCTTGAGGTCGTCGATGTCGGTGCAGGTGCCGAACCAGCGCACGATCTCGCCCGCCTCATTGCGGATCGGCGTCGCCCGCCCCAAGGTCCAGCGATAGACGCCGTCGTGCCGCCTCAGCCGGTATTCGATCTCATAGAGGTCGCCCGTCGCCAGCGAATGCCGCCAGACGTCCCAGGCCCGCGGCTGGTCCTCCGGATGGAAGATGGCGTTCCAGCCCTCGCCGTCGGTCGAGCCGACCTCCACGCCGGTGAACTCGTACCAGCGGGCGTTATAGTAGTCGTGGAATCCGTCCGGCAGGGTCGACCAGACCATCTGGGGCATGGAATCGGCGATGGCGCGGAACTTCGCCTCGCTTTCGGCCAGGGCGGAAGCAACTTCGGCCAGGTTGGCGTCCAGGGCCTTGCGTTCGGTGATGTCGACGGCGAGCCCGGGGAAGCGTTCCGGGGCGCCGTCGGGGCCGTAATAGACCTGGCCGCGGGCCACGACCCACCGTTCCGGCTGACCTTCGACGACCAGACGGTATTCGCTGATGAAGGGCGTGCCCTCCTGAATGGCGACCCGCATGTCCTCCATGCCCTGGCCGAAGTCGTCGTTGTGGATCGCGGCGGTGAAGACGCGGATCGGGGCGCCGGCGGCGGCGACCGCCGGTTCGACGCCGTACATGCGTGCGAACTTTTCGTCCGCCACGACCCGGTCGTTGACGATGTCCCAGTCGAAGGCGCCGACATAGTCCGAGGCGGTCATGGCCCGGCGCGTCGTCTCCTCGCTCACGCCGCGCTCGCGCAGGGCCCGGCGCAGTTCCATCTGGGTGATCACCTGCCGCGCCAGAATGGTCAGGGTCTGGGTCTGGAGGTCGGTCAGCCCCTCGGGGCGCGGCCGATAGTCGATGACGCACAGCGACCCGATCGGGAAGCCGTCGTGGGTCACCAGCGGCGCCCCCGCATAGAAACGAATGCCCAGATCGCCGGTGACCAGCGGGTTGTCGACGAAGCGCGGATCCTTCGTCGCGTCCGGCACGACCATGACCTCGTGCTCGCGCATCGCATGGTCGCAGAAGGACATGTCGCGCGGGGTTTCCGTGGCCTCGAGCCCGACCCTGGCCTTGAACCACTGGACGTCGCTGTCGACGAGGCTGACGAGGGCGGTCGGCGCCTCGCAGATCCGGGCGGCCAGGGCGACGATGTCGTCGAACTCCATCTCGGGCGCGGTGTAGAGAACCCCGTAGGCGCGCAGTGCGGCGACCCGGTCTTTCTCGGTCCAGCGATCTGAGGGAAGAGGAACGGCGGTCACGGACACTCGTCAGCTTGCTCGGGCGCCCGGCCCCGTAGAGCTGAATAAATGCAAAGCCAGCGGGACCGTTGCAAGCCGACCTTCGTCAGCACTGTTGAATTTTCACGCCGAAAAGGCCTGACGCGGCCGTCAGTTGCCGGGGCGGCCGACTTCCTCGACGTCCATCGGCGTCGCGCCGGGCGCGACCACCACGCGGGCTGCCGGAGCGGGCGCCGGCTGCGGATGCTCGAAGGCGTTCATCCGGGCGTTGATGGCGGCGATCTCCTCGGCCGTCGGGGTGCGGCGCCCGCCCAGGCTGGCGATGCCGACCACCCGGGTCTGGCCGTCGATCTGCACCGTCCGCGCGGTCGTCGTCAGCGGCTTGCCGTCCGGCCCCATGACCACCTCGGGGGCGTCGGGCGTGGTCGAGGCCACGATCAGGCGCGGGCGAGCGAAGCGGGCCTCGTCGATGACCGGCTCACGCGTGGCGTAGCGCTGGTGGAAGGCGGCGGTCTCGCCGTAGATCCCCTTCCAGCGATAGAAGATGTGGGCGCCGATCTGGGTGATCTTGGCGAGCGTCGGCGACCACCAGGGGTGGACATAGTCGGCGTGATAGTGGGTCGCCGTGCCGACCTTGGTCGCGACATGGCCGGCCAGCATCCGCTGCGCCACCAGCCGCGCCCGATCCCAGGCCCAGCCGACCGGCGCCTGGGACAGGGAACCGTCGCAGGTGAAGCTGAACTGGCAGCCCGTGTTGCGCTCGGCGCCCTCGAACACCACGCCGCAGATGCTGGACGGATAGTTGGGGTCGCGGACGCGGTTGAGGATGACCTGGGCCACGGCCTCCTGGCCTTCAGTGCTCTCCAGCGCCGCCTCGTAATATATGCCCTGGGTCAGGCAGCGTTCGGCGCGCTTTCGGTCGGCCTCGGAGGCCGCGCGGAAGACGAACGGCAGGGCGGGCCGAAGCGCGCCCGAGGTCACGGGCATGGCCGCGTTCATCCGCTGGGCCTCCAGACCGTTGGCGCCCAGCTCCAGCGTCGGCTTGCCGGCGAGCGTCAGGCTTTCCCAACCCGGCGTCAGCCCATAGAGGGCGGCCTGTCTTTCATTCGGATCGGCGCGGATCGCCTGGGCCAGTTGCGACGGGGTCATCCCCGCCGTCATCGCCGCCAGACCCTTGTCGGTCAGGTCGCCCCGGGTGGCGCGGGCCACGGCCTCGGCGGTGCGGTCCATGACCGGACGCGGTGTCGAACTGGCGGCCATGGCGACGCCGAGGGCGGCCAGAAGCGCCGGCGCGCCCGCGGCGATGCGGCGGCCCTGCATCTTCACCCTGGTCCAGTCGATGGCGATCATCGTGCTTTCGGTCGGCGGCGCCCGAAGTGGATACGCCCGGAAGGTCGGGGCGGATGCCAGACCTTCCGGGCGATTTTCAGGCCACGGATTGACGTTCGTTCAGACTCTTACTTCGAGCCGAGCGTCGAGCGCAGCATCCAGGCGGCCTTTTCATGGGCGGCCAGACGCTGGGTCATCAGGTCGACCGAGACGTCGTCGCCGTCGTCCTCGGCGGTCTTCAGCGCCTGACGCATGGTGGCGATGACCGTGCCGTGATCCTTGATCAACTCGGCCAGCATGGCGTTGGAATCCTTCTCCGGATCACCATCGACGATCGAGGTCAGGTTGCCGAAGGTGGCGTAGCCCTGGGGCGCGAACTCGCCGAGAGCCCGGATACGTTCGGCGATGGTGTCCAGGGCTTCCCAGATCTCGCGGTACTGCTGCTCCAGAAGGCTGTGGATCGAGAAGAACTCGGCCCCCCGCACGTTCCAGTGATAGCCATGGGTCTTCAGGTACAGGGAGTAGCTGTCGGCCAGCACCTTGGTCAGTTCGCCGACGACGTCGGTGCGTTCAGCCTTGCTCAGGCCGGTGTTGATCGCTGCGGTCATGGGGAGCTCCGGGTTCAGCCGTTCAGATATCAGAAGTTGCAGTTAGGCATTTCGAGGCCCGAATCCAACCCCGGCAAAGCTTGACGAGGCGGCTGGAAACAGGGGCAAGGTGACCGGGTCGGACGTCCGGGAACGCGAAACGCCCGACAGCGTTGCAGCAGCGTCGCGCGGGTAAGGATGTTCCGCGCGATCGGGGGGTGAATGGACGCAAGGGCGTTCCTCGGACGACTGGCGGCGACCGACGCCCTTCTGGCGCGGCTGGCCCGGTCGCGTCCGCAGCCGCTCGGTGTCAACATCCTGACGGGCCTGGCTTTCGCGGCCGTGTTCCTGGCCTTGCGTTGGGCGCTGCAGGCCTTCTATCCGGCCAATACCGGTTTCATGATCCTGTTGCCCGGGATCATCCTGGCGGCCCTCGCGGCCGGGCGGATCGCGGGTCTTTCGGCCATGGCCGCCAGCCTGATCGGCGGCTGGGTGCTGGTGGGCGCCTCGGGCGCGACACGTCTGATGGATCCGCAAGGCCAGGCCTCGACCGTCAACTTCATGATGGTCGGAATCTTCGCGGCCCTGGTGGCGGCCTCCCTGAGAAAGACCGTCAACTCCCTGGACGACACCGTCGCGGCCCTGAAGGCGTCGGACGTCCGCATGGGCCAGACCGAGCTGGAGCTGGCCGCCATCATCGAACAGGCCTCGGCCGGCATCGCCCGGGTCAGCCTGGACGGCGTGGTGGAGACGGCCAACCGCCGCTTCGCCGAAATCCTGGGCACGACCGAGGCCAGGCTGATCGGAGCGCGGACCGGGGACGTCACCCATCCCGACGACATCGCCCCGACCAAGGCCCTGCTGGCCTCGACCCTGGTCGGCGGGGCGGGCCAGATCGAGAAGCGCTACTTCCGCGACGACGGGTCGATCGTCTGGGCCCTGACCAGCCTGCAACGGCTGCTGGGTCCGGACGGCAAGCCCCAGGGCTTCATCGCCGTCATCGTCGACATCTCCGAAGCCAAACAGACCGAGGCCGCCCTGCGCGAGAGCGAGGAGCGGTTCCGCCTGATGGCCGACACCGCCCCCTCCCCGGTCTGGCTGACCAATGCCGAGGGCGAGGTGGAGTTTGTCAACGCGGCCCTGGCGGCCTTCTACGGCGGCCCCGCCAAGGCGGTTCACGGCCACGTCTGGCGCGATTCCATGCATCCGGACGATCTGGCGGAGGTCGCGGCAATCCAGGCCGAGGCCCGGCCGCTGCGCAAACCCTATGGTTTCGAGGCCCGCTTCCGTCGGCACGACGGCGAATGGCGCTGGATGCGGATTTCGGTCAATCCGCGCTTCGACGGGCAGGACCGCTTCCAGGGCTATGTCGGGATGTCGTTCGACCTCACGGAGACGCGTCAGGCCATCGAGGCCATGGCGCGTCAGGCCCAGCGCCAGCGCTTCGTCCTGACCCTCAGCGACACCCTGCGCGAGCTGACCGACACCGATGACGTCATGTCCGTGATCAACCGCGCGCTCGGCGAGCGGCTGGGCGTCAACCGCGTCGGCTTCGGCGAGCTGGACGCCGAGGCGGGCGTCTGGCGCCTGGCCAGGGACTGGACCTCCGGCGTGGCCTCCAACCAGGGCGAACTGCCGGTCTCGGACTTCGGCGACGCGGTCCGGGACGAGCTGTCCGACGGCGGTCTGGTCGCGGTCGACGACGTCGCGGCCGATCCCCGCACAGCGCCCGACCTCGCCGCCCACATAGGGATCGAGGCCCTGGCCTTTGTCGCCGTCCCCCTGATGCGCGGCGGCCGCCTGCGCGCCTTCCTCAATGTGGCTTCGGCCCACCCCAGGGTCTGGACCGCCGACGAACTGGGCCTGATCGAGGAGGTCGCCGAGCGCGCCTGGGTCGAGGTCGAGCGCACCCGCGCCCAGGCCGAGGTCGTCGAGAGCGAGGCCCGCTTCCGCGCCATCGCCGACACCGCCCCGGTGCTGATCTGGGTGACCCAGCAGGACCGCCAGCGCGCCTTCGTCAACCAGGCCTATGTCGCCTATATGGGCGGCGACTATGAAAGCGTCCGCACCGCTGACTGGCGCAGCTTCATCCACCCGGACGATCAGGACCATCTGGTTCGCGAATCCCTGGCCGGAGAGGCTACGGGCCAGCCCTTCTCCCTGGAGGCCCGCTACCGGCATCATTCCGGCGAGTACCGCTGGCTGAAATCCTTCTCGCGCCCGCGCCTGGGTCCGGGAGGTCAGGTGCTGGGCTTCGTCGGCGTGGCCTTCGACGTCACCGACGCGCGCGAGGCCCAGGCGCTGCTGGCCGAATCCGAGGCCCGCTTCCGCACCGTCGCCGACAGTGCGCCCGCCCTGATCTGGATGACCGACGAACGTCCGGGGATCGTCTTCACCAACAGGCGCTACAAGACCTTCTTCAACGTCGACGCCGAACAGATCCAGGACGACCGCTGGATGGGCTTCATCCATCCCGACGACCTGAAGATCTTCTCCCTGACCTTCCTCAGGGCCTTCAAGGCGAGGGACAAGTTCGAGGCCGTGATGCGTGTCCAGCATCCGACCTTCGGTCAGCGCTGGCTGCGGTCCGAAGGCGTGCCGCGGTTCGACGCGACCGGCGCCTTCCAGGGCTATGTCGGCGCCAGCCTGGACATCACCGACGCCAAACGCGCCGAGGAAGACCTCAAGCGCATCAACGAGCTGCTGGAAGAGCGCGTCGGCGAGGCGCTGGCGGAAAAGGCCAAGGCCGAGGCCGACCTGATGCACGCGCAGCGGATGGAGGCGGTCGGCCGCCTGACCGGCGGGGTGGCCCACGACTTCAACAACCTGCTGACCGTGGTCATCGGGGCGCTGGACATGATCCTGAAGTCGCCGGACAACGCCGCGCGCCGCAAGAAGCTGGGCGAGGCCGCCCTGGCCGCCGCCCGCCGCGGCGAGGGCCTGACCCACCAGTTGCTGGCCTTCTCGCGCCGTCAGGCCCTGCGGCCCGAGCCGGTCGATCTCAACGCCCTGATCCAGGAGAGCGAGCCCCTGCTGCGCCGCGCGGTCGGAGAGGCAGTCGAGTACCGGATGAAGCTGAAGCGCGGCGGGGCGCGGGTCAGCGTCGACCCGGCCCAGTTCGAGGCCGCGCTGCTCAATCTGATGGTCAACGCCCGGGACGCCATCGGCTCGAAGAGCAAGGGCCGGATCACGGTCCAGACGACGGCGACTTCGGTCAAGGCCGGCGACGTCGCCGAACTGGCGGCGGGTCAGTATGTCTGCGTCTCCGTCTCGGACAACGGGGCGGGCATGGACGCCGCGACCATGACCCGGGTGTTCGAGCCCTTCTTCACCACCAAGGCGGTCGGCAAGGGGACCGGCCTGGGCCTCAGCCAGGTCTATGGCTTCGCGCGCCAGAGCGGCGGCGGCGTCCACATCGCCTCGACCGTCGGCCGGGGCACGGAGATCAAGCTCTATCTGCCGCCCCTGGACGCCTCCGAGACCGTCGCCGCGCCCGAGGATCATGACGAGATCGACGCCATCCCCTCGGGCCGCCGCCTGCTGCTGGTCGAGGATGACGTCGGGGTCGCCGCCATCGCCATGGAACTGCTGACGGGCCTGGGCCTGGACGTCGAGGCGGCCGAGACGGGCCCCGAGGCGCTCGAGCGTCTGGCCGCCCGGTCCTTCGACGTCATGCTGACCGACATCGTCATGCCCGGCGGTATGACCGGCATCGAGCTGGCCCGCGCCTGTGCCGACAGATATCCGGCGATGCGCATCCTTCTGACTTCGGGTTATGCCGGCGACGACGTCGACGAGGCGCTCAGCGACGCCCCCTGGCCCTTCCTGAGGAAGCCCTATTCCGGCGACCAGCTGCGTCAGGCCCTGGGCGAGCTCCTGCCGCTGACCTGATCAGGAACGGCGTGAGCCGCAAACGAAAACGCCGGCGAGGATCCCTCGCCGGCGTCGTGGTCTTCAATGAAGAGAGCCCTTAGCGCTGACGCGCCTTGCGGGCGGCGTAGCGGGCGTCCCGCGCGGCCTTCTGTTCTTCCTTGGAAAGCTGCTTGCGCTCCTTGCGGGCGGCGCGCTTCTCGGCGTCGATGGCCTCCTGGCTGGCCATTTCCTCGGCCAGACGGGCGGCTTCCTTCTCGGCCTTCTCGCGACGCACCTCGGCCTTGGCGAGCTCGTGCTGCTGACGCAGGGCCTCCTTCTCGGCGGCGCGCTTTTCAGCCAGCTTTTCGAACTCGGGGTCGGGGGCGGCGGCCTTGGGCTTGAACTTGGCGAGCAGCGCCTTCTTGGCGTCCTGCTGGGCGGAGATACGGTCGTTGAAGCCGGTTTGTTTCAGATCTCGCATGCGTAGGGTCGGTTGTCCTTCAGACGGGTTCAGGTCACGCGGCGTCGCCGGGTGACAGCGTCGCGTCTCTTAGGGAGGGGCTCCGCCGAAACTAAGGCGAGCCGAGGCGGGTGGGACAAAGCGGAATCCGAGCCGAAAAGCAAGGTTCGCCGTTGTGCCAAAACGCAGATGACGCCGATCCGTCGCGGATGGCGCCCCTGCGACAACAGCCGATATAGGGACGCGACCGCAAAAATCCAGCCCGCCCCACCTCGGCGGGCCCAGCTCGACGACTTGCGATCAGTGCGGCTTCTGGGCCTGGCCGATCGCGGTCCCGGCCGCGCCGCCAACGGCGGCCCCGACCGGTCCGGCGACCACGGCCCCGGCGACGGCGCCGGTCGCGGCCTTTTGTTCGATGGTGTGACCGCAGGCGCAAAGGGCCAGGGCGGAGGCGGTCAGGACGGCGGCGGTCAGGATGCGGGTCATGCGTAAGCTCCGGAATGGTCACGCTTAACGCCCGCTTAACGGACGCGGTTCCGTGATTCAGGCCGGAAAGTTGTCCACACTTTCAACGCCTCGCTGAAGACAACAGAATTCGCGACGTTCAGTTTATGTCACAAACGGATCATCATCGCTCAGTTGATTAGTGAAGACGCAATACAGTAACCATCATCCAGACTGAAACGGATATATGGTAAAATCGCACACGCGACGCGCGAATGCCTCCGGGCCGCGCCAAATTGCTGCACCGCACCCCTCGCTTGCGAATCAAACACATTGACGCCATAAATGGATGGCTTAAGGCCCGACCTCGACGACCGGCCGTTCGCTGATCGTCGATTTCCGCAGTCGACGCGATGACCCCGAAGAGGGCCGCTTCGGTTTGCGAAGACGACCCCGGGGGCTGCGTTTCTCGCCCTGCTGAACAGGACTACGCCTTTGTTCCATTCCGCGCAGACGCGTGCGAACACGCCTGCCGATCACGTGGCCCGCATCCGGCCCGCGACGGCGGCCGCGATGTTCGGTGGGCTGGTCGGACTGGCCATCGGTTGCGCCTATATGGGCGGCACGGTGGCCAAAGCGACGACCCTGCGCGCGCAGGCGGAACGGCTGGAAGGCGCCACGGCGGCGGGCTTCACCGAAGAGGCCCTGTCGGCGGCCGCCGGCGGGCTGGACGAAAGCGCCCTGGCCATCGCCCGGCGCCACGACCCCTATACGGTCGCCGGCGGCGCCCAGCGTGACCGTCAGGCCGAGTTGATGACCGCTCGCCTTGAACAGCTGCGTGGCGAACCCGCCGACAAGGCCCTGCGCCGCATCAGCCTGGCCAGCGACCCTGCTCGTCCGTTCCGCATGGGCAACGCCCTGGACGCCTCTCGCGATCTCGAATGCCTGACCCAGGCCGCCTACTACGAAGCGCGCGGCGAAGGCCGCGACGGCATGCAGGCGGTGGCCCAGGTGGTCCTGAACCGCGTCCGCCACCCCGCCTTCCCCAAGAGCGTCTGTGGCGTGGTCTTCCAGGGCGCCGGCCTGCGCTCGGGCTGCCAGTTCAGCTTCACCTGCGATGGTTCGATGCGCGCCCGCGTCAACCCGATCGCCTGGAACCGCGCCCGCGACGTGGCGTCCAAGGCCCTGTCCGGCGCCGTCTACGCCCAGGTCGGGACCGCGACCCATTTCCACACCACGGGCGTCTCGCCCGGCTGGCGCGGCGCCCTGATTCAGGTCAGCCAGGTCGGCCACCACCTGTTCTATCGCTTCGGCGGCCGTTCCGGCTCCAACGCCGCCTTCAGCTACGCCGCGCGCCCCTCGGATGAGCGTCCGCAGCTGATCCAGGCGGGCCTGGATCCGACCGTCCCGGTGCGTCAGGCCGGTCAGGCCGTGGCCTACACCATGGTCCTTGCCCAGGAAGCCATCACGCGCGGCGAGACTCCGCACGCTCCGGAAGCCCGCCCCACAGCCCCGGCGGCCGCGGCTTCTTCTCCCGCGCCGGCCCCGGCCGCCACGCCCGCACCGCGCATTACGCCGGCCGAACGTCCCGCGTCGCCGACGACCACGGCCGCGTCCGCCTCGGTCGCCACGCCGCAAGCCTGATAGAGGTCTAGCGCTCCTGCACCCGCCAGTGGGTGGTCAGGTTCTGCTTCAGATTGCCGTAACGGCCCTGTTCGCCGAGGTTGACGTCGGCGTCGCCCGGCTGGCCCGACTGTGCGCCGGTCAGGACATCGCGTCGGTCCGACGACATCTTCAGTTCGTCTGCGGGCAGATTGCCGGCGGCGGCGAAGCTGCGTTGCTCCTTGGGGATTTTCAGCGGCTTGCTCATGAAGACCTCCTTGATCTCTCAGGGAGTTAAACCCCCGGGACTCAAGGCTGTTCCGGAACGCCGCTTTTCGGGATCAGGGCAAACCCTCAGATCGCGTCCAGACCGACGTCCAGCGCCGCCGCCGAATGGGTCAGGGCGCCGACCGAAATCACATCCACCCCGGTCTCGGCGATGGCCCGGACGGTCGACAGATTGACCCCGCCCGAGGCCTCCAGCGTCACCCGACCGCCGGTACGCGCCACGGCGGCCCTCAGGTCATCGAGGCTGAAGTTGTCGAGCATGACCACGTCCGGCCCCACGCCCTGATCAACGAGCGCCAGCGCCTCGTCCAACTGGCCCAGGCCGTCGACCTCCAGCTCGATCTTCATGAGATGGCCGGCCATCTCGCGCGCGCGGCGCACGGCAGGCTCCACCCCGCCGCAGACGGCGACGTGGTTGTCCTTGATCAGGATAGCGTCATCCAGACCGAAGCGATGGTTGATCCCGCCGCCGCAGACGACGGCGTGTTTCTCCAGCGCCCTCAGGCCCGGGGTGGTCTTGCGCGTATCCGCGATGCGGGCGCCCGTGCCTTCGACCGCCCGCACATAGTCGCGGGTCAGGGTGGCGACCCCGCACAGCCGGCCCAGCAGGTTCAGCGCCGTGCGCTCGGCCGACAGCAGCGCCCGGGCGTCGCCCTCGATTTCGGCCAATACCGCGCCCGCTACGAAGGCCTCGCCGTCGCGTACCCGGATCCCGACCGAAGCCTTGGGGTCCATGGCCAGCACCGCCAACCGCACGCAGTCGATGCCCGCCAGCACCCCGGCCTTGCGCGCCCCGACCACGGCCCGCATCCGGGCGCCGTCAGGAATACAGGCCTGGGCCGTCACGTCGCCCGCCCGGCCCAGATCCTCGGCCAGGGTCGCGCGCACGATCGCATCGATCATGATGTCCGGCAGTTGTCGCATGAGCCTATTCCGCCGCCATCATGACCACGCCCGCGGGCGTCAGCCGCACCCGGGTGTGTTCGGCCTTGTCCCGTGTCAGCGGATAATCCGAACGGAAATGCCCGCCCCGGCTCTCATGCCGCGCCAGCGCCGCCTCGGCGATCAGCCGCGCCGTGACCAGAGGCAGGGCCTCGCCCTGTTCGTCCTCCAGCCGCCCGATCAGCCCCAGCAGACGGGTCAGGCCGCCTGCGTCGCGGATCACGCCCGCATCCCGGCTCAGTCCCTGACGCAGTTCCAGCAGGGCCTCGGGCGTCATGTGACTGACCGGCCCGACCGTCGTCACAGGCTCGCCGCCCGTAGCGGCTTCAGCCGCCGCCGACCGGCCGGTGCGGCGCCCGAAGGCGGCCGCTTCCAGCAGGGAGTTGGAGGCCAGACGGTTGGCGCCGTGCACCCCCGTCGCCGCGCACTCCCCGACCGCGAACAGACCCGGCAGGGTCGTGCGCCCGTCCGGATCGGCGGTGATCCCGCCCATATAGTAGTGGGCCGCCGGGGCCACCGGGACGGGAGTGATGCGCGGATCCAGCCCCGCCGCCATGCATGAGGCGAAGACCGCCGGAAACTCCTTCGGGAAATGCTCACCTATGGCCTTCGTGGCGTCGAGGAACGCGCCGCGCCCCTCGGCCCGCGCCCGGTGCACCGCCCGCGCCACCACGTCGCGTGGGGCCAGATCGGCGTCGTCCGCCGGGCCCAGGATGAAGACCCCGTCCTTGTCGATCAGCCGCGCCCCCTCCCCACGCAGGGCCTCGGTGGCCAGGGGCATGGGATCGAGGCCGACGTCGATGGCCGTCGGGTGGAACTGCATGAACTCCGGGTCCAGCACCTCGGCGCCGGCCTTGTAGGCCAGGGCCAACCCCTCTCCGAGCAGGGCCGCGGGCGTCGTCGTCGCGCCATACAGGCCGCCCGCCCCGCCGGTCGCCAGCACCACGGCCGACGCCAGAACCTCGACCATTTCGGCGCCGTGTCGCTCGATCAGGGCCCCGACCACCCGGCCGGTCTCGTCCTGCAACAGGCCGCGCAGACGCCCGTCTTCCCAGACCGTGACATGCTCCGCCGCTCGCACGGCGGCCACCAGCGCCGACAGGATCGCCCTGCCCGCGCCGTCGCCGCCGACCCGGGCCACCCGGGCCATCGAATGGGCCGCCTCGCGCGAGACGGCGAAGCCGCCGTCGGCCTCGCGGTCAAAGGGGGCGCCCAGCGAGGCCAGCCACTCCACCGTCGCCCGGCCGTCGTCGGTCAGGACCTCGGCCGCATGGTGATTGACCAGACCTGCGCCCGCCGCCTCGGTGTCCTTCAGGTGAAGCGCCGGGGCGTCCTTCGCCGACAGCGCCGCCGCCACCCCGCCCTGGGCCCAGGCGCTCGAGGCGGACTGGAGCAGGGGCGCGGGCGAGACCACCAGCACCTTGGCCGGCGCGGCTTCCAGCGCCGCCGACAGGCCGGCCAGACCGCCGCCGATGATCAGCGGGCCGTCGTGCCGGAGGCGCTCTCTCGCGCCGACCCCACTCGAAATGATCCGGGCCACCTCAGATCAGCTCCACCGCGACGTGGTGTTTGGCCTTCACAAGGTCATAGCGCGCCGGGATCGGCGGCGGCGGCAGGTCGATCATCCGCTGCACGGCGAGCGCGGCCTTCTCGATCATCTCCGGCTCGACGGTCACCTCGAACTTCATGTCGCGCAGGCAGTCGCGGATGTTCTCCAGGGTGATGCGCTTCATGTAGGGGCACATGTTGCACGGGCCGATGAAGTTCACCTCGGGCACGTCGCCCTTGATGTTCGACGCCATCGAGCATTCGGTGATCAGCACCACCTGCCTGGGCTTCTTCGCCATCACATAGTCGGTCATCGCTGCGGTCGATCCGGCGAAGTCGGCGGCCGACAGGACGTCCTCGGGGCATTCGGGGTGGGCGAGGATTTCGGCGCCCGGATAGGCCGCGCGCATCTCGGCGATGTCGGCCCCGGTGAAGCGCTCATGCACGATGCAGCGGCCCTTCCAGGCGATGATGCCGACATTGGTCTGGGCCGCGACGTTGCGCGCCAGGAACTCGTCGGGGATCAGGATGACCTTGTCGACGCCCCACTCCTTCGCCGCCCATTCCACCACCTGCACGGCGTTGGCCGAGGTGCAGCAGATGTCGGTCTCGGCTTTCACGTCGGCGGTCGTATTGACATAGGTGACCACCGGCAGGCCGGGGTAGCGCTGCTTGATCAGCCGAACATCCTCGCCCGTGATGGCCTCGGCCAGCGAACAGCCGGCCTTCAGGTCCGGGATCAGGACGGTCTTGTCCGGCGACAGGATCTTCGAGGTCTCGGCCATGAAGTGGACGCCGGCCTGGACGATCACCTTCGCGTTCGACCGCGCGGCCTCCTTGGCCAGACCCAGGCTGTCGCCGACATAGTCGCCGACGCCGTGGAAGATCTCGGGCGTCATATAGTTGTGGGCCAGGATGACGGCGTCGCGCTCCTTCTTCAGGCGGTTGATCTCGACGATCAGCTCCGCCTGGGCCGGCCATTCGATCGGGGTGACGTGGTCCTTGACCTTCTCCCAGACCGGGGCCGTCTCGCGCGCCGTGCGCTCCGAAAGACCGAACATTCCATCCGCCATCGCGGGTCCTCCTGATGGGCGTTCTCGATCGCCCCGACTTATGCTCAACTTGAACATATGTGCATTCAATGTAGGCCGATCTTCGTGGGGCGCAAGCGTAAATGCGCCGGATCGCGACGGGTTTTCCTTCACGCCGAAAAAGCAAAACTCTCTGCCTCAGGGGCAAACGCTCGCTCGCACGCGACCGTAAAAGCGGTGCATTAATGCTCGACCCAGCATCGACGGCAGCCTAGACGACAGCTTCCTTTCTCACCTCGCTGATTTTCCGAGACGTTCGTGCAAGACACCATCCGCCGCATCCTGACCGCCCGGGTCTATGACGTGGCCGAAGAAACCGCCCTCGACGCCCTGACCCGGCTATCGCGGCGCCTCGACCGCCCGGTCTTCCTGAAGCGCGAGGACCTGCAGCCGGTCTTCTCGTTCAAGATCCGCGGCGCCTACAACCGCATTGCCAATCTGTCCGAGGCCGAACTGGCGCGCGGCGTCATCTGCGCCTCGGCCGGCAACCACGCGCAAGGTGTGGCCCTGGCCGCCGCCACGCGAGGCGCCAAGTCGACCATCGTCATGCCGGTGACCACCCCGGGCATCAAGGTCGCGGCCGTGCGTGCGCGCGGCGGCGAGGTGGTGCTGCACGGCGACGGCTTCGACGACGCCTATGCCCATGCCCGCGAGATCGAGGCGAAGACCGGCGCCACCTTCGTCCACCCCTTCGACGACCCCGACGTCATCGCCGGTCAGGGCACCGTCGGGCTGGAAATCCTGCGCCAGCATCCCGACACGATCGACGCCGTCTTCGTGCCTATCGGCGGCGGCGGCCTGGCGGCGGGGGTCGCGGCCATCGTGCGCTTCCTGCGGCCGGGCACGAAGATCATCGGGGTCGAGCCCGTTGACGCCCCGACGATGAAGGCCTCCATCGAGGCGGGCCATGTCGTCACCCTCGATCAGGTCGGCCTGTTCGCCGACGGGGTGGCGGTGCGCCGGGCCGGGGACCTGACGTTCGAACTGTGCAAGGACCTGCTGGACGACATCGTCCTCGTCGACACCGACGCCATCTGCGCGGCGGTGAAGGACATCTTCGACGACGTCCGCGCCGTCGCCGAACCGGCAGGCGCCCTGGCGCTGGCGGGCCTCAAGGTCTGGGCCGCCGCCAATCCCGGATCGGGGGCGCTGGTGGCCATCAACTCGGGCGCCAACCTCAATTTCGACCGGCTGCGTCACGTCGCCGAACGGGCCGAGATCGGCGAGGGCGCCGAAGCCCTGCTGGCCGTCGCCCTGCCCGACGACCGCGACGCCTATCGCCGCTTCCTGGGTTCGCTCGACGGCCGCTCGGTGACCGAGTTCAACTACCGTTGGAGCAATACCGGCGCGGCCCACTTCTTCGTCGGTGTCGGGCTGAAGGACGGCGCGGCCGAGAAGGACGCCCTGATCGCGGCCCTGCGCGCTGACGGCTATTCGGTCGAGGACATGAGCGAGAACGAGACCGCCAAGCTGCACGTCCGCTATATGGTCGGCGGCCGCGCCACGGGTCTGGGCGACGAACGCATCCTGCGCTTCCAGTTCCCCGAACGCCCCGGCGCCTTCCTGCGCTTCCTCAACAGCCTGCAGCCCGCCTGGGCCCTGACCCTGTTCCACTACCGCAACCACGGCGATGACGTCGGCCGGGTGCTGGCCGGCGTCTCGGTCCAGCCCGGCGAACGCGAGGCCCTGGTCGCGGCGCTCGACGGATTGGGCTATCCCTACGTCGACGAGACCGACAACCCGGCCAGTCGCCTGTTCCTCGACGGAGTGTGACCCCATGCGCAGCGACGCCACCCGCCGCGACCTGATCCTCGCGGCCGCCGCCGCGCCCCTTCTCGCCGCGACCTCCGCCTGCGCGACCCCGCTCTTCCCGAAGTCCCGTGACGCGGCCGGTCAGGTCTGGACCTTCGATAAACTCGCCGACATCGGCGGCCATCCGACCCATGTCGAGGGCGCGCCCGTCCTGACCGACAGCCCCTGGGGTCAGGCGGTGAAGTTCGACGGCGTCGACGACGCCCTGTTCATCGATGACCACCCGCTGGCCGGCGCCGAACACTTCACCTTCGAGGCCCTGTTCCGTCCCGACGGCGGCGCCTTCGAGCAGCGCTGGTTCCACCTCGCCGTCGACGAGCCCGCTCCGGCGGACGGCTCGGCGCCGATCGGGACCCGCTTCCTGTTCGAGATCCGGGTGGTCGAAAACGAATGGTACCTCGACGCCTTCACCAAGGGCGAGGGCTATAATCTGACCCTGATCGACCCGGCCAAACGCTTCCCCGTCGGCCAGTGGTTCCATGTGGCCCAAACGTATGACGGGACCACCTACCGCAGCTTCGTCAACGGGGTGGTCCAGGCCGAGGGCCCGCTGGCCTTCAAGCCGCAGGGTCCCGGCAAGTCTTCGGTCGGCTGCCGCTTCAACAAGCGCAACTACTTTAACGGCGCGGTCCGCGAGGCCCGCTTCCACGCCGAGGCCCTGACGCCCGACCGGTTCAGCAACCCGTTCGCCTGAAGGCCTGAGGCTACGAGGCCTCACCCTCGACCGAAGCCCAGACGGGCATCACGAAGCGAAATCGCGTGCGTTCCGCCGTCGATTCCGCATCCAGCGATCCGGCGTGCCCCTTGGCGATCTGTGAGGCGATGTAGAGCCCAAGCCCAAGCCCGGCCTGCGGCTCATCATTCTTCGGACGGTGGAAGGGCTTGAACAGATGCGGCAGGGCGTGGTCCGGGATCGGGTCGCCCGAGTTGGTGACCGACAGTTCGAAGAACTCGCCCTCGCACAGGGCGTGAACATGCACCACGCCGTCAGCCGCGCCATGGGTCAGGGCGTTGGCCAACAGGTTGGACAACAATTGCCCCACCCGGTCGGGATCGCAGGCGACCGGCCGGTCCACCCGGATATCGGTGATGATGGTGCTGTCGGGCCAGGCGCTGCGCAGTTCCTGCACCACCTGTTCGATAACGTCATGCACCCGGGCCTCGGCCTGACGCGCCAGCGGAACGCCGCCACCCAGCCGCCCCCGCGCGAAGTCCAGGACGTCGGCGATCAGCCGTTCCATCCGGTGGCCGCTGGCTTCCATCTGACTGACGATCAGCCGGGCCCGGTCGTTCAACGGGGTGGTCTTCAACAAGGTCGCGCCCGCCTGGATCGCCGCCAGCGGATTGCGCAGGTCGTGACCGAGGACGGCGATGAACTGATCGCGCAGCACCGCCGCCTCGCCAGCATCAATCAGAGCGGCCTCTGAGGCGGCCAGTTGGTCCCCGGCGTCCAGATGGAAGGCGATCAGTTCGGCGAACAGTTTGAACATCGACCGGGTGTGGGGCGTGTCGACGACATGCGGGTTGGGATCGATGGCGCACAGGGTGCCGAACATCTCGCCGTACTGAT
>Ga0209630_10002640_pt1 | contig 17060 bp, 15 predicted proteins | sample COG_01_FD_184745 | JGI IMG/M metagenome (GOLD analysis project Ga0209630, IMG submission 184745) | Pelagic Microbial community sample from North Sea - COGITO 998_met_01 (SPAdes) (version 2) | ecosystem: Environmental > Aquatic > Marine > Neritic zone/Coastal water | place: Helgoland, sampling... | reverse complement strand
TCTAAATAAATTTCCAAACCATAATGGGTATTTAATCCCCAACTCAAAAAAAGTGGAGCATTGGAATAACTACTTTAATGATTTATTTGACGATGATATTAGAGTTGGTGTTTCTTGGGGTTCATTGGGCACGGGTCAAAGCACGAACCTATTTACAACAACACTCAAACAATGGGAGGAACTTTTATCAACCCCTAGAGTCAATTTTATTAGCCTAGAGTACAATCAATCGATTAAAGATAATAAGTGGCTTCAAGAATCTAATGTTTCGATCCATAAATTGAGAGAAATAGACCTGCTGAATGATCTAGACTCTCTAGCTGCTGTGATTAAGAATCTAGACCTCGTAATTTCAATCAACAATATCAATAGTAATCTAGCAGGAGCCATTGGAATCCCAACATTTACACTTGTACCTAACTTTTGGTATTATTTATTTGGAACTGATAGTGATTATTTTTTTCCAAAATCCAAAATCTTTAAGTGGGTAGGGAATAACAACAAATCTAGTGCAATTAGCGAAGCAATTAAATATCTAAACGCCATAATAGACATAAAGCAAAAATAATATGCAAATCGAATTAAGATTTAGTATCAAATTTTTCAATAACAAATATTAATTGCAGTAACTTAATAAACTCAACGCTACCTTGACCAATTAAACTTTTTTAACAGCCCATCTGGAGTCAAAGATTGCAGTTTATCTATCTGCACTGAGCTAAGCTTATGGCGCCAAAAATCCGTTCGCCCTGAAACTTCAGTTGGGGGATTAATATTTGGCTCAACCAAATCACCAATAAAATAATCAGAGGGTTCTAAATTATAAAAATCAATGATATCTTGATAAAATAGAATTGGATTATTCTTAAAGTTTTCGTATGTAGTGATTTTTATATTAAATTCATTATTTTTATCTTCTGCTATCCTACACCACTCCTCTATCCAACCGACCCAATAGTCCTTATAAATATTTTCTATTTGCCAATCAATTTGGCTTGAGAAGTCTTTTTCATCATAATCAAGTGGCAAGTGATTATAATATACCCTATTATATGTCCAACTGTTTTCAGCATGCATTCTATAATAATTTGATAAAAAAGCTTGCCTCGGATCTCTAATATGCAAAATAAACTTTTTAATTTTGGACATTGACAGGGCATTTAAATTCTTTTTATTTGCCCGAGAATGTACATAGGTTACAGCTCCTCCTCGGTAAAAATCATATAAATAACCTAATGCCATATCATGCTCTATGGGTATTCTTTCAGAGGCAACTTCAACCCTAGGAGATCGAAGTATCTTCGCTAATTGTCTAACAATGGAACTAGAACCTGCTCGAGCGACCGATATCACCAGAATAGATGGAGCCCCGTGTTCAATTGCAACTTGTCGTTTAAGAAAATCTTCTCGACTGGCTGATAATTCATTGATTTTAAAATCCTGATTTTTGTCTCCCCATTTTCCCTCAATAAACCTGTATAATTTATTGTTTCTTTTTATTTCAGTCATTAATGAATTACACTGTTTTGAAAGAACTAGATTATTATTAATTTTACTCAGAGAGTTAGCCTTAATTAAAATTATCTCCGACTCTTCTAATTGGCTCTTTCTATAAAAAATTGTTGCTTTTAAATAGTATAAATAAGCATTATCGGGATCAGTATCTAAAAGAATTTCTATAATTAATAAAATCTTATCGTAATTTTCGCTACGCATATACTTATCAAACAACTGTTTAAATTCTTGCTCTGATATACCCTTCGTAATGCTTGATAATATAGCTTCTCGTACGATTTCAGTTAACTTATCCATTGTAGAAAAATCCACAAACTATTCTAAATATAACCATATTTATCATATTTCTTATTTGCCCATGAGTTGTTAAACTGATTTAGACTCGAGAGGAAGTCTGTCATAAATATATTATTAAGTTTAAAAAAAGATAAATATAAAATTACTGTTATGAAAGAAATATTTAATATGAGTAAAAAGATACTAGTTACACTAGGACCATCTTCAATGAATGAAGAGGTTATCAGTAAATGCTCCGAACTAGGGGTATATACATTTAGAATTAACCTCTCCCATACCCCGGAAGAAAATATTTCCAGTGTAATTGATAAAATAAAAAAATGGACGGATACTCCAATTTGCATCGATAGTGAAGGCGCACAGATTAGAAATGAGCGGATGCTGTCCGAAACAACCAACTACCAAACAGATGATCAAATTTTTATTCATTATAATCCTGTCTTAGGTGATAAAAATAATATTTCTTTCACACCGCATGGTATAATTAACCAAATGGAAGAAGGCGACGAAATTAATATTGATTTTAATCGAGTAAAAATTCGTATCGATCAAATTCTAGAGAAACATGCGTTGGCTAGAATAATTTCAGGCGGTTCTGTTGGTAGTAATAAGGCTTGTGACATAAATAAAGATATTTTTATGTCTCCAATCACAAATAAAGATAAAAAAGCAATTAAGATAGGTTTACAAAAAAATGTACGCCACTTTGCCCTATCTTTTGCCAATCAGGGTTCTGACGTTGCATTAATGAGAGATTTAGTTGGACCTGAAGTAAAAATAATAAGCAAAGTCGAGAGCCGCTCAGCCCTTAATAATCTGAGTGAAATTATAAACTTAACAGATGAAATTCTTATCGACAGAGGCGACCTATCAAGACAAATCCCTATTCAAAAGATTCCATTACTACAACGCCTCATTATTGATAAATCACGTTCATCAAATGTGCCTGTATTCGTTGCGACTAACTTACTTGAATCAATGGTCTCAACAAAGGATCCTACCAGGGCTGAGGTTAATGATGTTGTAAGTTCGCTTTTAATGGGCGCCGATGGGCTGGTTCTAGCAGCAGAAACCGCAATTGGGAAACACCCTGTAGAAGCTGTTAAGATGATTAAACAATTGATCAAAGAAGCTGAGAGTTGGACAGATCAAACTTCCATAAATGATGTTTTAGAGAATAATTAAATATGAACAATGGTCTAAAAACATCAGAAATTACTATCGCTACAAGTATAAATCCGGATAGCCGAATAGATATTCAAAAAGAGGCGATTGAGAGTTGGATAAAGGCCGGCTTCCGAGTAGTTTCATTAAATGAAACTAACGAAATTAAAAAATTATCAAACACTTTTAGAAATATAGATTTTATTCCACAAATACGAACCGCTAAAGCACTGTTTGGGAAACCCTACATATATATTTCTGATATTTTGGCATATCTGAGAACACAAAATAGTCAGATTAGCGGTATTATAAACTCTGATATTTATTTAAAAAATACCGAAAGCTTTTCATCCTTCCTGATCCAAGAAGCAGAAAACTCACTAATATATGGCCCTCGGCTCGAAGTTAAAACGTTTAAATCGAGAGACGGCAAGATGGACCCATTTGGTTTTGATTACTTTATATTCGATAAGAAGTTGATGTCAGATTGGAAAGAGTCTCGTTTTTGCATTGGTCTCCCAAGCTGGGATCATTGGTTTCCACTTGTCTCAATGTTTAATGGTCGAAAAATAAAAAAGATAATTACACCATTCGCGTTACATATAACACATACAGTCTCGATTAATCGAAGTGTTATTCCTTTTAATATAGAGCTGATAAACCAAATCATAAATTATATTAAGCCGGAAGATAAAACGATTAAAAATATTAAGAGTATAAAAATAATTAAACTTTTTAATAAATTTGACTTAGTACAAGAATACGAAAATATTCTATTCGAAATAGAAAATAGCAAACTACTAGATGACGAAAAAAAGTTAGAAAGCTTGGAGAAAATGGCAATTTTTTGTGATAAGCTTAGTTCTTATGTTATACAATTTTTAAATCAAAATTCGATACATATGAAAATTTAATTAAAATATTCAATTCTAATGTTAAGATAAATATTTAGCTTATCAAGCCACATCATTTGGATCGAAAACAATTATTTTGCTACCATCTGACTCAAGGTCAAAATCAACATGGATAAACTTTTCTAATTTATTTCTTACTGCCATCTGCTTTTCTGGCTCTACAATAAAAAGCATAAAGCCACCACCTCCAGCGCCGAGCAACTTTCCACCAATTGCGCCTGCCTCGATTCCCGCATTATAAATTTCATCAATTTCAGGAGTCGATACACCCTCTGCTAACTCTCTTTTAATTTGCCATCCTTCATGCATAAGATGACCTAAGTTTGTTACTACCCCGGTATTCTCTTGAAGAATTTTTCCCGCATTATTTGTAAACTCGTTGATTAAGTTAAGTTCTTTATTTTTATTTCTAAAATTTGCTATCTGTCGTTCAGCTAACTCGCCAGAAAAGCGAGAAAACCCTGTAAAAAACAACATAAAAGAGCCGAGTAATTCTTTACGTTGTTTATTAGGCATGAGCAAAGGAGAGACTTCATAACTGCCATCTGAATTAAAACCAATTCTATTGAAACCCCCATGAGCCGCCCAAACCTGGTCTTGGCTTCCGACCGCCTCTAACATAACATCTTGTTCAATTCGAATAGCCTCATCAGCTAGCTCCTTCTTTGAGCTCATCCTTCCTTTAAGCGCGTTTAATGCATTGATGAGCCCAACACTAAATGATGAACTCGTTCCTAACCCAGAGCGTGCTGGCAAATCAGCGTTATATGCTATTTCCAAGCCAGTATTAAATTCTTTTTCTTTAAGAATTGCACGGACAGCTGGGTGTTGAATTTCATCTATATTATCTACTAATTCAATACTAGACCAAACAATGCGGTGCTTATGCTTAAAGAACGGCGGCAAATAACGAACACTTAAATAACAATACTTATCTATTGTCATGCCAATGACCGATCCTCCATTATCTCGATACCACGCGGGATAATCAGTTCCACCTCCAAAAAGTGAGACTCTAAATGGTGTTCGGCTTATAATCATTTCATAATAAACCCTATATAAAAAATTTATCCAACAAAACTGGTGCTTTGATTAACGCCTCTGGTGTTCCAATATCTAAAAAATCATAATGTCCCGCCATAACACCTATGACGTTTTTTTCCTGCTTAGCTAAAAAGTCAATTTCTAATGAAGGACCACTTTTTATAATTTTAGCAATTGCGGTTTTATCAAATAAATATACACCAGCGTTAATATAGCCCGCACCCGTAAATTTAGATTTTTCTTCAAAAGAAATAATACGCTTTTCAGACGAAATATTCACCATACCGTACCTACCCGCATTCTCAACCTTAGTACATAATATTGAAGCTTCATTTTGATTTAGTTGATGAAAATTTAGAAAGGAACATAAATCAGCATTTACAAAGCTATCACCGTTAATAACCAACACAGGATTTGTTTTTATATAAGAACTGATATTTCTTATCGCAACTGCTGTTCCTTCGGGCCTCTTTTCCACAACTGGGCAGAAGTCTAGAGTATCAATGTTTAGAGCCTCTAGGTAATTAATAACAGGAGCTGCCAAATGCCCAAGACTAAATATTATTCTTTTCGCTCCAAAATTATTTAACCACGCAAGCAACAAGTCTATATAAAATCGATTGCCGATAGGTGCTAAGATTTTTGGTATATCTTTTAATACATGTGCGATTCTAGTCCCCCGACCCCCTGCCAAAACAACAACATCTATCTCTTTTAAGCAGTTCATCGACATAAGTTATTATATATTGCCATAAGATGCATTTCGTATCATTTTATAGCCCTTTATTAATTCCATGATCCCATCCTCAAGAGAATATTGAGTTTTAAAACCTAATTTCTCAATTTTCTTATTTGAAATAATATAATCGCGTTTATCAGGATCTTCACCAATAGGCGCATCCATAAAAACGAACTTGGGAAGATATTTTTTTATCTTCTCACAGAGCTCCCATTTTGAGAGATTGGCATCAGATAATCCAACATTATAGGCTTCATTTTCCATCTTCTCAAAATTATCAATTGCATGAACAAATGCTCGAGAAACATCCCTAATATGAATATAATTTCTCTTAAAATGACTCTCAAAAAGAACTACTGCATTATCATTAACTGCTCTATAAACAAAATCGTTCACAAGCAAATCTAGTCGCATTCTGGGAGCCATACCAAAAACCGTAGCTAACCGAAAACTAATTGCGTTTCCGCGTTCTAACACACAACTTTCAGCTTGAACTTTTGTTTTACCATAATGCGTAATAGGACGAAGGGGGGTCTCTTCATCACATAATTTATCTTTCTCTCCAACTCCATAGCCAGAATTTGTTATGGGAATTAAAACCTTTTGCTCCTTACTCAAAAGACTCATCAATGTCTTTATTGCCTCGTAGTTAGTTGAACTCGCGCCTAAAACATCTGTGTCACATAGAGGAGCCCCAACCAAAGCCGCTAGAGGAACGATAATGTCTGCATCTTTAGTTAAAGGTCGTAAATTGGAGATATCTCTGGCATCACCACGTACAATTTGAAATCTTGGTTCAACACACACATGCGACAGACTATTTTGTTTAAAAATAAAATTATCCAAGACCGTTACTGTGTGGCCCAAATTTATAAGGTGTGGCACCAGAATCGAACCAATATATCCAGCGCCACCTGTAATTAGAATTTTATATGTATCTGCCATCGTGTTTCCTAAAGAAGCTTATTCAACGTTTCATATAATTTGTTGATTTCATCGGACAAATCAAATGGATGATTACCTACAAAAAATCCATAATCATGGGCTAGATTCGCATTCTTCAAATCCCCTTGCACTTCATAATCATAATACTTGATTACATCGTGCCGAGTAAAACAACCGCCAGTAATTATTCGGAATCTTATATTCGCATCCTTAAGCTTTGATAAGACGTGGTCTCTAGAGATTTTAAGCGCTGGATTAATAATAATTGTAAAACTAAAGCTCGATGACTTTCCATTTTCACGCTGAACAATAAATCTATCATCATCATAAAATAGAGATTGAAAAAGGGTTAGGTTTTTTCGTCTTAATTTTGTAAATTTAGGCAATTTTTTTAGCTGCTCAAGGCCGACAGCGGCATTAATTTCTTGGGGCCGTAAATTATATGCTGGCAAGATAAAACGATAAGCTTCAAAAAAATCATTTTCCTGCTTTTCATATAAACCAGAACTCTCTGAAATATCGCGCGTCCATCCATGTGCTCTGATAGATCTCGCCAAACTATCGATCTCTGCTTCATCAGTTAAGATATAACCTCCCTCGATTGTTGATATATGATGGGAATAAAAAGAACTAAACGTTCCAAAATCACCAAAAGCGCCCGTTTTTTGTCCATTTAACTCCGCATCCATAGACTCACAATTATCTTCAAAAAAAATGAGGCCATGTGCATCAGCGAATTTTCTCATTAAATCGAGAGCAGCTGGGTTACCAAGAATACTCACGCCGACTATCATCCGGGTTCTAGGGGTTAGAGCTTTCTCTAATTGAGAGAAATCAATATTCAGCGTATCAAGTTCCACATCAACGAATTTTAGTTTCAGACCATATTGCTGAAGCGGGTGATAAGTGGTTGACCATGAAATCGCAGGAACAATAACCTCATCTCCAGCTTTTAAAGGTTTTTCCTTTTTATAAAACATAGACGCAACGCCCACTAAGTTTGCCGAAGAGCCAGAATTCAACATAATAGCATATTTTTTACCAAAATATTTGGCAAAATTAGTCTCAAATTCAGCAACTTTTGGGCCCATGGTAAGACGACCAGAGCCTACAACATCATTAATCGCTTTTTTTTCTTCTTTGCCCCAAGTGTCAGCGGCTAAATCATAAATCATAAATGGCTCTACTCTAAATTTTCTAATTTAATAACATGAAACTAATATTCTTCTAATAACCTTCATAGTGGGCAACAAGGTGTGAAATTGCGCTTCGCCCCATGGCCAGGACAGCCTGACTGGATGACCCACCCGTGTGGGGCGTACAAATCATATTTGGCAACTGAATAAGTTCGAGGTTATCGCTTGGTTCTGCATCAAAAACATCGATCGCTGCACCCGCAATATAGTCCTTTTGAAGAGCAATTTTTAAATCCGATTCTATAACCAAGCCACCTCTGGCACAGTTTATGAAATAACTATCTTTTTTCATTTTCTGAAAGACTTCTCTGTTAAAAAAACCACGCGTCGTATTGTCTAACGGAGTATGAATAGAAATGATATCGCATTTCTCAAAAATATCTGCTTTACTTGAAACCACCAAACCATTGTCATTATAGAAGTCTGATTGGTCAACTATATCATTGACCATAATTTTGCATCCAAACGGATTCAAAAGTTTAATAACATCTTTGCCAATATGACCAACACCAATTATTCCTATAACTTTAGATGATAGATCTTCTCCACCTTCTTTACTCCAATCGTTACCGAAAACTAATCTTCTGGAGGAAAAAAAAATATTCCTCGATAAACCAATCATATAGCACAGCACCATTTCCGCGACACTTCTGCAATTCAATCCACCAGACCACCCAAGCCCAATGTTATACTTCTTAATTGCATCCTCGTTAATATTATCGAGACCTACGCCAAATTTCGAAATAAATTCCAGCTTTGGACAATATTTGAGAACAGCCTCATTAATCGGCTCCAAACCGACAATAACAGCCGATGATTCAGCTATAAAATTAGAAAAACTATTCTGATCGAAATTTAGTCCATTATCATTAAAAATAACATTCGGAAAATGAGATAATAATTCAGCCCTTAAAATTTTATTTCGCGAAAAACTTTTGGAAGAAACTTTAATAAGGCTATCTTTATTCATATTTGCTAATCTCGTACTAGCTCGCGAGCCGACTCAACAATATTCTCTAAGTCGATCCCATAAAATTCATGTAAATTATCGCGGTTGCCATTAACTACCGAAAAACCATCTTTCATACCGAGCCGCTTAACCGGCATTAATATATTTTGATCAGCTAGCATCTCTAAAACCGCACTAGACATTCCGCCATCTAAAAGCTGTTCTTCAACCGTCAGAATACAACGATACGCTCTCAATAGTGAACCTAGTTCAAGAGTATTTATTGGTTTAACCCTAAAAAGATCAATGATTCCGATGTTGATTCCGTCTGACTTTAATATTTTTTGAGCAGCCAAAACTTTTTGTAATAGTGCACCACACGCAATAATTACAATCTCCTTCCCTTCTCTAATATGCCCAAATCCTAACCCTTGAGATATCCTAAAATTTCCATGATACAATTCTGGCTGACCTTGGCGATCTAAGCGAATATATCGAAATTTAGGCACCGCAATAGCTTGTTCAATAATAGCCTCCGCTGATTCACCATCAGACGGAGTTAAGACTTCAATCCCATTTAATGAACGCATACAAGCTATATCTTCCGGAGTAAAATGAGTTAACGTGGCATGATCATAACCAAGCCCTACCCCAACTGAGATTAGAGTAACCGGCAACCCCATAGATGCAATAACGCACTTCAATTGCTCAAAACATCTAGCTGTAATAAATGGAGCCATAGCATATAAAAAAACTTTCTTACCGCTAAGCGCTAGGCCTGAGGCTAGGTCGACCATATTTTGCTCAGAGATGCCTGCATGAATAAACTGATTTGGCAAATCCCGACGAAAACCATCTAAAGCCTTTGCGCCTAGATCAGCACTTATAAATAAAATATCCTTATCTTTTTCTGCTGCTTTGGCGATAGAGTTAATAACAATATCCCGCATTAATTGTGATGAAGGTTTATTCGTCATTTTCATAGTAACCCTAACTCGGATCGGGCTTGCGCCAGTTGTTCGGTATCTGGCATTTTATTATGCCACTCCGATTTTCCCTCCATAAATGAAATACCTTTTCCCTTGATAGTATTAGCAATTATTACAGAAGGTTTGCCAACGACTTCTCTAATTTTATCAAATGCTGGCAACAATTCATTAAAAGAGTGCCCATCAACAGTAAAGGTTTCCCAACCAAAACTACGCCATTTATTTTCTAAATCCCCCAAAGACAAAAGCTCTTCCGTTTCGCCCAAAATACATAGTGCATTACGATCAACAATCGCTACTAAATTATCAAGTTCGTGATGAGCTGCGAACATTGCGCCCTCCCAAATTGAGCCTTCGTAGCACTCGCCATCTCCAAGAATAATATAACTTTTATATTTCTTACCATCATGACGAGCAGCAATAGCGAATCCTGCACCCATTCCAATACCATGGCCCAAAGAGCCTGAAATGCCCTCTATGCCGGGAATACGGTAATCAGCGTACATTCCAAGCAAACCGCCCGGTTGAGTAAACTTTAAAAGCTCAGATTTAGGAAAAAAGTTAAAGTCCGCAAGTATAGGATATTGAACCATAGCAGCGTGCCCCTTGCTTACTACAACTCTGTCACGATCGGGATCTTCTGGATATCTGTGTTTTATATTTACTATCCCACCATAGTAAAGTGCCACCATCACTTCGACGCAGGAATAACATGACGGAATATGACCCTTTTTCTGTTTGATTATCATTTCAAAGAGCTCTTGTCTAAGCCACAAAGCCTTATTTTCGAGGTCGTTAATATTCAAAAAAATAATCCTTATAATTATAGTGTATTTCTCAATTAAAATTCAAAAGCATTACTTTATTCAAGTAATTTCCGCTTAAGTGGAATTGCCGACATATCTTTTATGTGTTTCAAAACATTATTACCAAATTTATTTCTGATCATATCCAAGTATGGCTCATGTGAAAAATATTGTTCAAATGCGCGATCTCTAAATTCTAAAATCTGCGCTGCGCTACAATGCTGATTAGCTAGCGGTTTTGCATTGTAGCCATGCTGAGAAAAATCCTTCCAACTATCAGGCAGAGGTGTTTTAAGTCTTACTGCGTCTCGGTACAGGGGAGACCCCGGGTATGCCATTGCAGAATAGAAATTCGCAAATTCACAGTTTAAATCTAGCGCAAGTTCTAGTGTTTGCTGCATCCTCTCCAAATTATCATCTGGTAAACCAAAAATATAGTTACCAATTATATAAATACCAGCTTCTTGAATTCGACGCACAACATCTTTAATTTCATTATTGCCATAGATCTTATCAGCTCCATCTCTCACGTGTTCACTTCCACTCTCAATGCCAAGACATAACCAATTAACCCCGGCAGCCTTTAACTTATCGAGAAATTCTTCCTGGACCGAATCCACGCGCGCATAAGCCCAAATATTAACATCGTAGTCTCTTTCAATAAGCAAATCACAAATTCCATGAACATGTTTCTTATTTAATACAAACATTTCATCAACAAATTTAATATTCTTTACACCATATTTTTCTACTAGAAGATCGATTTCACTAACTACAATCTCTGGTGACCACATTCTATAAGATGATTTCCCAAAAGGGGCATTAATGCAACAAAAGTGGCACTTATAAGGACAGCCCAAACTCGTATGTATAGCGGCATAAGGAGACCTATTTTCGATATGATCAAAACTATGCCAATTATGCGAACGATACTTTTCCATTGGCAGAAGATCCCAAGCAATACCTGGCATCTCATTGTCTAAATCTACTATTAAAGGTTCCTTTGATTTGGGAGCTACCACTGTATCACCATGACGAGACCATAAACTTGGAATATTTCGAAAATCAGTTCTACCAGAGTTTATAGCCATCAGAGTATTCAGAATAGTTTTTGGCCCTTCAGAGTCGCAAACGAAATCTACCGCCTCTTCACGCATTGTTTGCTCAGGTAGAGCAGAGGGGTGTGTGCCCGTCATTAAAATATTTATGTCTGGGTCAATGCTTTTAATAAGTTTTGCAGTTTCGCCTGCTGCAGTCATATTTTGAGTTGATGCTGACGGTTGAAGGCCATAACAGACGATAACGATTAGTTTAACCTTGTAATCTTTGGTAGCCCTCAATGCAGCCTCATCCGCGCTAATTTCGAGCGCTGGGGAGTCTAAAATCGCGACTAAAAAGCCCTTTAGACGCAAATAGGTGGCAAAGAGACCCGCAAAAACTGGCGGTTCAATTGCCGGAAATTCATCGCTTAGTGCCTGGTAAATTTGTTTTCTATCACCAGGATTAATAAATAATACATCCACACCCTCGGCCATCGAGAATACCCCTTTATAATTTTATTTAATTAGCCGAAAGAAAAATGTACCATAATGAGTATTAATTAATAGTGACTCAATATGCTGATTATTTGAATAAAGTCATAATTTCCCCAATATCACTATCTCCAAGACCCAATAAATCTAATTTTTTGAGCGTTTGAGCAGCCAACTTGGCCATTGGTAGGTTAGCCTTATTTTCTTCGCCCAATTTTATTGCAGTATCAAGGTCTTTCAACATAGTATTTGCATAGCCAACAATTGGCTTCGTGGACCTCGCAGCAAAGCGTGGACCGAGTGTTTGGAAAGGTTGTGAGTCAGCCCACCCCCCTTTTAGGGCCTCTGGTAATTTATGGGCATCAACGACACTAGATTTCTCAGCAAAACGAATACACTCCGCAATAGCCACTATATTACTGCCAACTATTATTTGATTACAAAGTTTGGCTACTTGCCCAGCCCCAACGTCACCTATTCTCGTAAATTGCTGTGAGAGATTCCCTACGATGGGTCGTATAAGATCTATATCTTTAATCAAACCACCAGCCATAATCGCCAACGTACCATTGGCAGCACCATGTGTTCCTCCAGAGACCGGCGCATCAACCCAATTTACCCCAATTTCAGATTTTAATCGGTTGGAATACGTGATTGTAGATTGAGGATCAATAGATGAAAAGTCGACAACTAGATGGCCCAACTTTGCAGATTCTGAGATTCCTTGAGAACCAAACACAACTTCCCCAACAGCCTTTGAATCTGTAAGGCACAACATGATAATACTTGTTTTCTCGACTAGTTCATCAATGGATCTTGCCTCTAAAGCACCGTCTTTTAACGATTCTAATAGCTTTGTTCTAGTTCGGTTCCAAACCCAGACATTATATCCGGCGCTTAATAACCGGCCTACCATGGGAGTTCCCATAAAACCCAATCCTATAAATCCCAAATTCGGCCTCAATCGTCTTCTCCCAAACTAATAACTTTTTCTCTATCCCATTGCACATTACCACTATGTGTCACGGCACCTAAATTAGCTGGGCCAACCGTCATCGCATACTTTTGCAGCGAACCCGCCAAATTTGTTAGATCAGGCTCTATCCACTTTTTCCGCCTTTTAGCCAACTCCTGATTTGATACTTTGACGTTTATTGTTCGTTTATTTCCATCGATTGCAATAATATCGCCGTTTTTTATAAGCCCAATCGGCCCGGCTACCGCAGCTTCAGGTGAAGCATATCCAATGCACATACCGCGTGTAGCGCCTGAGAAACGACCATCAGTTAAAAGTGCGACTTTCTCGCCCATTCCTTGCCCATAGATTATTGCTGTAAGTCCCAACATTTCCCGCATCCCCGGGCCACCCTTTGGGCCTTCATTTCTAACTACGATAACAGATCCCTCGGAATAAGCGCGTTTCTTTATTGCCTCCATACACTCTTCCTCACTCTCAAACACCTGAGCTGGCCCCTCATGAACGAGCCTTTGCAAACCTGCGACTTTGAGAAGTGCTCCGTCTGGACATAAATTACCCTTTAAAACTACAACTCCACCGGTTTCAGATAATGCCTGATTTCGAGATAAAAATACCTTGCCATCGGGCTTCCCAACAGACTTGAGTGCATCACTTAGGATCCTGCCATCCACCGTAATGCAATCTCCATGTATCAAATTATTTTCCAACATCTCTTTTAATAAAACTGGAACTCCCCCGACCTCATATACGTCTTTAGCATGATAAATTCCCCCAGGTCTTAAATTGGCAATGAGAGGCGTACGATCAAAAACCTTAGCAACGTCTTCTAATGTAAATTTTATACCTGCTTCATGAGCAATTGCTGGAATATGTAAACCAGCATTTGTAGAACCCCCAGTAGCTGCGACAATAGCGCTTGCATTCTCTAAGCTCTTTCTTGTGATTAAATCTCGAGGTAATGGACTATTGTTTTTAATATTTTTCATTACAATAATCCCCGCCCGTCTTGCGACTTCAAGTCTTTCAGAGTAGACGCTCGGTATCATGGAGGATCCAAGCAACGCTAGACCTAAGACCTCAGAGACCATACCCATTGTGTTTGCAGTAAATTGACCCGCGCAGGCGCCAACAGTTGGAAGGCACACTTTCTCAAGTTCCCCAAGCTCATCAACTGTCATTTTATTAGTCATTACCGACCCAACGCCTTCATATGCGTCTAAAACACTAACCTCTTTTCCTCTCCAGTGTCCTGGTAGAGCACTCCCTCCATATAAAAATATTGAAGGAACGTTACAGCGAACCATAGCCATCATAATACCTGGTAAGTTTTTATCGCAGCCACCAAAACCGACAATTCCATCATAAGCATGGCCTCTAACAACAAGTTCAATACTATCTGCGATTACTTCTCTCGATATCAACGAAAACTTCATGCCTTGATGATTCATAGATAATCCATCGGATACCGAAATTGTAGTAAATTCGCGAGGAGTTCCTCCAGCCTCTTGAATTCCAGATTTAGCTGCCTTTGCCTGTGGAGCAAGATTCATTACGCACGGTGTCGTCTCGCCAGCAGTAGTTACAACTCCAATAAAAGGTTTTGATATTGCTTCATCATCAAGCCCCATTCCTCTCAAAAAGGCCCTATGAGGAGTTCTATCCAAACCTAATGTAGTCACGTGCGAGCGAAGTGTATTTCTGTCTTTTTTTACCATGAATTAAACCAAAAAAATAAAATCTAGAGAACTCAATCAAAACCTTGTAGATTTATCTCATATCAAAGTTTTTGGAGCAAACCTTTCATATGTCTTACGATAGTAAATTAGATCTATTCGTCGGTAATAACAATATTTGGTCACAAATATTTATGAAAACTCAAAAATCAACTGGAAACGGAGCTCTGTTTTTGGATCGGGATGGCGTGATTGTTGAAGAAGTCGGATATCTACACAAGGTAAACAAAATTAGATTAATACCCGAGATAAATCCAATAATTAAATTCGCGAACTTATCATCTATTCCAGTAATCATTATTACAAATCAATCCGGGATTGGAAGAGGATATTACTCATGGGACGACTTTTACAAAGTTCAAAATACAATTCTAAAAATTCTTGAAGACGCCGGAGTGACAATAGATGCTGTCTTCGCGTGCCCACACCATAAAGAAGCAATAGCTCCTTTTCGTCATGCCGACCATCCATTTAGAAAACCAAATCCTGGCATGCTTCAAATGGCCGCTGAACTTATGAAAATAGACTTGTCCAAGTCATGGGTTATTGGAGATCGATCCACAGATATTTTAGCGGGCCTTAATGCTAATTGTAAAGGTGGCGTCCATGTACAAACGGGCCATGGGGGAAATAACGATGAAATCCAAGCATCATTGCAAATTAGAAAACCGAACTATTATGTAACATCGGTAACGTCACTCAACGAGATTACTGGTGACCAACTATTCGGCAAAAAAAATATGGGAACTATTCATCATAGAATACATCCGCATTGAGCCTGATATAAGCCTTACGGTTATGATTTTTTTCTATATTTCCCGCTTGAACATTTTTCATCCATTACAAAATGGATGGCTCTGTTACTGGTTTTTAAGATATATTCATAAATCCATTGTTGTCCATCACGACTTCGGTCATAGCGTCTCATTCCATCACCCAAAATTAATTGATTTAAATAGACACATAGCCAATCTGATACCTATAGAGCGGTATTTGCTCGAGCCAGACTATTAATAGCATCCATGGATAAACGGCGCATTTTTATATCCTTTAATAGAATTATTTCCACAACGGACTCGGGACTGAGCTGTTGATTCAATGTCATATTAGTAAATTCAATTAACTCCGCTTTCTGATTTGGCTGTGATAACAAATTACTCACAAGTTCTCTCCTAATGAGATTAGGAAATGATAAAAGTTCTATCAGTAAAAGTTTCTTAATATCTTCAGAAATTTTAATGTTTTTGAACATATTATCTAAGCAAAAACTATATATTCCAAAGTCTAATTTTCCCGCAACATTATCCGTAAAATTTCTAAATTCCTCAATAAACGGTTTAGATGTTATATTATTATCCATTAACTTTTTTACGATGCTGAGAAAGTTCTTATAACAATCTCTAGCGGGGCTAATCCTACTGCCAAGTTGGGCGCCCAAATCACGTATTTCACTCGAGTCAAATCTAGAATCAATAATATTTTTTGCTCGAGCCCTCACGGGATCAGATAACGTCTCATTCCTAATCAATTCAAAAAGACGTTCATATTTCTCACGGCCGTTACCACTTATGGTCGATAGTTTTCCACCTAAAGGCATTAACGCTGCCTCAGCGACTAGGTTGTCCTTTGAATAGATGGCGGCCATAGCAGCCGCCTCATGCAGAATTGAGTTATTAATAAAATCATCGGTAATAAAGAATCTGACATCGGTTTCAATTGTGAGGTACCGGTCAAGCTTGGCACATGCAAGAAAATGATCTGCCAGATTTTTCTTTGACATTGAATTACTTTCTTTTACGCTCATATCATCATCTCATAAAAAATAGAATAAAACTAATAGTTTATCAAAGGCATAGTTCTAAAATCTTTCAACAACCAAAGATTATTTGCGATAACAAAAAATATTGCATATCGCCTTTGATTTATCTTCAATTTGTCTTAACTTTAGCAAATCTGGTCCAACTATTTCATACCCATTATCTTTTATTGTTTTTATCATTTGATGATGCTCTGGGACTTTTGCATTGACCTCTATGTTTATACTTTTGGCAATCTTTTGACCAAGTGTCTCTGTAGCCCCTTCTATGATCAAGTGTTCGATGCCATCTACATCAATTTTTATGTGATCTGGCTTATCAAAATTTTCTCGAAATAATAAATTATCAATGGTAGTCTTATAACAACCTTGTTTAAACTCCATAAATACTTCTTCTAAGTATTCATCTTTTTTCTCTCCAATAAAATTAGACTGAAAATCG
>Ga0209630_10002636_pt1 | contig 17067 bp, 9 predicted proteins | sample COG_01_FD_184745 | JGI IMG/M metagenome (GOLD analysis project Ga0209630, IMG submission 184745) | Pelagic Microbial community sample from North Sea - COGITO 998_met_01 (SPAdes) (version 2) | ecosystem: Environmental > Aquatic > Marine > Neritic zone/Coastal water | place: Helgoland, sampling... | reverse complement strand
AATATATTCAATTATAATATATTCAATTATAATATATTCAATTATAATATATTCAATTATAATATATTCAATTATAATATATTCAATTATAATATATTCAATTATAATATATTCAATTATAATATATTCAATTATAATATATTCAATTATAATATATTCAATTATAATATATTCAATTATAATATATTCAATTATAATATATATTATAATGTCTAATTATATTATATGAGTATATTATATGAGTATATTTATATATCCAAAAGATGCGACATTATATCAAGGACTACCTAATATAAAAGCAACCGACCAATGGTATACAGATGATATAGAATATGCATGTGATTATACAGGGGATACTCAAGGTTTAATAAAAGTTTTTAAAACAGTTAAAAATCTTAAATTGGTCGACATCAGTACACTACGAGCAAAAGATTTCAGTTCTAAGAAAGATATTAAATTAGAAAACGAAAAAAAAACAACACTTGTATCAATGCAAAATATTTTTAAGATTATAACTGGAATTGATTGTAAAAAAGAGCGTGTTGTAAATGAAAAAGATATAAATGACCTTATAAATGGACACCCTAGATATAAAAATACACAATATGGCAAGTTATATAAAATGAAAGTATTATTGGGAAAAGAAAAGAAGTTTATAAACAGACTTAAATTTGTTATTAATTCTAAATTTAGACCAGTTATCGTTAAAAAAACTGATATAAATAGAATGAGTACATTAGATTTTGATTTATTGTTTTTAAATAACTTAAAACGATTCTTCCCTAAATCAGATGGGTATATTGGACTTAAAGTACAGAGTGATTTTACATATACATGGATTCCAATTAAAACAAAGAACAAAATAGTATCACTTTCATTTTCAGGTGACCAATTACCAGAAATAGCATTATATACACCGGATAAAATTAAACTTCATAAAAATTTGAAATCACCATATCAGATATGTTCTTATTTAAAAAATATTTTATCAGAAGAACAAAAAAATAAAATTAGTTCAAAAACAAAATAATAAAATTAGTTCAAAAACAAAATAATAAAATTAGTTCAAAAACAAAATAACAAAATTAAATATATCTAATGTATTAACTAATATCTAATTAATTCTTTTTAATACTATAATAATTATTATATTAGTAATAATAAATGAAACCAACATTTATTATTGTTGGAACACAAAAAGGGGGTACTTCTGCTGGTATGTTTTATTTAGATCAACACCCGGATATATATGTATATCAGGGTGAACCACATTATTTTGATTTAGATGAAAATTATAATAAAGGCGACCAATGGTATGAGAATACATTCTTTAATAGTAAAAAATCAATTGTTAGAAAGAAAGAACGAGGTGAAAAAACACCAATATATTGTTTCTTCAAAAAAGCAATGGATAGGATTCATAAGTATAATCCAAATATCAAAATAATTATATTTTTAAGACATCCAATCGGCAGGGCATATTCACAATATAATCATGTGGTTGATACAAGTAATCCCATATCATCTAAATATAAACCGACTTCTCGTATGTTCAGAAATAATAACGCAACATTCCGCCAGATATTAGAGAAAGATATAAAAAAGAAGAATTATCAAGACTATCAAACTATATTACAAAAAGGTTATTATGATGAACAACTTGAATATATACGCAAACTATTCCCAAAGAAGAATATTAAAGTTGTTATATCGGAGCGATTTAAGAAATCGCCACTCAGAACAACAAATAGTATGTGTCGCTTTCTAGGGGTTGGTCCTATAGAAAATACCAAAATAAAAGTGCGAGAGGACTTACATAAACGTTCTTATCCTAATCAAATATCAAAAGGTGATTATGAGTTTTTACTACGGTTATATAAACCACATATGGAGAAACTTTATAAAATATTCGGCAAACGAATAAAAGAATGGGACACTATGACATATGAGAAGATGCTTGATTCTCAGTATGAATAGTTACACTTCTATAAATCGTTGTTATAATTGACTATAACTTAATATCAGTTCATGCAAGTTTACACCCTTAATGTTTTTCAAATCAGATATCGGTGATAGAAATAGTCATTGGAATTTTATAATTATTTAATAGGTCGGTGTAAAATCACCTCGTTTGCGTAGCAATGATGATTTAATAAACACCTTTGACCGCGCGTGAATAACGCCGTGCCATCGTCTTGCGACGAAACTCGACTGACCGTGCCATCGTCTTGCGACGAAACTCGATTGACCGTGCATGTGCCATCGGTGATCTGGTTGAATAGATAGGTCTGAAACGATCGTCGTCTGAAATGGTTTTCATGTGACGGAACGTCCGACTGGTCATGGGGACGGTGTCGATAAAGAGGTTACTGGTCTTGAGGGGCATGGTGATTTGATTGTAATATTATATAAATTTTATTTCAAATTTTTTATTTCATATTATATCAAATATGAAAACAACTGGTCGTTGTCATTTATTTTAGTATATGACATCGCAATTTCATCCATTTTCCGCTGAATATGATAAATATCATCCTTACACCCTAACTCAATACCGACCAACACGTCGCCAACACCCTTATTTGTTTTCTTAATATATTCAAACCGTACTACGTCGCATTTGTAATTAAGGATATTATTAACAAAATTTTTTAATTCACCCGGACGTTGAATGAATTGTATTATATAATATACTTTCAAGCCCTGGTATTGAAGACATTTATCAACTATTTCGGGATATCTAGTAATATCATTATTTCCACCTGATAGTATACATACAACGTTCATGTTTTTTATCAATTCTGGATGAGTATTATATATTTCGTCTAATACACTAACAGATAATGCCCCAGCTGGTTCTGTTATTATACCATCTTCCTGGTATAAATCAATCATCGTTTCACATATTTTTCCATTTTCAACGGTATATATATTATCCAAATTACGGTTACATATATCGAATGTTTTATTACCAACCATACTAACTGTTGCCCCATCAACGAAATTATCAACAGGTACGGTATCAACCGGACTCCCGTTTTCAATAGACCGTTTCATAGAAGGACAACCCGATGGTTCTACCCCAATATATGACACGTCGTGATAATCCAGTTCAACGCCATATGAAGATATTCCCGCCATTAACCCTCCTCCACCAATTGCTCCGATTATAGTATTTGGTGTAAATTTATGATTATCGAATAACTCGATCCCGATTGTTCCTTGCCCTGTTATTACATCGTCGTCGTTATATGGGTGGATAAATGTTTTATTATGTTGTTTTGTATAATCGAGTGCTTCTCCTAAACATTTATTAAATGTATTGCCTGTTATATGTAATCTACTACCTTTATTAAAATATTTAATACGATTTATTTTTTGAATAGGTGTTGTATTAGGAACGAATATATCTGCATTAATATATAGTTTTTTTGACGAGAATGCAACGCCCTGTGCGTGATTACCAGCACTAGCACATACGATACCATTGTGTTTTTGTTCATTTGTTAAACCAATAATCTTATTTAGGGCACCCCTTATCTTAAATGACCGACATATCTGTAAATCTTCTCGTTTAAAATATATATTGCTATTATATTTAGTGGATAATCTATTATTATATTCAAGTGGGGTTCTTTTAATATAAGGGGCAATTTTAGCATATGCTTTATTAAAATTAGATACCATGTTTATATGTTTATATGTATATGTTTATATATTATTACGAATATTTATATAAAATTGATTTATATATTATAAGTTATTAAGTATGAACTATTACGCAGTATACAAAGGGCATAACCCCGCAATTTATAATAATTGGGACGAATGCCGGGATCAAACAGATGGATTTAGTGGTGCTAAATACCGTAAATTTTCAAAGAAATCAGACGCCGAGTATTATTTAAAACATGGTAAACAATTTATGTTAACCCCAACAAGACTAGATAGTTTCTTCAATGTTTCAGGAGGGGGTGATGCTAAATATGATTTGGATAATTTGATTGATGATAATAAGAAAGTGGTGCGGAGTAAAGCAGTTGATAGGAGTAAAGCAGTTGATAGGAGTAAAGCAGTTGATAAAAGTGACAAGATCGAACCGTCCACTGTATCACAAGAACACCCTCTCATGTTTGATGATTCTAAAACAATCTATGTATATACTGATGGAGGATGTATCAATAATGGGAAGAAGAACGCGAGAGCAGGTATGGGGATATATTTTGGCGATAATGATCCGCGAAATGTATCGGAAGAAATCGAACCATATAATGGAAAGAAAACAAATAATATTGCGGAATTGAAAGCAATACTTAGGGTATATGATATTCTTAAAACAGAAATTTGTAATAACGAACGTGTTGTTATCTGTTCTGATTCTGATTATTCGATTCGGTGTTGCACCACATATGGTAGAAGACTTAAAAGCCAGGGATGGAAAGACGGAAATAAAGATATACCTAATCTTGGGTTAGTTAAAGAAGGAATTATATTATATGATGCGCGACCAAATGTTACATTTAAACACGTAATGGCACATACAGGTAAACAAGACCGCCACTCAATTGGAAATGAAAACGCAGATAAATTGGCAAGTATGTCAATTGGTAATATCTCAAATAGTGGTGTATCTACTCGAAAACCGGTTGATAAAACGTATATTAATGTCGCATATCATAATAAAGATGATGCTAAATCAAAAGGTGCTAAATGGGATAAAAGAAATAAGAAATGGTATATTGAAGAATCTAATATAAATAAAAACGAACTCATTAAAAAATATGGACGTATTTAACAATATTTTTGAATAGTCGTTTGACGACTAGTTCGTAATATAGGATGTTTATCATTATAATGATACTTACAGTTATAATATTTTTTATATTTATCATCTAATCCAATACCGGATAAGTCACCCTTTTTAATTTTAGCAACTTCTTTATTACAGCGTGTAATGTATTTATTGTTTATATATTTAGGGATGAATTTATCATCTTTCTTCTTATAATAAACTAAACGTGCCTCTAAATTATGTAAATTATTAGTAGGACACTTAAGTGGTTTTAATACTTCATTTTTTATATAGTCGCCATGTGAAATAATTATAATTAATCTATTAGATGGCAAATGCTCTAATATTTCGCTCAAGAAATTATCATAATCATTCGGATTACTCGTGATTACACAATTATCAAAATATCCATCTTTTTTAAAAGCACGATGACATAATGTTGCCGCCATAACACGTGGTAAAAAAATCTCATTATTTATATCTAATCCAATTGATATAAATTTATTAATAGCGTTTACATAACAAGTACTTTTATATATAGTTGTCATTGATTGACTACCACTCTTTTTATTATAAAATTTAACATGTTCGCTGACAAACGGTATTCTATTAATTTTGCGCTTTGTTTTCCGTTTAATGTATCCACCACTTATTATTTTAGCAGTTTCAACAGCACGTGGTAAATATGATGAATAGAAACTAACTCCGTCTAAATTATATTCATCTACTATATTATAACTATATTCTTGTAATTTTGTACCAAATGTATATGCTTGATGAATACCTTTTTCAGTACATAGGGGTTGTCTAAATTTAGCCATAATGTCGAACTGTCCTTTAAATGCCACATTAGCACAACTCTCACAGTGTCTTACCCATAGGATATATTTATCTTTCATATATTTATAATAGATATTAAATATTATAATGGTCGGGAGAGACCTCGTTCACGGCAGAAAGCAAGTAGCAGTCGCCAACCCGACTAAGATGAACAGTACACCCTTCCCGACGAAGATGATGTCGTCCTTGAGGTTCGACCACGTATAGAGTACATACGTGGTCGAAAGACCGGTACAGTCACTGCTGGTGGAAACATTGATGTACGACATATTGGGCATCGGAAGATTGCATTTGGTGCACGTAAACAACCTGGGTCTGTTGTGTTTACGCGACGGGTATATTCCGTACATCGTGTTGGTATACCCACATGCATTGCATACCTTTGCGACGTCTGTCCCAGAATACCCGTGAAGGGATAAATAGCCACGTGCAATCACACTCGCCATGTGGATGATTGAAAGTTAAAAATCTATTAATATTACCGTTGATTTTTAAATTACATAAAACAACAATGTATATAGTATTATATGTCCAAATTAATGAGAACGAGTAAGTTGATTTATGAAAAACTAAAACATAATAACGTCAAAGATGTTTTTATATATAGTGGTGGTGCGATTATGCCTCTTATTGATGAATTCTATAAAGGTGATATTAAGTATTACGTCAATACACATGAGCAAAACTGTGGGCACGCAGCAACAGGATATGCTAAGTCAACTGGTAAAACAGGAGTGTCGATTGTAACAAGTGGTCCTGGTCTTACGAATTCTATAACACCTCTTTTAGATGCTACTAACGATAGTACTCCAATGGTATTATTATCTGGCAACGTATCACTTAAAAACATGGGGACAGACGCGTTTCAAGAAGCACCGTCGGTTGATATTACAAAACCGGTAACTAAATGGAGCTATTGTATTACAGATCCAAATGAAGTTAATGACGCTATAGACGAAGCATTTAAAGTGGCAAATAGTGGGAAACCAGGTGCAGTTCACATTGATTTACCGAAATGTATATTAACATCCGAACAATTAATCACAGATGATATGTTTAATTACACTACGTTATATAATGATATACCGTCATTAACAAATATTCGAACCCCTACATATTTCTTAAACCCGAGTGTATATAAATTTAATCATAACCACGATACAATTAATACACACAATTCATTGCATATATCAACATCAATTCGTTCAATTGCTAATATTATAAGGCAGTCGATGAAACCGGTATTATATGTTGGGCAGGGGTGTAAAGGTGCTTCTAACAGTCTTAGAGAACTTGCTATTTCTAATAATATCCCCGTAACAACAACATTACATGGGATGGGTATATTTGACGAAACACATGAATTGTCACTCCAGATGTGTGGAATGCATGGATCTGTGTCGGCAAATTACGCACTACAAGAGGCAGATTGTATCATTGCGGTTGGGTCGAGGTTTGATGATAGAACAACGGGTGAATTAAAAAAATACGCACCTAAATGTCGAAATTTCATTCATCTTAATATTGATAATGGAGAAATAAATAAAGTAGTAGACACAGTACATTATATTATAGGCGATTGTAACGAAAGTGTTCCATTATTAATGAATGAACTACGGGAATTAAACACACTAAATATAGGTATCCATTCATATTTAACATATGATACAAGAACAGATTGGATTAATAAAATTAAGAAATGGAAACAACAACATCCATTTAAATATGATAAATTAACAACTGGGAAAATTAAAACACAGGATGTTCTTGTAGAACTCAATAAACAAATTAAGGGCAATGAAGATAAATATATAATGACATCGGGTGTAGGGAATCATCAAATGATGGCTGCACAATTCATTGATTGGGTATTACCGAATCGATTTCATTCATCTGGTAGTCTAGGAGTTATGGGCGTTGGTTTACCGTATGCCATTGGGTGTCAAATTGGAAATATGGATAAACAGGTAATTGATATTGATGGAGATGGGAGTTTCTTAATGACCCTACCTGATATGAAAACGATTGTTGAATATAATTTGCCGGTGAAAATCCTAATTCTAAATAATAATAGTCAAGATATGGTTCGTGTGTGGGAAACACTATTCTTCAATAGTAGAATAACAGCAACCCAAAATAAAAAGAACCCAGAATTTAGTGATGTCGCAGAGGCGTTTGGTATTAAAGGAATGGTATGTAATCATCAATATGATATGGTTAATATGATTACCAAATTCTTAGAATATGACGGTCCCGTATTACTCGAATGTCGGGTTGAAACAGATTATTGTTTACCATTGGTACAACCTGGAGCTGGACTGGACGAGATGATTATACACGGGGATACAATTAATGTAAATAAAGGCGAATGCCCGAGTTAGTACCTTTATAAAACCGGATAGGTTACATTATTGGTACTGTAAACACCATTTATATAGAAATAAAATTGATTTTCGTCTTTCTTAAAATTATTAACTGCAGTTGTTAGTATTATAATATATTTATTAGTTGTATTGAATCTCTCGTATATATCAGTATTAGAACAGTATATAACCAACTTAACACTATTATAATAAATATATTTAATGCCACGGATAATCAGAGTATCGTGATTTTATTAGTTTTTTCTTTTTATTATATATATGACAACATAGTCTATATCGGTCTAATCCATCATAACAATCATATATATTTTTAGAACATATTTCTGCGAATAGATATGTGTTTATATCAGATTTATTTTTATTTAGTCCATATGTTATTCGCTTTCCATGTAATATATTAAGTTGATTATAAAACTCTCGAGTAAATATTAAATAATCACGTGTAATATTTTTATTATCAATAATATGATTTATTAGAGTTTTAAATATTGAATTATTAGGAGGTGTTGCAATAATACCTTGGTATATACTTATTTTATTTTTAGCAATAACCGTGTATAAATAATTTTTATTGAATATTTTATTAATTGGACAAAGTAACTCCGTTTTAATATCTAAATATATACCCCCGTATTTATATAATAAGCAATATCTCATTAAATCTGCCTTATGTGCGCCACGGATTAATGAATTAAATGCGTCTAATACCTTAGGTGGATAATTTTTTTGTAGAAATTCAATACACTCTGTATCATCAAATATAATATGTTTATAGTCAGGTGCGTATTTTTTTATATTATCATATACTTTTTGTGGTATTTTGGATTTATCAATATAAGTTTGATAAATCACCTTGGGTATAGATATATTATCATATTGTTCGATTTTATAATATCTTCTTTTACTACACTGACATATTGTTACTAATATTAATATTAACACTATTATAATTGATATTTTAATATATATCATATAAAATAATACAATATTATATATTTTAATTCCCGTAACTTAATATATATAATATATTATATAAATGGTTGCTAAAATAACAGATTTAACAATTTCAAATGAAACTATAACAATTACATATAGTAATCTACTTAGTATGACACCGAAAGCGATAATTTCATATTATGGACAATGGGCAACTTATGGTGCTAAATTTCCAATTCCAACCGATGATCTAACAAAATATGATTATATTACACATTTAGCATATGGATTTATAGGATATAATCAAGATGGTCATATTGGGTCTTGGGATATTGGAGCAGATATTGGAAGTTATGCAGAAGGCGTAACAACATCTTATCTATATAATAATGATGATAATAATAATTTTTTTAGAAATTTATATTATAATAATACCAATAATGAGGGTGGGTTAGCTAATTATATTGGAAATACACTTGCTCTATCACATCCAGTAAATAATTATAAATATTCGGATGATATGTCTGAAAGTCTATCTCGGTCTCAGTTTTTTAACATGGCATATGTTAAATTTAAAAAACCTCATTTAAAAATAATAATGTCATTTGGAGGTTGGCAATATGGAAGTGCTGCAACTGATGAAACATGGAATAACAATACTCCACCTGCGGAAGTATTTAATATGATTGTAAATAATGCAACTAAATTAGAATTATTTACGTCAAGTATTAGATATTTAATAGAACATTATAAATTTCAAATGATATCTCTAAATGGAGAATATTATCCAATTGTATATAGTACACCAGACCCAGAAAATCCATCTATTGCAAAAATAAATCCATATTTTGATCCCATATATTGGGTAGATGGTATTAACGGAACCTTAACATTAGAAGGAGCCCCATATCATTTATTTGACGGGGTTGATATTGACTGGGAATATCCAACAGGATGTGGCTCATGCGGAGGATGCATAAATGGAAAATTGGCAAGTGGATATTGTCCAGGTGGATGGACTCCTTCAGATAAAGAGGAAGCCGTTAATAATTATGGAAAATTATTATCTAACTTAAAAGGTAAATTACCAGATAAGATGGTTGCTACCACTACTGCTGGTAATTTAACTGAAATATCAACATTATTAACTAACACTATTGTAAATACTGCGTTTAATGACATTGATGTTATTAGTATTATGTCATACGATTTTATGAATGGTAATTCCAAATTAACTCATGATTCCCCATTATACAAACAAAAAATTATGAATCAATCAAATGAACTGGTTGACTGGAATATTGAGAGTGCTGTTAAATTATTTGAGAAAAATAATATACCATATTCCAAATTAAATATTGGAATACCATACTATGGTAGATATCAATATATTGAAAAAACAAAATTTAATGATATCGCACCTGATATAGACAATATAACCCAAGATCAAACAAATGTATTATTTAATGGAGAGACTGTTGCAGATTATGACGCGTGTAGCCAGCAAGAAAATGGTGCTAAATGTAATTGGGTAAATTTTTCACACCTTGATATTAATTCGATTGGTTACCAAATGATATCAGATACATCAGAAGAGGTATGCGGGGCGGGAGGAAATCAACCTGGGGATGCATGTAACTTTGTAACAATTAAAGATCTATTTAAAGAAGTTGATGATGAGAGAGTTGGTGTTACATATTATGTCAGTAAAAAGACTGTTATTGCACCAAATGGGGTGGGTTCTTATATAATTTTATCAATGCCATCAGAATATAGTATTATAGAAAAAACAAAATTTGTTAAAGAAAACAATTTAAATGGTGTTATTACATGGATGATGAGTCAAGATGTTGAAAGTGTTCTTGCTAAAATAGTATACGATAACTTACAACCATCTCTTACAACCACACCACCAACAACGGCTCCAACTGCGGCGCCAACTGCGGCACCAACTGCGGCGCCAACTGCGGCGCCAACTGCGGCACCAACTGCGGTACCAACTGCGGCACCAACTGCGGCGCCAACTGCGGCGCCAACTGCGGCGCCAACTGCGGTACCAACTGCGGCTCCAACTGCGGCTCCAACTGCGGCACCAACTGCGGCTCCAACTGCGGCTCCAACTGCGGCTCCAACTGCGGCGCCAACTACGGCGCCAACTACGGCTCCAACTGCGGCGCCAACTGCGGCGCCAACTACGGCGCCAACTACGGCGCCAACAACACCAGCACTTAGACCTTATCCTGATCCGACTGTCAATAGGTGGCCCCCTGATTATGGTAGTAAATTACAATGGATGTATAATTGTACAGGAAAACAAGGTGCGGCATGTAAAAATCCACCAGTAGAAGATATAATTAAAACTCATGTTAATTATATAACATTTATACAGAATTTAAGTATCGTTGGACCCGAAGATTTAGTTATTGGAATACCAAATACAACTAATGAGGATGGTAATACAGACGACTATGTAGACCCGTGCCAAAGTATTACCGGTGACGAAGTATGTGGTTGTCCAACCGGACAGTGTACAATTTATCCTACGGGAGACTCTATTACGAGATACTCTATGCAAGGAGAGGGAAAAACAAGCAATGGTATAAAATTACAACCATGTTTACAGCGTCAATTAACCCTCCCATATACACGTGGGCAGTTGAAAGATTTACACGATGATGGAATCACATTAATATTAACACTCGGATCTTGGTGTAGTCGTTTCCCAAGAAAGCATGAAGCATATCTTTGGACTCAAAAGGGTGTTGATAATGTTAAGGATAATCCTAATTATTATAAGGATAATTCCACTAATCCTATACCAGACATATTAACGGCGACTGCTCATACAAGTGGTACCGCGACAAATGATGGTGCCCACATCCTACCCGAGATCCTTAATGAAGCTAATATGGATGATTATATATTTTCACCCGGTGCTAAAAAATTTGTAGAACAATTTAAGAAAATCAGAGATGAGTCCAAAGTTGATAATACATATCTATTTGACGGAATTGATTTTGACTGGGAAGGATATTGTGCATCGAAATGTTTAGCAGATGGATGCGAATGTACATGGGGATCTACTTGTAGTGGTGATGGGAATGAACCAGGTGGAACTAATAATGTTACGAATCAAAAGGGTGGTACATGCGGCGATCCAAAAGTTCTAGTTGAGAAACCATGTTGGACATTAACTGATGGGGCAACAATAGGAATTATGAATGCAATAGCATATTATATGCGAATAAACGGATTTATTGTTACAGGTGTACCAATTAGTAGTCAACTTTTTACAGATAGTATAACAGATAATGACCAGAATCAATTTGTTAGATATGGATTTAAACCGGAATTGTATGATGGTATTATGCTTCAATGGTATTCTGGATTTGACGCAGGAGTATGTGACTATAAAATTCCAGGGACCGATACTGTTAATACTCCAGTCGGTAAAGAACCAAATTATCCAAGACCAATCGCAGATGGAAATACTAAACCTACTGAGTTTAATAATTTTCATGCATTATGTAAAGCTAAAAATCAACCCCGGGCGAATTATCCAAATAGTCATGGTAGATCTATATATCATTGTCCCAGAGCAATTGATTGCCCTGATTGGAAATATCACGGTTCTGAAAAATATGATGAACAAATTGAATTAATAAGAAAGTTAAATAACTGGTCTCCTGGGATAATTAAAAAATTAGTTGTTGGATTTGAATTTTATGAAGGGTCTGCACAATGGGGACCGGAACCTTTACCACTGGAATGGAAAGAATTAAATGATAGATTAGAAGATGAATTCGATAGGGCAAGTTTAGCTGGTTATGGTGGATGGACAATATATGGTACAATGGATGCGGTAGCAGGTGAACCAGGTTCACATGATGGTGAACCATGGGTATCTCATAAACATTTTAGAGAAAAATTGGATACTTGTTGGGGACCATGGGCTAAATTTGATCCTGCTGATGTATTAGTTGGTAAAGATATTAAACACGGAGATGATGAGTGTGCGAATCTTCCCACACCACCACTTATTCCAATAGATAGCTTGGTACACGGAACCGAACAAAATGCATGTGATTGGGCGGAACCGCCTGGAAGCAAGTGTTCGGATTATACTAATGCATACACCTGTGGTAATAACACGAAAGTAACTAATTGTAGTTGGGTTGCATGGGATAGTGCATGTGCATCCGAAGATGCTAAGTGTATGACTACACCTGCTGTATTGACAGTAACGCAAGATTGTGCAACCGATCAGGCTTGTTTTCAGACTGATCAAATTACACCAACAGATCGTACCACCATGAACGAGGATACATGTCTATTATGCAAATATACTTGGGGAAAAAGTTGGGAGGGAGGACAATGTGAATGTCTTCTTTGGCCCCCAACAGATACCAATCTTTTTTGTGATGGATCACAAACACCAAGTCCAACTACACCAGCGCCAACACCGATTCCAACTACAACACCAAGTCCTGTAACACCGACACCAGCACCTATAGATGATATATGTTGCCAGGGTACATGGACACCAGGATGTGCTAACAAAACACCATTAACATGTTTAAATTCGGGAGAGTCATGTAATGGGGATTGGGACTGTAATAATTAGTATACATATAACTATCAACAAACTAAACCATATATGCGACATCCAATTCTCCAATTCTTTTACCATATATTTTCCATCGGTTGTTTTACGATAACCGTGTTTTTCGTAATATTTTCGCACTCCTACTCCTGAAATAATTGCTATTTTATCGCAATTATTTTCTCGCGCCAGTTGTTCTGCCTTTTTGAGCAACTTCCTTCCAAATCCATAATGCTGTACTGTATTCTTGGTATGATTACCCACTTTTTGAATTGTTCCATATACATGGAGTTCTCTTACAAATGCGGTTTTTGTTTTGAACTCTTCGTAACACGCATCCGGGTTTGATTCCATAATTCTCAATCTTAAAAATCCATACAATGTATTGTTATTATCACATCCCGCCCATTCGAGTTTCTTATTGATTAATCGATTGATTAACTTATTAAAACAATTAAAAACATAACAACTACATACATTTAATGTAACATACTGTCCCCTAACTTGTGGTATAATTGATGTATTAATCCGACACTTACATTCGCAACTCTCAAAACTTAAAAAATAATTTTTACTTTTAAATTTATCAAGTTCTCTATAATGATCTTTATAAATTCCATGTAATTTGACATTGTCCCCATCCAATTCACTTTCAATTTTTCTAACGACCATTTTTGCCCTATGAATTGAATCAGTCTGTTTACGCACTTCCACACATCGAATACACAGGCATTTTTGTCCACGGCGTTCTAATTCTTTATGAAGGTCTTGTCTCATATTTGTTGTGATATTACCGGCAATATCATATTGTTTCGGGAAATCTCGAACAATTCGATTATTCCGGATCCATCGATGAATCCGGGTTTTAACATCCAACAATAATTCAAACATATCGTCCGTTGGATATGGCACATATGAACCATCTGCGTATTCCTTCTCAATCTGCGTAAACGGTGTTACTTGAGTAGGATAAAGTTTCCACTGGTCTACCTGTAAATAAGGAGCATTTAGAATCAACTCAAACATATCCTTGTCTTGTTCATATGAACTACCCGGCATATTCGGCATAATGTGAATATCAACCTTAAATCCATTATTCATTGCCAGTTGAATACCTCTAATTGCGTGTTTTAATTGATGTCCTCTGTTATTCCGCTTCAATACTTCATTTGAAGTATGTTGAAGTCCCATCTGAATACGAGTTACTTCGAGGTTACGAAGTTCTCTCAATGTTTCTTTATTAATACAATCTGGTCGAGTTTCAATTGTAATACCAATGATTCGTGCCAACGCGTGTTCATTTGCAATGACTTCATTTATATGAGAATACATTGGTCTTTTATCAGTATCAAAAAAGGTATTCGCTGCATAAAGTAGTTTAGTAATAAAATCCTTCCGGTAATCGAGTGGGTATGAATGAAATGTTCCACCTAAAATAAGTAACTCAATTTTATCAATAGTATGTCCATTAATAAAATGTGTACTTGCCCGTTCATTGAACTGTGAAACAGGGTCGAAATTATTGCGTTTGCCGCGTTGAACCCCTGGTTCATCAGATAGATAACTTTTAGGTTGCCCAGGTTCGCTAGGACAAAAACTACAATCCCACTGACATGTGAAATCATTTCCGTTTGGTTTATCAGACATAAAAACGGTTATAACAAGAACACCTGAACTACTACGAATTTCTTTAATAATAATCTTTTCTTCAAAAATACGATTCGGTTTAATTTTATTAGAATTTACTAGATATTTATATAATAATGAAATCTCTGCCTTTTTTGGAGTAATTTTTAATTCACGTTTATATTTTGCCATTAATTGATTAATAGTTATTTCGGGAGTTATGTTTTCCAACATTTTATTTATAAAATCAATGTATTCCGACGATGTATTAATTTTGATATTGTTTAATGTAAGATGGTTTGTTTTATAAGTTAGGTTTTCGATATCTAGCATTTGTCTTATATATATAGGTATATGTGTTTAAGTATACTACATGGTAACTAATTTCAAAACAATCGTTTTATATACGTTTTTATCGATTTTATTAATAAAATCAGGGTTTATAATAGGTATTTTAACTAGAAATTTCAACCTAATTGAGATTGCGGGTCGGTCCAAACAACCCCTCTTTCGAAGCACATGTCACCTGTACGCTGCAGACATAGTCCCCCTCCCGCTGAAGGTCGGTTCCCCAATAAACGTATTGGAACGGGAAACCCGGGTGGTCGGAACAGTTGAATAGTTCAGGGAAATCGTTCCTATCACACTTGGTACGCATCCACATGTAATTCACTCGCTTTGACACGAGGGGCAAAGTAATGAAGAGGGGGTGTACGTGGTCGGACACCCTCAGTGGACGTGGTCGGTCTCACGATACATACAAACGCGATGAGCAATTTGAAGTTAACCATCGGGTTGTTTGAATTATATAATATTTTTCCGTCAATTTTTTATATATTATATAGTATAATGGGCGATGCTGTTAATTTAACCTCTTTTTTAAATCAAATATTTGATGATACAGCGTTAGTTGGAACTAATATAATGGATAAATTAACTGTTTCTAGTCTAACAACAATCACCATTCCTATTTCTGGAATGACTCGAAAAGAGTCTCCCAATATATCCGGTCTATCCGACTTAATAAATTTAGAGAATTTAACTATTAACCGTGTAAATGGCAAGGCCTGCTCAACCACAATAGGTCCTATGCCTATACCAGACATAAGCGTGTTAATTAAGTTAACAGCCCTTGATTTATCTGAAAATGGATTCACAAATAATAATCTAGGGACCACTTTTGCGAATAGGAATATGGCGAATTTAACACATTTAACGACATTCGATATATCTAATAATAAATTGGTTTATACGCCTAATGATATTGATGACTTAAAAACATTATGTTCAAGTTCAAGTATTAGTGGTGACTGTTATATAGCAGATACACAAATGGCTGGTTGTAATAATTATTTAGATGATGTCTCGACACAAGACTTATTAGACGAATTTCCGAAACCATTTAATCGTAATTTAGTTATTCCAATGACTGTTGGCGGTGATGGAATACCGGATAAATGCCCAGCCGAATATAAAGAGGACTTGATAACTTTTATAGTTAACAAGATAAGAAATGGGAGCTGTGATTGCAACACATACTGCGCAGCCAATTGGAATAGTGAAATCACGAATAACAGATCAGGATGGGCAGGTGCAACCTGTCACTCCGCTTCTATAGTGGAGTTTAACGGAAATACTAAGCCTAGTACGTGTTCAGACCGGACCAATGGGAATTTTAAGTGTACATGTATGGAGACCACAGGGGGTTGGTGTACTTATACTGATACAACGTGTCGGAATACATGTGATGGTGACCGACGTATCACAAACTCATGTGTTCCGGCGCCGACACCAAATCCAACACCAAATCCAACACCAAATCCAACACCAAATCCAACACCAAATCCAACACCAAATCCAACACCAAATCCAACACCAAATCCAAC
>Ga0209630_10002632_pt1 | contig 17103 bp, 12 predicted proteins | sample COG_01_FD_184745 | JGI IMG/M metagenome (GOLD analysis project Ga0209630, IMG submission 184745) | Pelagic Microbial community sample from North Sea - COGITO 998_met_01 (SPAdes) (version 2) | ecosystem: Environmental > Aquatic > Marine > Neritic zone/Coastal water | place: Helgoland, sampling... | reverse complement strand
CGACTGATTGGCATAGTTGTGCTGAATCAAAATACTTTTAAGCCATATGCCTTAAGCAACTTAACACTCTTACCAACAACTTCATCACTTACAAAGTCACTGAGTACCGTAGCGAACTGATATTCGAATTCAACTTTACAAAAGGTGATTTAAGAGGCAACTAATGAAGCGGTTGGAGGCTTAAATCGTTTTTAAACTTTTCTTTGAAAAGTGGATGCTAGAGTTGCTAGAGATGTATCGTTCCGATACATATCGGTGAAGAATAATTCAGAAACTTGGATGGTTAAATGAAAACATTTATTAAGAAGGTGATAACTAAACTGTTAGGCTCCGCATCACCGTATGTGTTTCGACGTATTAGTTTTTTGAAAAATAAAATAAAAGGTGGGTATTTTTCAATAAATTCACTCGATAAACAATTAGAAAAATATGTTGATTATAACAATGGTTTTTATGTAGAATTGGGCGCTAATGACGGAGTGGACCAATCTAATACTCTCTTTTTTGAAATGAAGAAAAATTGGAAAGGTGTTTTGATTGAACCAACCCCACACAATTTTATTAGGTGCAAAGAACAAAGAAGTAATAGGAATGCAATATTTTGTAATGCGTGTGTAGGCTTTGATTATAAAGATAAGTACGTGGATATTAAATATGCAAACCTTATGACAATATCTGAGAACTTAAATTTAGATTTAGAGGATAAAGAAGCGCACATAGAGGCTGGTAAAAAACACCTCACAGAAACAGATTCGGTATTTTCGTTTGGTTCAGTCGCTGCAACTCTTAATTCTTTACTCGAAAAAGCTAATGCCCCTAGTGTAATTGATTTTATGTCACTTGATGTCGAGGGAGCTGAATTAGAGGTATTAAAGGGCATAAACTTCGAACAATTTTCATTCAAATATATGCTAATCGAAGTCAGAGATATTAAAAGGGTTGAAGTCTTTTTAGAAAAGCACGGTTATGTCTTAGAAAAGAAATTCTCAATACACGATTATCTTTTTAAACATATTTAATGTGAGAAATTTTCTTTGAAAATAGATGCAAGGTTTGTATCCACTTACTATGTTTCTATTGCAAATGAGTAGTGCCGTATAGAGATTGACAATTAAGAAGAGTACCATAGTGACTTACAAAGTACTTACAAAGTATTTTATAACAATTGCTTACACTAATAGTATTGTTGAGTGGGAGTAGTGTTTCTAGTGCAAGTTATTGATTTGGTTAAATTTCTTATATACACAAAAGTTTCACAAGATTTAATCATCCATTGATTTTGCTGCAGATTTTCTTTACAGTTACACAAAATGTTGCACAAACGTGTGACTACTGAAACTCGTAGTAACTCAGAGACTAAGATTTGGCACTGAAGAAACAGCAATTTGCTGAAGGCGAAATAGCAATATTTGACGAGGCTTGTATATACAAGCGAGGTGAATATTGGCAGTTTCGTATGTGGTTACCAAAAGAAAACAAGTACGCACTTGCTAAAGGGCGTGGTGAGAAGTGAAAAAACCATTATCATCTTCAAAAATACTAATAGTAGGCTTGGCCCGAAATTGTGAAAATGTCATTGAACGTGAAGTGCTTAAAATTAGTTCGGCATTCTCAGAAGCAAAAGATATCAATTTTCTGGTTATCGAGTCCGATAGTGATGATAAAACTTTAGCAGCCCTTGAAAAGTTAAGTGTAAATGATTGGTTTGAATTTATAACGCTCGGAAAACTTCGAAATCAATATCCTAAGCGAACAGAGCGAATAGCAAGATGTAGGAACCGTTATTTAGAAGACATTAAGACAAACCCTAAATATGGCGACATTGATTTTGTAGTTGTTGCTGATTTGGATGGGGTTAATTCAGAACTCACCACAGCTGCTATAAAATCATGCTGGACTTTGACTGAGGATTGGGATGCTTGTTTTGCTAATCAGTCTAAAGCGTATTATGACATTTGGGCTTTGCGTCATAAAATTTGGTGTCCAAATGATTGCTGGCAAACCTACAGTTTTTTATTTGATAATGGTGTGAGTAAATTTGCAGCTCTTCAAGCAGCCGTTTATTCCCGTATGATATGCATTAGTCGAGATAAAACCCCTATCGAGGTTGATTCTGCTTTTGGTGGCTTGGGGATATATAAGAAAAGGGCCATATTGTCATCTTCATACGTTGGCTTGGATGACAATGAAGAAGAATTTTGTGAGCACGTGCATTTACATACAATTATGCGAGGGAAAGGCTTAAAACTTTATATTGTCCCAAGTCTTATTAATTGTGGATGGGACGAACATTCTAAAAACTTGAGAATTATTGGTAGAGTTAAAGCACGTTTGCGTCACTTTGCGATAAGTTTTATCACTCTTATTGTTTCAAAAGAAAAACTTAAGAAAATGCTTTTGAAATCTAAATGAGCGAATGGTACGACAGTCAAAAGAATCCAAGCAGTAACTTGCGTCAGTTGCAGCAAGAACGAATTGAAAAACCTAAACCACGTCGAGAACTTACTACTGACGAAGTCAAACGTCTTGCTACGTTAGAAGCGATTCAGCAACAGATGGTTGAAGCGAAGAAGAACGAACGTGCCAGCGCACTGAAAGAAGTAAAGCGTCTTTGTAAAGAGTTTGGCTTTACCGCTGGAATGCTAAAGGGTGCGCTTACTGAAGGGAGGAAGAAATTATGAAAGAAGAAATTAAATACGACAGACATGAAGAAGAATGGGAGAAAGCGATAAATGATGAAGACCGTAAAAAGGTTTCTCTAACGTGGCTGGACCAAAAATTTACACTTGATAGATGGCGACATGACAGAATGTACGATTCACTCAAACCCATAATTGATTTGGATAACACGTTCAGTTGGTTAACGGTTGGTGATGGTCGTTATGGAACAGACGCTAATGCATTATTTAGGCTTGGCGCTACCAAAGTTATGTGCACTGATATTTCTGATAGATTGCTACAGATCGGAAATGAAAAAGGATTCATTAAAGATTTTTCAGCTCAGAATGCGGAAAATCTTACCTTTATTAATGATCAGTTTGATTTCACGTTGTGTAAAGAGGCTTATCATCATTTTCCTCGTCCGCACATTGCATTGCATGAAATGCTCCGTGTTTCTAAACTTGGCGTTATTCTCATGGAGCCGTTAGACGCCAAGATAGAAACTAAATTTCTAAACAAAGCATTTCCACTTATTAGAAAACTTTTAGGTAAACCTGCTAACAAAGATGGACATGGCTTCGAGACAGTTGGAAACTATATTTTCTCGGTTTCTGAAAGAGAATTGGAGAAAGTTCAACTCGGCATGCATCGTAGGCACGTTGCCTACAAGTATATGAATGACTATTACGAGGCAGGGTTTGAATTAGTGCAATTAGATTCCCAAAACAAGTCTGATATTAGGAAAATACTCAAAACCAAGTTTCTAATTAACATTCGGAACTTTCTGTCAAGATTTAATTTGATAAGCCCTGGCTTTCTTATCGCAATTTTGTTTAAGGACGAACCAAGTTCATCGCTTGTAAAGTCTCTTAAACATTCTGGTTGGAAAGTTAAGACACTTCCGCGCAATCCTTACTTATAGTTCGTCAAAATTGTTGTCCGAATATAAACAAGAACTGCTCATTAGAAACTATCGTAAGTTACCTCAGGAGCAGATTGAAAAAACAAACCCACGTCGTGAACTGAATGCTGAAGAAACTAAGCGCCTTAGCAAGTTAGTAGGAATAGCTGACAAACTTAAGCGTGGAGAAAACGTGCAAAACCGTCAGCTGCAAAGGTGGCTTAGTGTAGACGAGTTTGAGCAGCTTGAAGCAGAATGGCAAGGTTACTCAAGAAGAAGTTACAAGATGACTACACACAAAAGTAATCAAAAATTTGTTTGGGTATCCATTATTAAGGGCATAGGGTGGGGAGGGATACATATATGTTTTACATATCTCGTTTTCTTATTATCTCCATACGCTCTTCATAATCTTTCATATTCCCATCATCATCAAACATACCTTCTGTTCCTTCAAACTTCATAGATATACCCTTCCAACCACGCTCATCTTCTATCTTTGCTTGTTCAACTGCTAGGCTCTTCACACAATTAAAAAAACACCTCATGAATAGAAAATTGACTTATACTACGGTAAATCCTGGATTCTGCTAACGACGCTTCTTTTACGTTACTCCTTAAATTAACCTTTAACCAAAACGTAACCTTGAAAAAAATACTTTTAGTTTTTGGGACACGGCCAGAAGCTATCAAAATGGCACCGCTAGTTAAAGCATTCCAAGAAAATGCTGGAAAATTTAACACCAAGGTTTGCGTGACAGCCCAGCATCGCGAGATGCTAGATCAGGTGCTTGAGTTGTTCAATATTGTGCCTGACTATGACTTGAATCTAATGAAGGTAGATCAATCATTATGTGATGTTACTAGCGGTGTGTTGCTGGCGATAAAACCTATTCTTCAAGAATTCAAACCAGATGTAGTGTTAGTGCAGGGTGATACCGCAACAACCTTTGCTGTAAGTCTAGCAGCATATTATGAACAAATAGATGTTGGGCATGTTGAGGCTGGGTTGCGAACAGGTAATATCTACTCCCCTTGGCCTGAAGAGGCGAATCGAAAGTTAACAAGCGCCCTAACACGCTATCACTTTGCTCCTACGGAAACATCAAAACAGAATTTATTGGCTGAAGGCTATTCTAGTGAGCACATTCCTGTTACAGGAAATACGGTCATAGATGCCTTGTTTCTGGTTAAGGATAATATAGAGAATGATGCTGGATTAAATGAGAAATTGGCAGCAGACTTTCCATTTTTAGACGTGAATAAGAAGTTAATACTCGTAACAGGTCACCGCCGTGAAAACTTTGGTGGAGGCTTTAACAGGATTTGTGAGGCATTAGCGTTAACAGCAAATAGATATCCAGATGCGCAAATTTTATATTCCATGCACTTAAACCCAAATGTGCGGGAGCCAGTCAATCTAATGTTAAAAGACATTGATAATATTTATTTAATCGAGCCGCAGCAATACTTACCCTTTATTTACCTGATCATGCGAGCGCACATCATTTTAACGGATTCGGGAGGCATTCAAGAAGAAGCGCCTTCTTTAGGTAAGCCGGTTTTAGTGATGCGGGATACAACAGAACGGCCAGAAGCAGTTGATGCTGGTACAGTAAAGCTGGTTGGGACAAAAGTTGCGGTTATAACAACGGAGCTTAATGAGTTAATGGACAATCAGTCTGCGTATGAAAACATGAGTTTTACCCATAATCCATACGGTGATGGTAAAGCTTGTCAGCGAATTTTGGATGTACTTAGTTTGACGTCTAAATAAGGATAGTATATGCAATTTGAAACAATATCAGTTGTAGGCTTGGGTTACATTGGGTTGCCTACAGCGGCAGTCATTGCCTTACGAGGAAAGCAAGTTATCGGTGTGGATGTGAATCAGCATACTGTAGATAAGATTAATAAAGGTCAGGCGCATATCGAAGAGCCAGAATTGGACATAATTATTCGTGCTGCCGTAACGGGAGGTTTTTTGCGTGCAACCACAATGCCTGAGCCTGCAGATGCTTTTCTTATTGCCGTGCCAACTCCTTTTAAAGGAGATCATGAGCCAGACTTGAGTTATATAGAATCAGCAAGCGCATCAGTTGCTCTAGTGCTTAAAAAAGGCGACTTGGTCATTCTAGAATCAACGGTACCCGTTGGGGCAACTGAAAAAATGGCAGAATGGTTAGCCGCCGCACGGCCGGATCTAACGTTTCCACAATCGCATGGGGAAGAGTCGGATATCCGAGTCGCTTATTGCCCAGAAAGGGTTCTTCCTGGGCATGTGACAAGAGAATTAATAGAAAATAATCGAGTAATTGGCGGAATGACCCCTAAATGCTCGGAATCAGCGACGGCTCTTTACAAAATATTTGTAGAAGCAGAGTGTGTTATTGCCACCGTGCGTACGGCTGAAATGACAAAGCTAACAGAAAATAGTTTTAGGGATGTGAATTTAGCTTTTGCAAATGAACTATCTATTATTTGTGACAAATTGGATATTGATGTTTCGGAGTTAATAAGAGCGGCAAATATGCATCCCCGAGTTAATATTTTACAGCCTGGATGTGGAGTAGGAGGGCATTGCATTGCAGTAGATCCTTGGTTTGTTGTTAACAAAACACCAGACGAAGCAAGATTGATCCGTACCGCACGAGAAATTAATGATAACAAACCAAACATTGTCGTTGATGCAATTATAGCTCATGCAAAAAAGCTAAATACAAAAAAAATTATTTGTCTCGGTGCTGCGTATAAACCAGACATCGCTGATTTGCGTGAAAGTCCAGCGTTAAAAATCATCCTCAAATTGGCAAGCACGGGCTATAGTGTAAAGGTGGTAGAGTCCAATATTGATACACTACCAGAATCGTTGGATGCATCTAGGTGCCAGCTTGTGTCACTTAAAGCAGTTATTGAAGAAAAAAAGGAGCAAGTGATATCAATATTGGTTGCTCACAAAGAATTTAAAATATCTGAGGAGCTTCGTAGGCATAAACTACTCGATTTTTGTGGTGTTCTAGCCGGAACATATTAGAGATACCTGATACCAACATGCGGAGAAAAAAAGCAGAAAATAAGAAAACCATACGGAAGCGTAAGAATATTTACACGTTAGAGCACATCTCTGTATTCAAAGAAGGCTTAGCCAAAGCCGTCACAGAAGTGAAGGCAGAGACAAAGGTAGCCGATGAACTGCGAGAACAGTTAGATAATTCTAACCAGAAATATCGTCAAGTAATAAGTCAGACACATGTACTGAAATCTTCTATCGATGACTTACAGGGCAAAGTAGAAAAGCTCACGATTGAACGTATAAATATTGAGCAAAGGTTAATCAAGACACGTGCCAGTCTGACATACCAGCTTAGCTATGTGATCAAAAATTCGACTACATCATTCCGTGGCTTTGTACGTCTACCCTTGGCACTATGGCGAATATACCGACAAGCACTAAAACTGCGTAAAATTGCACGTCAAAAAAACAAGCAGCTAAACAAAAACATCTCAGCCAGTACTCTTCCAACCCCTGCCCTAAAGAAAAGTGGTCAACAAATTGCTCCAACCCCACTAGAGGATGCAACGCAGTTAGAGGCGTTGCAAAAGAAAGGTCGAGCTAATGGGCTTAAAGTTGCTTGTATCATGGATGAATTCACCTATGGCTCATTTGCACCAGAATGTGATTTACATCAGCTCACCCCTGCGAGTTGGAAGAGTGAGCTGGTTGCCTTCGAACCCGAAATGTTGTTCATCGAATCGGCCTGGCGGGGCAAAGAGGATCTCTGGGGTAGTAAGGTAGTCCATAATAGTAACGAGTTGCAGGGTATTGTCCAATGGTGTCGTGATCGTTCGATATCAACTGTATTTTGGAATAAAGAAGACCCCGTTCACTTTCAATCTTTCCTTAACACGGCAATGCAGTTTGACTATGTGTTTACCACTGATATCGACTGTATATCTAGATACAAGGCTACACTAGGGCATGAGCAGGTTTATTTGCTGCCCTTTGCATGCCAGCCGGCCACTCATAACCCTATTGAGCTCTATGAACGTAAAGATGCGATCAGTTTTGCTGGTGCCTATTACGTGCGTTACCCGGAACGCGCCAATGATTTGGAATGTTTCTTGGATGCACTACCTGCATTCAAGCCAGTTGAAATTTATGATCGTAATTACGGCAAGGGCGACCCCAATTACCAATTTCCGGAGAAGCACCAACCATTTATTGTCGGGACCTTACCATTCGATAAAATCGATCAGGCTTACAAAGGTTATCAGTACGCCATAAACTTGAACTCGATCAAGCAGTCCCAATCCATGTTCGCTCGGCGAATATATGAGGTGTTAGCATCCAATACGATTACCATTAGCAATTTCTCAAGAGGTGTACGATTACTGTTTGGTGACCTGGTAATTACTTCTGACAATGGTAATCAGATTGTACAACGATTACAGGCAATGGCAGGAGATGCGGATTTTATGGGAAAATTCAAGCTTGTTGCCTTGCGAAAGGTGATGTTGGAGCACACCTATCAGCAACGCCTGAATTACATCTGCGCAAAGGTGAGTGGTATTTCCACACCAACGGAAACACTGCCAAGTATAGCTGTGCTGGCAAAGGCAACATCCCAAATAGAGGCCAAGCAAATCATTGAACAGTTCAAAGCACAGACCCATAAATATAAACATTTGATACTGGTAATACCAGCTAAAAATAAGCGCACTGGCAACCAGAAAATTACTTATCTGACAAGTAAAAATTCTAAGTCAAAAACTATAAAAGAAGTTATTGGGAATGCTAAATGGATAGCCAGTATGTCGCCTAAGGACTACTATGGCCCTAATTATTTGCTGGATATTGCTATTGCTAGCCAGTACAGCGTTGCTGACTTAATAGGCAAGGCCGCATATTTCCAAACAAAGGGATCTGAAATAGCCTTATTACAAAAGGATGCATCCTACCGCCCTATACAAGAATTTCCTGCACGACAGGCAGCACTTAAAGTGAATAATTCTATATTGTTAGAGACCGTTACATCATGGCTAAAGAAACTCGATAACAGACAGCTTAAAAGTGAATGTGGACTGGCAATAGACCCCTATAACTATTGTCGCAGTGCGAACAATAAAGCCATAAAAACCATCAAAGAGCGTGTAGATGACCTTGCATCTATTGATAAGGGCCTGAGCATTGATTACTTGCAATCTCTGGCTGAAAGTATTCCTCCTGCAGAAAATACTGCTGAAGAGAAAATGCTCGACCCAGTGCAACTCACTGAATTACTGAATCATTGTAAATCAAAAAATATCGATTTGGTCGCAACAGAAACTGCTTTGACCCTGACTTCTCGACTTAGCGATGGTAAACACGATTACCTATACGCAGCACAAGACCTGAAGCCTGAAACCTTATTTATCGAGCGTGAACTTAAATGCTACCTCGATACAACGCCTGGCCTGGCAGTAAGTTTGGTATTTCTGTTCCTTGATGGCCAGAAGCAGCGTATTAAACACGTTATATTCCAAGCCAATTACAATGGAACGGTAGATATTCCCCCAGAAACAGAGTGGTTACGTATTGGTTTGCGTGTACTGTCGGCTGGCGAGACAGAAATTAAAGGTCTGGTACTTGGGCATCGAGACCTGCAACCCGAAGGAGTGCTCGGCAAAGCAGAGCACCTACTGCTTACTAATCACTACCCCTCCTACCATGATCTTTATCGCAATGGTTTCGTACACAGCCGTGTTAAAGCCTATGCTGAAAAAGGCGTAATGGTTGATGTTTTTCGCTTGCGCATGAACGAACCTTTAAGTTTCGATGAGTTTGAGGGTACAGATGTGCTCACTGGTGGTTCTCATGCACTGGAAAAAATGCTCAAATCTGGACGATATAAAAGTGTGTTGGTGCACTTTCTTAGTCCAGAAATGTGGGCTGTTTTAGAAAAATACATTGATAATATCAATATTATTGTATGGATTCATGGAGCTGAAATACAGCCTTGGCATCGTCGCGAATATAACTATAAAACTGATGAAGAGCGGGCGCTGGCCAAGTTACAAAGTGATCAGCGTATGGGATTTTGGCGGAACATACTGCAAGCTATGCCAAAGAACCTACAGCTGGTATTTGTCTCGAACTATCTGGCTAACGTAGTGATGGAGGATTTTCAGCTAAAAATCCCGGAGCAGCAGTATCATATTATCCATAACCCTATTAATACAGACCTGTTCAGTTATCAGGGAAAAACAGCAGAACAACGTAAGAAGCTGCTGTCGATTCGACCTTATACCTCACGTACCTATGCTAATGATTTGACAGTGGAAGCATTACTGGAGCTGTCCAAAGAACCTTGGTTCAGTGAACTGGAGATTTGTTTAGTTGGTGATGGTCCCTTGTTTGATGAAACACTTTCACCGCTGAAAAAGTTCAGTAATATCACCATTGAAAAGCGATATCTGGCAAAGAATGAGATTGCTCAATACCATAAAGAATACGGCATTTTCCTGTGCCCATCCCGTATGGATACCCAGGGGGTTTCTCGGGATGAAGCCATGGCATCAGGCTTGGTACCTGTGACTAATGCCGTGGCGGCAATTCCAGAATTTACTGATGATAGTTGTGCTATTCTGGTACCTGAGGATGATGCTCATCTTATGGCTGAGGCTATCAAACGTCTGTATGGAGACTCCCAACTATTTTTAGAGATGTCGAAAAGTGCGTCTCAACGAATAAAAGAAACAGTAAGCCAAAATGTTATTGTAAAAAATGAATTGTCAGTATTGGGATATAGTCATGTTTTTCTTTACCCATCATCAAAGGAGTAAGGCAAATTAATCAAACCATTCCCAACCCCAAAATAAATTTGAGTTTTACAATAGCGTGGTACTTTTTCAGAATATCAAATATAGGGTTTCTTAAAGTATCTGCTTTATTCGTATTCGCAAAAATCAGCCTTATTTTCGCATTTCTACTGCCATTAAAAGTGTTACTGCTAGTTAATAGTAAAGTGGTGCCTGAATATTTTACGGAGCTTATTGGTGACTTTGCAATAGGTGAGCTTATTCTGATTCTTGCTGGGCTTTCAGTAGTACTTTATGTGCTACACATAGCGGCTAATAAGCTGGAACAATGGGTAATTTCTTTAGCTGTTACAAACATAGAAGATAATTTAGATACTGTTGTAAAAGTTCAGAATAAAAATGTTATTCTGAAAAATTCTTTTCAGAGCTGTACCAGAGTTTTTTCTGGAGCGTTAATTATATTTATAGCTTGTACGACCCTGGTGTTGATTAGTCCTGAAGTGGGAATGTTCTTTTCAGTATGCTTTTTTCTATTATTACTATTGGGTTGGCTAGGAAAAGAAAATATATCTTTTATAAATAAATTAGGTAGAAGAGAAGTTCTTAGCGCTATTAACATTTTTTTAATAGCCAGCTTTTTCATAGTGTTTTTATATATAGTGAAATCTGCGATAGAGGAATCAGCGACAGATATGTTTATTCAAATAATTGTTTTACTTATCATTCGGCAGATTGCTACATTAACAAATGAAATAGGTAGTAACGTTTTCTTTATTAAGGATAAAGAGATAATTCTTAGTTCGATATTGTTTGGGGAACATTACAAAAGAAGTTTCTCTGGGGATCAATCATCTGATTGGGATAAGATGCTTAGATCCAGCGCCTTAGTCTTAGAAAATAATGGCCTATGTATATATGAAAAGAGTTTCTTTGATACATCTCACCCCATGATTGACTCGGTACGTTTTTCATGTAAAAAAGTGAATGGTCAGGAATGTTATGTAATTGCAAGGGTGTTCTGGGGAAAAAATTCGATTCAATATGAAAAAGAAATAACTATACGTGATGAAATTAGAAGTCTAGAAGTGTTTGGTGAGAAAATAGCTGATATTACTAGTGAGGACTTTTCAGTTATTTTGATTGAGGTGCCTTGTGGTAACAAAGTTGAACCTAATCGCTACTTTGAAGCTGTTAGTAAATACTTCCGGGTAATATATGCTTTGTCTATTGATGTGGAATTTATTGAAAGATATAAGTTGTCAGAAAAAAACAGCTTCAACTCAATCGATCTTGAGGGACTGAAGGACTTAGTTACTCAAAACTTTTTTAATGTTGACGTAGAACTATTTGAGTGGTTTTTTGATAACTGTTTTCTGATTATGGATAAGGTTGAAGACTCTCCTTTAGCGTTAATAAATAAGGATCTTAATCTCAATAGTACAGCTTATGAACAGGGACGGGTATTTATCAACTCATGGTGGCATTGGGCACTTGAGCCAGTAGGTAGTGGTATTGTTCCTGAGCAAGTGAATAATTTAGATATTGAGTCGATTGCTGAGGTATTAGCCGAAAAGTATGGTTACTCGCTTGAGGGCGCTAGAGAGATGATTATGCTTAACGCATATTGTTATACCTTCGCTATGAATTGTAAAGTAGGATTTATGGTAAAAGCATGTGAAACACTTAGTCAAATACGCTCGATTATTGATAAATAGGTTAAGACTTGATAAATATATATGGGGCAGCATGATGGGTTTTGAAGCAAAGCATTTGACCTATGACCGTTTCTGTCAAAAGGATTTTGAGGTTAACCAACACTACTTGGTGAGTAAGCCTCTTTTGCCTGATGTGAACTTTGACTTCTTTCTATGCGCAAGGAAAGAGGCAAAAAGAACTATAATTCTGTTTCCATCTGCCCAGGGAGTGGATGTTAAGAAACAGTTTTTCCATCGCTGGAGTTGGGCCGAAATTTTTACTGATTACAACGTAATATCGATTAGCGATCCCGCCCTTTATTTAGCTGGCTTATCTGGTACATGGTTTCAATCATCGGATGGTAGCTTCTTACCGGAGATAGCAGAGATATTGGCCGAAGTATTGTCTACCTTGAGGGCTGATAAGCAGAATACGCTCCTTTACGGTTCTTCGCAGGGAGGGTTTGGTGCTTTGATGTGTGGCAGCATGCTGCCTGGAAGTATGGTTGTTGCAGAGGTGCCACAGATTAATTTGGAAAAGTACCCACATAAATCACATATGCTGAAGATCATTGACAAAATATATGATGGTGATAAGGATACTTTCTATTCACAAAGTAATAGAGAAAATATAGACGTACTAGCCTGTATAAATAAAAATAAGTTTATTCCAAGATTCTTGCTTATTACAAACCCATCTGATGAAGGATTTTCAGGGCATAGTCAATTTGTACAAAATATTTCGGCAATTGATACGATTGAAGTACCAAAAGACTATTTACTTGTTGTGAATAATGAGGTCGTGGGACATAAGCCTCTACCTACATCTATTGCCGTGCAATATGTTAACAAGGCATTTGACTTTTTCTCCGGCGGAAAAGTTTATATAGATAGAGCTACACAACCCCAAGTATTGGCTGAATATAGGTCGATATTGGATCAGGCAATTGAGGTTGCAAAGACTATTGAATATGTTAGGGATGAAGAGGACACTAGACGGTACAAAAATGCTTTGAGGCTGTTGGAATCTGCTGCAACTGCTGATACAACTGCAGATTGGCCTTATTTAAAAATCTGTCAAATTGAAAAGGCTTGGTCAAATTGTTTCAATGAAAAAATATTTTCATCTGCTAAGTCAGCTCTCGCAAGGAAAGATACCCTAGAAGGGTTTATTTATTTTTGCCATGGAGCTTTATATAATTGTAGCTTAGAAGAGGCTAGTATCTTTATTTCTTCGATTATAGAGGAAATTGATAGTAATGAAATAACGTCTATTGGTTATATATTTCTTGCCATTATTGAATATGAGAAGGGTGATTATGAAGGTTATGAATATTTAATTCAGAGATACAGAGAAACTAAAGGTGGTAGTGAAACATATATTACTATTCCGGTCTCTACAGTTTATTTGCCTAAAGATAAGCAGGTTGAGCCTCGGAATAATTTAGAATCAATTAATCTTACAAATCAGCTGCTAGAAAAATTTGATACCAAGTATATCGTATCCATTTCCTGTGACTCTGGCTATTTTTATCAGTATGCAGAATACTTTGTACGATCTTTTTATATGAAATGTTCAAACGATGCTATGTTGGTTATTAATATTTTGGGTGGAAAAGATTTAGAGATTATTGCTAAAGTTAATGAATGGGCTAGTAGCTCTGTTACATTGAACTTTGTTGACATTGCAACAGGTGAAAATAAAGAGCCGACAGCATCTCTCATTCGATATTTATGTGTTAATGAGTTGCTAAGAAAATTTGATGTCCCTGTTTTAACTCTAGATGTTGACTGTGTCATAAAGAAAAACTTCTCTGCAATGATTGATGAGTTTGAGGGTAGTGACCTCTGCTCTAGGATTTTAGGTGGACATCCTGCTCCTTGGGAAAAGTATACCGGTGGTTTTACCATTTTTTATCCTACGGTGAATTCTAAGAAGGTTTCTCAGGCAATTATTGATTCAGCTATTCACGTATGGACCGATAAGAAAAAACAATGGTGGATTGATCAGAATTGTATCGAAGCAGGTATTCGAGCCGTTAATCGATTAGACGGTAGTACACTAAAGGTTACTAACGTTTTTCAGTTTAGGGATGTTTATTGTGATATGCCTGTTGGGCCTGCGAATGCCAAGCTGAAATTCTTGGAGAAATCCTTTAAATCGCTTTTAAATCTGACTAACTAGGATGAACGTTAATGTTTCTATGGTGGTTTGGAATGAATTCTGTAACGATGCTCGGGTGCTAAAAGAGGCGGAAACGTTGCAGGCAGAGGGTTACCAGGTGACAGTGCATGCCTTACATACGCCCGGGGTGACTGAAGAGCGTGAAACGCTAGGTTCAGGTGTGCATGTGGTGCGCGTGGCACGTAGCCCTTTGTGGAAGTGGCGCAAGCGTAAAGCCTCATCTGTGGCGAGAACAGTGAATGCTGCAGGCAACAGGGTTGCAGCTGGCCCTAAAGGTAAGATGAGCTTTTCACGGCAGGTATTGCGTATTGTGGCGCGTATTTGGACGCATGTTGGCCTAATGGTTCAGATGGTTAAATCGCGACCTGATGTTGTGCATGCGCACGATGTCAACACATTACTTACTGCATGGCTTGTTTCAGTTTTAATACGTTCGCCGTTGATTTATGATGCTCATGAGATAAGCACTGATAGAGAAGGGTATGCTAGTTTCCGAAAATTGGTGGGCTGGGTAGAGAAACGCCTAATGCCTAGAGCAGCTGCATCGATCACGACGACTGATACTCGTGCCAAGTTTTTTGCACGTGCTTATGGTGTTTCCCGTCCATTGGTTTTGCAAAATCGGCCACGGTATGAATCGGTAGATCGATCTCAAAGAATACGGAATGAGCTTAAGTTACAAGAAACATGGCCTATTGTGCTTTACCAGGGAGGGCTTCAGCAGGGGCGAGGATTGGAACGCTTGGTTGAAGCGGCGGCACAGGTGTCAAATGCTTATTTTGTATTTATAGGTGGCGGGCGGATTGAGTCGATCTTAAAGAAACGGGCACACGCTTTAGGACTTGAAAACCGGGTTTATTTTATTCCTACTGTCTCTCTGGCTGATTTACCTTCATATACGGCCTCCGCTGATATTGGCGTACAGCCTATAGAGAATACCTGTTTAAACCACTTTTCAACGGACTCGAATAAATTGTTCGAATACATGATGGCGGGATTGCCTGTTGTAGCATCGAGTCTCCCGGAAATACGTAAATTAGTCAATGAGCATGAGCTGGGCCTTTTAGTTGAGCCTGGGAATATCAGTGAGCTAGCATCTGCGATTTGCTGCTTGGTGGGCAATGATGATTTACGGCACAAATTTCAAAAAAATGCGGCTATTGCTTCCCTGTACTTAAACTGGGACGAACAGGAAAGGGCGCTACTTACTTTATACAAAGATGTATTGGTAGGGAGATATTAGTGCGAATACTTGTTCTCTCCTTCTATTTTGATCCCGACCTTTGCGCAGGTTCTTTTCGTAACTCGTTCTTGGTAAAAGACCTATCTAAAAAACTGACAGATGAAGATATAGTTGAGGTAATTACGACTGAGCCTAATCGATATAGCACTTTTTCACCCTCGGCACCGGAAAATGAAACGATTGGAAATATTAAAATTCATCGTATTCAGTTACCAGTCCACAATAAAGAGATCTTTGGTCAGCCCCGTGTATTTATGAGTTACCTCCGAGGTGTCTTAAAGTTCACTCAAAATCAGTCATACGACCTTGTTTATGCGTCATCAGGACGACTATTAACGGCCTTCTTAGCGACGCTTGTAGCACGCCGTAAAAGGGTACCGCTTTATTTGGATATCCGGGATATCTTCACCGATAATATAAGAGATTTATACTCTCATTCACCTGTACGATTATTGTTACCGCTGTTTGAATATATAGAAAGATTTTCGATTAGAAATGCTGCACGAGTGAACTTGGTTTCACCGGGCTTCATCGAGCATTTCAGAAAGATAGATCTGATCAAGGCTTTCCGTGTTTTTACAAATGGCATTGACCAGATAAATGATGATTATTTTTCGGATGAATTACTCTGTCATTCTAAATATAAAGAGATTCTATACGCTGGGAATATTGGTGATGGTCAAGGGTTGCATAGAATTATTCCGAGTATAGCAAGTCGGCTTCCTCCGTCTTGGCGGATAAGAATTATTGGTGATGGTGGAAGACGGTCCTTACTCGAAAAAGCTATTTCAGGCCTGGACAATGTAATCTTGGTTGCACCTTTACCAAGATATGAGTTGGTTAAATACTATCGCGCTGCCTCAGTTTTGTTTGTTCACTTAAATGATTTTTCGGCCTTTGAGAAAGTACTCCCATCTAAGTTGTTTGAATATGCTGCATCAGGAAAGCCTTTGCTAGCTGGTGTTAAAGGAGTGGCGGCAACATTTATTAGGGAAAATATCGAGAATTCTGCAATATTCTCACCATGTGATGCTGATGGATTTTTAAAAGGACTAGAAATATTACGTTTAGAAAAAACACCAAGACACAGCTTTTGTGAGCAGTATCAGCGGAGCTATATTACAGACAAAATGACTGATGACATATTGGCTCTTGCCTGTAATCCCCTTGAAAAATAAACTAAGATGAAAGGGGAATCCCCTGATTTTATTAGACACTTTTAATAGTTACAATATATCTTTATTAAGCAAGTCGAACTATCGTTAGTTAAGCCCAAAAATAACACTACACCATTGATGGTACATCGGTGAGTTACCCTGCCGATAAGAGCAATACTTACACCACCGTCTCACCCCACAGGCACATGCTTATGCGAATGTGAAACGATTTGACAGCAGTGATGACATTGATGGTACGACAGGGAATGTGGGGTTAGTGGTGAGGTTCTAGCAACAATTGACCTCCCACACCTCCTACTATAGCCGACGGGGTGGAGGGGAATATGGTGCTTTTCCTAACACCCCTTATAACTCCGATTTATTCATAAATCATCAGATTTCCACTGGGTAAGTTATTGAATATATTGATATATAGTTTATTGTAATTTATCTAGTATAAGTGC
>Ga0209630_10002624_pt1 | contig 17117 bp, 10 predicted proteins | sample COG_01_FD_184745 | JGI IMG/M metagenome (GOLD analysis project Ga0209630, IMG submission 184745) | Pelagic Microbial community sample from North Sea - COGITO 998_met_01 (SPAdes) (version 2) | ecosystem: Environmental > Aquatic > Marine > Neritic zone/Coastal water | place: Helgoland, sampling... | reverse complement strand
AAAAGAGGTTTCGGCAGTACTTTGTGCCCTCCATTATATCTAGAGAGGTTAAATGGAATTTCTTTTTTCTTAATTTCTCCCAGGTATCGCCTTATAACTTCCTCAGAGAATAGTTCATCAGAATCTCCAATTAAAAAGTGTAATGGAAATTTATTGAATGTCTCTATGTTTTTCAGGTAGTCGATGTCTGTAGGGAACGAACCAGCCCAAAGAATAAGATTGGTTGGTGTAGTTTTGCCTAAAGCTGCCCATCGACCAGCAGTGCTTGCTCCTTGAGAAAAGCCTAAAATGTTAATATTGACTTTCATTACTTTCTGTAGCACTTCATTTGCCACTTTGTCCAAATATTGAACGTAGTCATCAATGTCGGAATTTCTTTCCTCTTTCGTCATCCATGAGGCTACAACATTTCCAGAAAATCCATTCCAATAAAACCTACTCAATCCTTCAGGGGCGATAATGAGTGTGTTTTCATTAAGTATAGGTTCAAACCATTTTATAAAATAATTTGCTAATTGACCATATCCATGGCAAACAAACCAAACATCAGTTATTTTATCACTTGGAGTTCCTAAAACAAAATACCGTGCGGTTTTCTCTATTTTAATATCTACTTGTTTCACTCGAATGTTGTTACAGATGTTAAATAGTTTTCTAAATCTTTTATAGCTGGTTTTTCTGCTAATTTATTCCAGTTGAGATATTTAACGAATTGGGGAAGTGTGATTTTCGCTTCTTCCAAAACAAGATGTGGCTCGAAATTTATTTTGCTTGTTCTTCGTAAAAAGAAGTCTATTAATGTTATTGTAGAATCATAGCGCAAAGAAAACCAAACCTCAGCTTCGACCAAAACATTGAATTTTTCATTTTCAAATATCTCTAGAATTGAATTAGCTTGTTTTCCATATGTTCTTACAAGGTACTCTGCTTTTTTTTCAGCTATTTGTAATGATTTTAATCTTGATTTGATGGATAAAATAAAACTGTCAACTAAGTCAGGTGTGTCAAACTCTCCTCCAGAAATTTTAATGTTTTGGGTAGTGCACTTATGATTAATATTTAGTTGTTTGCCAATTAAATCAACTACTTTTTTTGCCATTAATCGATAGCCTGTTAATTTACCACCAGCAATAGTTATTAGGCCTGAATTAGATATAAATAGTTCATCTTTTCTTGATAGTTCGGAAGTGTTTTTTCCATCTTCATGAATTAAAGGCCTGATACCTGACCATGAGGATAGTATGTGGGAAATATTAAGTTCTGCATTAGGAAACATTTTGTTTACAGCATCAACTAGATATTGTACATCTTCTTTCGTTACATTCGGGCTGTTCTTGTCCTCTGAAAACTCCGTATCTGTTGTTCCTATATATGTGATTTCTTGTCTTGGTATAGCGAAAATCATTCTTCCTCCTTCTACATCAAAATAGATGCTGTTGTTAATCGGTAGCTTGTTTCTATCTACAACAATATGCACTCCTTTTGTAAGGTGCATTTTTTTATTCGATAATGACTTGTCTTTTTCTCTTAATTCATCAACCCAAGGTCCAGTGGCATTGACTATTTTTTTTGCTTTTATTGAAAATGGGGTTTTCGTTATGGCATCTATGCACTTTACACCTGTTATTATTTTGTTTTCATATACAAGTTCAGTTGCTGCTGTGTAATTAATCGTTGTTGCTTTTAATTGAACAGCTGTTTTGATAATCTCAAGAGTTAATCTTGCGTCATCTGTTCTGTATTCGGCATAATAACCGGCACCTTTCAAGATGTCATTTCTTAATGCTGGCTCAATCTCCAGGGTTTTACCTTTTGAAAGAATTTTTCTTTTGTCTTCTCCAGTTACACCTGCTAGTTTATCATATAGCCAGAGACCAATTCCAGTTCCGAATTTGCCAAATGATCCACCTTCCACTAAAGGGAGGAGCATTTTTTCTGGAACTACAAGGTGTGGAGCTATGTTGTAAACTACAGCTCTTTCCTTACCAACTTCTCGAACTAGTTTAAATTCATAGTTTTTTAAATAGCGTAATCCGCCATGGATTAATTTTGTTGATCGACTACTCGTCCCTGAAGCATAGTCCTCTTTTTCGATTAACGCAGCTGAAAGTCCTCTTGAAGTAGCATCTAAAAGGATTCCAGCGCCTGTAATACCTCCTCCAATTATAAGTACGTCAAATTCTTTTGATGCTAACAGAGCCTTAACTTCCTCTCTTTTTTGAGCGTTAAATAAGTAGTGTTTTAGTCCTTTCATTTTGTCCAGTTCATTGACCTTTTGACTGCTTCTGTCCAGAGGAAATATTTCTTGTCTGCAACCGTTTGTTCCATGCTTGGTTTGAAAACCTTGTTCATGGATTTCATGGTTTTTAAGTCTTCTTTCTTCCAGAATCCAGTATGCAACCCAGCCATATATGCAGCACCTAAAGCAGTAGATTCAATGATGTCAGGTCTGTTAACAGGTGTGTTTAATATATCTGATTGAAACTGCATTAAATAGTTGTTTGCACTAGCACCCCCATCTACGTTAAGAGATTGAAGGTGTATTCCTGAATCTTCTTCCATTGCCATCAGCACATCCTTGGATTGAAATGCTAACGATTCAAGTGTTGCTCTGGAAATTTCCGATATACCGGTATCGCGTGTAAGTCCAAAGATGGCCCCTCGAGCATACATGTCCCAGTAAGGAGCTCCTAATCCTGCGAAAGCAGGAACAACAATTACTTCATCTTCGTTAGCTTCTTTTGCTAATTGCTCCGTTTCATTAGAGTCTGTTATTATTTTTAGTCCATCTCTTAGCCATTGAATAGCAGCTCCTGCTATAAATATGCTGCCTTCTAAAGCATATTCAATATTATTATCAATTCCCCAGGCAATAGTAGTCAGTAGTCCATTATTGCTTTCAATTCTTTTACTTCCCGTATTTAATAACATGAAACATCCTGTTCCATAGGTATTCTTAGCTTCTCCTGGTTCAAAACAACATTGTCCGAATAATGCGGCTTGTTGATCTCCAATTGCTCCTCTAATTGGAATTTTTGTCCCTTTGTATTCATAAAAACCATAGTTGTCAGAGCTATTTTTAATACAAGGTAGGATGGATTTTGGAATGTCTAGAATTTTAAGTGACTTCTTGTCCCATGTTAAATTATTAATGTCAAACAGCAGCGTTCTTGATGCATTGGAATAATCAGTTGCGTGGACCTCCCCTTTTGTTAGGTTCCAAATTAGCCAAGTTTCAATTGTTCCAAAAAGTAAATTACTGTCTTTAGCTAACGATTTAGCTCCTTCAATATTATTAAGGATCCAGTTTATTTTGGTTCCTGAAAAATAGGAGTCAATAACGAGTCCGGAAGATTTTTTAAAGTGTTCTTCATACCCTTCTGATTTTAATTGTGAACATAAATTAGAAGTTCTTTTGTCTTGCCAAACAATGGCATTGTAAATTGGTTTGCCTGTCTTTTTATTCCAAAGAACTGAAGTTTCCCTTTGGTTTGTAATCGCGATAGAGTCTATTTCGGATGGATTGACAGAATTGTTATTGATTAAGTCGTGAAGAACTTTTGTTTGTGTTGAAATAATTTCTTCAGGACTATGCTCTACCCATCCTGGTTTTGGAAATATTTGTTCAAATTCTTGTTGTTCAATAGCAATAATTTCACCCGCTTTATTAAATAAAACAGCCCTTGAACTTGAAGTTCCTTGATCTAGTGCGATTATGTATTTTTCCCCCACTGTACTTGATTAAATTTATAATTCACCTTGAGAGTTTAGCTTCAAAAGTGTGTATATTATTTCTACGCAAGGAGCATTGCAGAATGTATACAAGTTCATAGTTAATATTAATTAGTAAGCATAGATATGCGTTAATAATTTAACAAGTTTGTTTTTGTTTAGAAAATTAAGGCAACTTTCGTATCTTTATACGTTATAAATTGATTTAAATGTCAAAATTGGTTAGAAAACTGAGCAAAGTTATGAAAAAAATTATTTCATTATTCGTTATTATAATTTTTACGATAACATCTGCAAAAGCGTCGCATCTTCCCGGAGGTAATATAACCTATGAATGCGTGGGACCTGACCAGTATTTAGTTACGCTGACAATGTATGAAGATTGTCAAACAGGTTTTATGACGCCTGGAAGCTCTTTTACTATAAATGTTGTAAATTCTTGTGGTTTGCCTACTCAAATAGTTAGTGCAACGGAAATTGTTTTTGGAAATGATGTGTCTCAATTGTGTCCAACGGCTCAAAGTACTTGTAATGGTGGTTCGTTGCCGGGAGTTCAGGAACATCAATATCAGGTTTTAGTTACATTACCTGGTCCATGCGATTCTTGGACTTTTTACCATACTTCTTGTTGCAGAAATGGAAGCGTAAACGCCACAAGTACAGTAGATGATTATTACTTTTATGCAACTTTGAATAATTTGGATGCGCCTTGTAATAATTCACCAACTTATACTGCTCCCCCTATACCTTACGTTTGCAGTGGGCAGTCTGTTTGTTATAGTTTAGGAGTTGTTGAGGTTGATGGTAATTCATTGGTTTATTCTTTGACTGATGCACTTGAAGATCCGACATTAACTCCAGTAGTATATAGTGCTGGATACAGTGGAGCTAATCCTATACCTGGTATAACCATTGATCCTGCTACGGGTCAAGTTAATTTTATTGCTCCCGGTATTGTGGGGCAATATTTGGTAGTTATTTTAATTGAAGAATATGACGCGAATGGCATATTAATAGGAAGCCAAGTTTACGATTATGTATTTAACGTTGTAGCTTGTAGTAATCAAGTGGTAGATTGTGCTACCAGCGGAACAATAGGAAATGTTAATGGAAGTGTTTTTCAAACAGGCCCAACAACCTTGCAAATGTGTGAGGGTGTCCCATTTACGTTTGATATGCTTTTTACAGATCCAGACATAGGAGATTCTCTTTTTATGGATTCAAACATTGATGTAATATTACCTGGTTCAGTGGTCTCTTATTCATATCCAAATTCACCCAACGGGAATGAGATTTCAATGACTGTTTCTTGGACGCCTCCGCCAGGAAGTGCAAGTTCAAATAATTCTTTTACAGTTACAATTTTTGATAATGCTTGTCCTGTTTCTGGTCAGCAAACCATTGTTTATAATATGGATGTAGTTGGCAGTACCAATGCTTCGGGTGATGTAATTATTTGTTTAGGACAAGAGGCCCAATTAGAAGTATTCAATGGCACTGTATTCGATTGGACGGTAGTTTCTGGAGATCCTTTAAATGTTGGAACAAATTTTAGTTGTACACCTTGTTCCAATCCTATCGCATCGCCAACAATTACTACTGTTTATGAGGTGGTAAGTGATTTGACGGGTAGTTGTGTTAATAGGGATACAGTAACTGTTACTGTTGTGCCAGATTTCACCTATTCTTTGACTCAAAGTTCAACTACTACATGTTTGAATAGTGATATTCAATTTAGTTTAATTCCAAATCCAGCGGGAGCTTATACTTATCAATGGGGCCCAGGAACTTTTTTAAATAGTACAATAATTGCTAGTCCAACTGTTACTCCTACAACACCCGGTAATTATGAATATTCAGTGGAGATTACAAGTCCGAATGGTTGTGTTAAAAATGATACAATTGATATAAACGTTGCAGCTTCTTACTCCCCAGATGTTACTGTTAATGTAGATGTGAATAATATTTTTTGCGGAGATACTGTCAACTTTACTACTGACTTAGGTGGAGGTGTTCCTGCGGTTTGCGGTCCTTCTCCTAATACAGTTTGCTCATCGGCTTCATCGCAACAAACTATTGGTACACTTTCTGGAACAGGAACTACAACGTCCTGGCCTGCTCCTTATGGAAATTGGTATAGAAATGCTAAACATCAATTTCTATACACTGCCGCTGAACTAAATGCAATGGGTTTTATAGGAGGTAAGATTACAGAAATAGCATGGGAGGTTACAACAATAAATGGTACTACAACGTATAATAGTTATCAAATAAGTATGGGTTGTACGGGAACAACTTCCTTAACTGCCTGGGAAGCGGGTTTAACGCAAGTTATGTCTCCGCAGAATATAGTTATTAATACAGGTTGGAATGTTCATGCCTTAACTACAGCATACGAATGGGATGGTATTTCTAACTTGGTTGTAGAGATCTGTTACGATAACCTTGCTGTTTCTTATACACAAAATTCATCTACTCCTTACACTACTACAGGGTTTAATTCATGCTTGTATTATAGAAGTGATAGTCAACCAGCATGTCCTGAGGCTTCATCTACAACTTCTGCTAATAGGCCAATTACTAGATTTACTACTTGCCCGACAATTCCTGATCCTGCCAACTTCTCATTTGCATGGACACCAGTTGCTGAAATTGATGATGCTACTGCTCAAAACACATTTGCAATGCCACAGATCACGACTAATTATCAATTGGTCGTTACGGATTTAAATGGAGGTTGTACGGATACGGTTGAAGTTTTAATAGATGTTTTATGTGATACTTGTTATGCTCCAAATCCAACATTAACTCATATAACTTGTAATGGTGGTATTGGCGGTGAAATTATTGCTGTTCCAAATGGTCTTTTTAGTCCTTGGACTATAGAATTTACGGATGTAAGTACCGGATTAATTATTCAAACAGATAATATGGTAACTACAAATGCTTCTATTACTGGTTTGGCTGCAGGTGATTACAAAATACGTTCCATAGACACTGAAGGATGTTATGCTGATACTGTGGTTACGATACTTGAACCATCCTATGTGGATTTATCTATTTCAAATGACACGATTGTTTGTGTTAATGGTACGGCAGTGGTTCAAGGAGAAGCCACAAATGGAAATGGAGCGCCATATACTTATAATTGGAATCAAGGAATTGCCAGTACTGCAGCATCTCAGAATGTAAGTCCTATAATAAACACAACATATGATGTTTACTCATTGGATGTGCTTGGGTGTAGTTCGGATACATTGAGTATAACTGTAAGTTTGTTTCCTCCTATATTGACAACTGCTAATCCTGATATTGTTGTTTGTCCAGGAGATTTAGGTTTAATTGGAGTTCAAGCAAACGGAGGAATTGGCGGTATCTATTTCTATGAATGGGCAGATGCTCTAGGAAATGTTGTAGGAAATGGTAGTAATATTAGTGTGTTAAGTACTTCTAGTCCTCAGGTGTTTTATGTAACTGTTACAGATAATTGTGAAACTCCTCCTACTGTAGATAATGTTGAGGTAACGTGGCATAGTGAACCAGTGGTATTGTTTGAAGCAGATGCTGTTGATGGGTGTTATCCTGTTGTTGCGACTTTCAATAATACAACTAACCCACTAATGGTAAGTTCTTGTTTTTGGGATTTTGGAGATGGGAATACGTCGTCAATTAGTGGAACAGTTTCTAATACTTATTCAATTCCTGGAATTTATACAGTTGATTTAATTGTAACCAGTCCTGATGGATGTGTTTCAAATACAACTATTACGAATATGATTTCGGTATATGATTACCCGATCTCTTACTTTTCGTCGGATCAAAACCCTACAGATGTGTTAAATCCAATTGTTAATTTTACTGATTCTTCATCAAGCGATGTAGTAAGTTGGTATTGGTCTTTTGGTGAAAATGGAGAATTAGGAAACTCTGCAGAGACGGACCCTAGTTTTATTTTTCCAGATGCTGAACCTGGAACCTATCCGGTTGAGTTAATTACTTTAAATGTAAATGGTTGTTCTGATACGAGCATGTTATATGTTGTCGTAAATGGAGTTTATAGTTTTTATATGCCGAGTGCCTTTACTCCAGATGGAGATGGGATTAATGATTATTTCTTTCCGCTAGGAGAGAGTGTTTCTGCAAAAGGATATGAACTTATGATATTCAATAGGTGGGGTGACGTTGTTTTCTTTTCAGAAGAGATGTCTGTAAAGTGGGATGGAACTTATCAATCTGGACCTGCTGAATTAGGTGTTTATGTTTGGATTGTGAAAACGGTAGATGGTATTACAGGAGAGTTTAGACAATATACAGGTCACGTCACTCTAATAAGGTAATTACTTTATTTCATAATTATTTCAAATTAATAGGGGCCAAGTAAAACACGATATTTACATTTGTCTTCTATGGGATATGAGAATGATTTAATTTTACGAGCAGCGAGAGGTGAAAAAGTAGAAAGAACCCCTGTATGGTTAATGAGGCAAGCAGGTAGAATACTGCCTGAATACAGAGCAATTCGGCAAAGCTTAAGTGGGTTTAAGGAATTGGTGGAAACTCCAGAATTGGCTGCTGAAGTTACAATTCAACCAGTAGATATTTTGGGAGTGGATGCTGCAATTATCTTTTCAGATATTTTAGTTGTTCCTGAAGCAATGGGACTGGAATATCAAATGATTGAAAATAAAGGGCCTTATTTTGAAAAAACAATACAGAATCTAGCGGATGTAGAAAAAATTAATGTTCCAGATGTTAATGATTCATTACATTATGTACTAGAAGCAATAAAAGTTACGAAAAAGGGATTAAATAATAGGGTTCCACTTATTGGGTTTGCTGGTGCCCCATGGACAATTTTTTCCTATATGATTGAGGGGCAAGGTTCCAAAACTTTCAGCAAGGCAAAAAAGATGCTCTATACCAATAAGCAGCTTTCACATCAACTGTTAGAAAAGATTACTCAAACAACAATTAAGTACTTAAAGGCACAGATTAAAGCGGGCGCAGATATTGTTCAAATTTTTGATTCGTGGGCTGGTATACTTAGTCACGAGCAGTATTTGGAATTTGGAATGAAATATGTAAGTATGATTTGCGATGCGATAAATGAAGTGCCAGTGACTGTTTTTGCTAAAGGGGCGTATTTCGCAAGAAAAGAAATGGGTAGGCTCAATTGTAATACAATAGGATTGGATTGGAATATGGATGTTCAGAAGAGCAGAGAGTTGATTGGAAAAGAGAAAACGTTGCAAGGTAATTTGGATCCTTGCATGCTTTATTCTGATTTTGATACAATTAAGTTGGAAACAAGTAAAATGCTTAGTAGTTTTGGTCCCAATCGCCATATTGCTAATTTAGGTCACGGAGTTTATCCAGATATGCATCCTGATAAAGTAAGATGCTTTGTTGATACGGTAAAAGAATTTAAAAGCTAAAAAGATGAAAAAGTTAGTGTTTTTTGGATTGCTTGGAATGTTTGCAATTAATACATTTGCTCAAGATGATAATAACCTAGTGACAAACCCAAGTTTTGAAAGCACCGGTAAAGGGAAGTTGAAAAAATTGAAGCAAATTACTGTGGCAGAAAATTGGGAATCACCGACAGATTTAAATGCTGATTTATTTGATAAAACTAAAGCATTACCCTGTTCAGCACCAAACAACAGTTTTGGAAAAGAATTTCCAATGGATGGAAATAGATATGCTGGAATAGTTGCATATAGTTATAATAATAAAGAGCCTCGCACCTACATTCAAACTCAATTATTAGGTTCTCTTACAAAAGATGTTGAGTATTGCGTTAAGTACTATGTAAGTTTATCTGATCTATCTAAATATGCAGTAAACAATCTTGGAGCATATGTTGGTAAGAATCCTTTGGAGGAAGAATCCAAAACGGATATTATTTTCGAAAAGGAGAAAGAGTTTAATCAAGTTGTATTGCTTCCTGGGAACAAAGTTATAAATGCTCGTTACAACTGGGAACCTGTTTGTGGAGTTTATAAGGCATCTGGAAAAGAAAAGTTTTTAGTTATTGGGAATTTCCATAATAACAAGGATACTAAATTTGAAAAGTTAAAAAAGTTAAAAAACTTTCAAGGGACACAGATACCTAAAGCATATTATTATATTGATCAGGTTGAAGTTTTTATTATTGAGGATATGGCAGATTGTGACTGTTCAAATAAAATGAAAGCTAAAGTCTTGGAATCAATGGTTTATCATAAAGATTTTGTTAGTGAGGATGGTTATACGGTAGAAGAGCAAATAAAATTGACAACAGTTTATTTTGATATTTTAAGTGTTAAGATTGAGCGATTGATGATTAAGGATTTAGATAATTTGGGGACTATAATGAATGGAGATCCAGAATTTAAATTAGAGCTTACTGGACGCACGGATCAAGAAGAATTGGATGCGCAAAAAACTGATCCAGAGAATAAAGACATCAAAGGATTAGGAAAGAAGAGAGCAGAAAAAGTAAAAGCCTATCTAGTGGCAAAAGGTTTAGATGAAAGTAGAATTATTATTAAATCTGTGGATGAAGGAGCTTCAAATTCAAAAGGAGTGACGAAACTTGATAAAGCTAAAAATAGAAGGGTTGAAGTCGAGTTAGTAAAATAAGAATTCAAATAATTTAATTTAAAACCGTACAGATTTCTGGACGGTTTTTTTATGAATAAAAGTTCTATCTTCATATAATATTAAAAGTAAAAAGTGTCATTCAAAAAAGGAGATAAAAAAGTAATTAAAGCTTGGGTCATGTATGATTGGGCGAATTCGGTTTATCCATTGGTAATAACGACCGCTATATTTCCACTGTTTTATAAAAGTAAGGTTGGAAGTGATTCGATTGTGTTTGGTCGTCAATTCGATAGTGTAGAAATATACTCTTATGCAATAGCGATATCATTATTAATCGTAAGTTTTGTATCTCCTATATTATCTGGAATTGCAGATTTTTCCGGGAGTAAGAAAGTGTTTATGCGGCTTTTTAATTATATAGGTGCTGGGGCTTGTGTTAGCTTGTTTTTTTGGGATCATTACCCCGTTGAGGTGGGTCTGGCGTTCTGTATGATGGCTAATGTCGGTTTTTGGGGAAGTTTGGTTTTTTATAATGCGTATTTGCCAGAAATTGCTGAACCCAAGGATCATGATAGAATTAGTGCAAAGGGTTTTTCTATGGGGTATTTTGGTAGTGCTATATTATTGGTTGCATGCCTAGTGTTAGTAATGGGGTTTAATGTTCCTCCAGAGTATAGTTTTTTATTCGTAGGGGCTTGGTGGATTGGTTTTGCCCAATTAACTTATAGGAAATTGCCTGGGGATATGTATCAGAAGGATTTTGATGGAACAAAAAGAGAATTACTGTCGAAAGGATTTAAAGAGCTAAAAGGTGTTTGGAAAGAGTTCTCTAAAATAAAAAGATTAAAAAGGTATTTACTTTCCTTTTTTGTTTTTAGTATGGCGGTGCAAACGATTATGACAATGTCTCAATTTTTTGGAACAGAGGCGATTCAATGGTCTTATGGATTGGATATTGATTTTCAGAATTTGGAGGATGATGTTCATGCGGATATTTTAAAAAATGTGGATATTGCTAAAAACTATGAAGTGACAAATGGTTTTGACTTGTCTAAAGCAACTGCAAATGAGTATACTAGAGTAACGAATGCTCACCCTAGTTCACAAACTAAAATGCAGACTGATATGATTACTTGTATTTTGTTAATTCAATTAATAGCTATTCCAGGAGCAATGTTGTTTGCTTTCCTCTCTTCTATATGGGGAAACATTAGAGTGTTGGTGATAACTTTGGTCATTTGGATATTGATCTGTATTTCTGCTTATATAGTAGAATTTCCAATAGATTTTTACATTTTGGCAGGAACTGTTGGGTTTGTTATGGGTGGTGTTCAATCGTTGTCACGTTCTACCTATTCTAAATTTTTACCAGATACAGAAGATCATGCCTCTTATTTTAGTTTTTACGATGTATTAGAAAAAATTGGAATGACAATTGGTATTGTAAGTTTTGGTTTCTTGACAGGAGAATTCAATATTCGATACTCTATAATGGCTTTAACAGTTTTTTTTGTTATTGGTTTAATATTATTACTTTTTGTTCCTAAAGAAGAAAAGTCAAAAGAAGTATAGTACCAATTATTCTATTGCGTAAATTTGCTGAAAATTTTATTATATGACTTACGATATTGCTGTAATTGGTGGAGGAATTGTTGGAGCTGCTACGTTTTATCAAATTCAAAAAGCGTATCCTGATTTAAAGATTCTTTTAATCGAAAAGGAAAAAGGATTGGCTGATCATCAAACAGGAAATAATTCAGGTGTAATACACTCTGGTCTCTATTATAAACCCGGTTCTTCCAAAGCTAAATATTGTGTTAATGGACGACATGAACTAGTGGCGTTTGCAAAAGAGCATGGAGTTGATCATGATGTTTGTGGAAAGGTTGTTGTTGCAACGAGCGAAAAAGATTTGCCTTTTATGGATCAAATTTTTGAAAACGGAATAGCGAATAACACGGAAGGAATTAAGAAGATTACTGGAGAAGAAATTAAAAACTACGAACCTGAAGTTGTTGGTATTGCTGGTATATGGGTGCCTTGTACAGGTATTATAGATTATCGTCAAGCTACCGAAAAAATGGTTGAGGTTTCATTAAGTCTGCAGCCAAAAAGTAAAATGCTTTTAGGCACTGAAGCAAAGGTGTTTGAGCATAAAGAAGGACAAACCATAATAGAAACTGCGAAAGGGTCTTTTGCTGCTAAAAATCTTGTTTTTTGTGGCGGATTGCAAGCAGATCGGTTGGCTAAAAAGGATGGTGTAAAAATAAAAGAAAAAGTAGTCGGATTTAGAGGTGATTATTATGAATTAACGGAGCAAGCTAAACACAAAGTAAAGAACTTAATTTACCCAGTTCCTAATCCCGAATTTCCATTTTTGGGAGTTCATTTTACACGTATGACAAATGGTGAGATAGAATGTGGGCCAAATGCTGTTTTTACATTTAAACGAGAAGGGTACGGTAAAACAGATTTTAGCTTTCGCGATACTGCTAGTGCTCTTTCGTATGGAGGGACATGGAAATTATTTCTTAAGAATATCAGTTTTGGTATAAATGAATATAGAAGAGCATTTTCAAAAAGGTTGTTCCTTAAAACGTTGCAAGGGTTAATACCCTCATTGACAATGGAAGATATAAAGCCAGGTCGAGCCGGAGTAAGGGCTTTGTTATTAGGAACCGATGGTGACACAAGAGATGATTTTAGAATAGAATATGGGGTAAATAGTATACATGTGTTAAATGCTCCGTCTCCTGCGGCCACGGCTTCATTAGCTATTGGAAATGAAATTAAAGAAATGGCTGTAAAACATTTTGGGTTAAAGTAATTTTATCAACTGTTTTCAGTAGGCTCCGAATTAGAAAATGCTTAAAATTCTTTAAGCGTCAGAGAGGTTGAATTTGTATTTGTCAAAAAAGGTATCCCAGTCCCACAGGAAATTTTCCATAACATTGTCCATTCGTTTTAAAAGAATAGGACTTGGAGCATTAAGCTGAGAAAAATAGGCGTCTTGATATTGACCTAGTTTGTATTTAAAGAAAACAGCTTTACTCATTCCGTACAATGTGTTTCTGGATGGATGATTAACTTTGTGAATGAAGGAGCTGTATTCGTCAACTATCGCTTTCATTTCTATATAAGACAGGCCATATACAATGCCAAATTTTTCAGTAATCTTCCCTTTTAAAACGATTTCTTCCGACGCGGATAGATGTCTAGATAGATATTTTAAATTTCCTGCTAATACTATCATTAAAAACTTGTCGCTATCTGTGGTTGAGATTGATGGAGTTTCTATAAACTCGCCATCAGACTTTATGTTGTCCACTATGTCAGGGAAACTACTTTCAACAACTTGAATTAAGCTGTTCACGAATATATTCGCCGTTTTATCTTCCGTAAGTTTCTTTTTCCCAAATAATGTAGCTAACATAATTTTGTTCCTTATGTGATTGCATACAAAGCTAATGGTAGATGTTTGTGGTTTGCAGAAGTCATGAAGTATGTTCTTAACAAAGTTTTCAACGTGTTATGAAATAATTGCACTTTAGATAAAATATTTAGTTGCTTTATTCGTCATAAAAAAAACAGGAATAACCGTGTGTTAAGTAGAATAATGAATAACTTTGCCGACTAAATTTTTCGATAGAAATGGATAAGAATACGATTATTGGATTACTGCTCATAGCAGGGATACTTTTTACTTTTACTCTGGTTACAGAGCCTGAGCCAGAAGAACAAGTTTCTAAAACAGAACAAGTAATAAAGGATGGTTTGGATAATAATGTGTTGGCAGTTGATTCTGCGGATGACTTGGCCAATGATGTTGCTACAATAATTACTTTAGACTCCGTTCCTGAGACTATTAAGCAGGACCCTGCAATGCTCAAGGAATATATGGATTCTCTTGAAATGGTTGAGAAAATAAAAATAGAATTAAGCCAATCTGCTGCTCAACAAGAGAATTTTGGAATTTTCACGCCCGGAGTTATAGGAGAAAATCAGTATTCTACATTAGAAAATGACAAAATAATTATTCGTTTTTCAAATAAGGGAGGTAGAATTGTTGATGTTAAATTGAAAGAGTACCAATCTTGGAAAGATTATAATGCTGAAGGAACTGATGTTGTCCCTATGCAGTTGTTCGAAGAAGAAACTTCAACGCAGTCGTTAAGGTTAGTTCACAATAATGCTGCGGTAGAAACAGGTGATTTGTATTTCGAAAAACAAAATAGCAGTAGCAATGAGTTAGTGTTTAGAACGAAAACAAGTGATCCAAGTAAGTACGTTGAGTATACATATACAATATCCGAAAATAAATATGATGTAGCTTATTCGATAGCTTTTATTGGTCTAGATGCAGATGTAGCTATGGGAGATGTTAGTCTTACTTGGCAAATGAAAGGTTTCTGTACTGAGAAATTAGCAAGTGATGAGAGAATGATAACAACTGTAATGTATCGTCGTTTTAATGAAGGAAGAGATTATCTTTCTGAAAGTGCGGATGATGAGTTGCTGGCGGAAGATTGGGAAGGAAGTATGAATTGGGTAGCCTTTAAGCATAAGTTTTTCTCTTCAGTATTAATGAGTGATGATGGTTTTAAATCGGGCCATTTAGTAAAAAAGGTGCTAGAGGGAGATATATACACTGATGATTATTATGCTAATCTAACTCTTCCAGCCCAATCAGTATCTAACTATACTTTCTATTTTGGACCCAATCAACAAGAGTCTTTGGAGGCCTATAATAATGATATGGAAAGTATAATTAACCTTGGATGGGGGATCTTTAGATGGGTTAATCAAATTATGATCCAGCCAATGTTTGATCTGTTGCGTGGAACTGGCTTAGGTATGGGTTTAATTATTTTATTGGTTACATTTTTTGTTAAAATAATCATTACGCCACTTACTTATAAGAATTATAAGTCTTCTGCGAAGATGCGCGTTTTAAAGCCTGAAATTGACAAGATCAATGAGAAGTATGTCGATAAGAAGGATCCAATGAAAAAGCAAAAGGAAACCATGGCGCTCTATAAAGCTACTGGTGTAAATCCTATGGCTGGTTGTCTCCCGATGATAATTCAGATGCCTATTTTATTGGCTGTGTTCCGATTCTTTCCTTCAAGTATTCACTTGCGACATGAACCTTTCCTATGGGCAGATGATTTATCATCTTTTGATTCCGTTTGGGATTTTGGGTTTAACATCCCTATGTACGGCGATCACATGAGTTTGTTTGCAATCTTAATGGCTATATCTACATTGTTTTACACATTGATGAATAGCAGTCAAATGAATACTAGCCAACCAGGAATGCCAAACATGAAAATTATCATGTACTTTTTTCCGGTAATGATGTTGTTCTTCTTCAATAGTTATTCCGCAGGCTTGAGTTATTATTATTTGTGTGGTAACTTAATGAACATGGGAATAATGTGGGCAATAAAGAAATATATGATTGATGAAGATAAAATACTATTGCAATTGGCAGAGAATAAAAAGAAGCCAAAGAAACAATCTGCTTTTCAAAAACGATTAGAGGATATGTCTAAAAAGCAACAACAACAAGGTAAAAAGAAAAAATAAAAAAAAGGCTCACTTAAGTGAGCCTTTTTTTTGGCAAAAACTTTGCAATACACTTAATAAAAGTAGTTATGAAAAATAGAATCTTATTTATTGCGATAATATTTTTGTCGGTCTTTGGTTGTAAAACCAAATCGGATGTTAGCACCACTGGTCCAAAACCTTTAAGTAATTTGGATATTGACCATGAAGATGTGAATAGTCCGTTTAGGGTGGATGATGGATTAGAATTAAATGATTCGTTGTTTGCTAGTATTGAGAAGGGTATTTGTTTTGGTAATTGCTTAGCGTATAAAATGCATATTTACTGTGAGGGGTTTGTTGCATTAACAGCGCTAAGAGGAAACAAGATGAATGGATCATTTAGGTCTCGTGTTACTCCTACTCAAATGAATTTACTATTAGAAAAAGCTAAAGAAATCAAATTTGAAGAAATGAAATCGGTTTATGATAATAAATCTGTTACAGATTTACCAATGGTTAAAACGTCTATAGTTCTCAGTGGGAAACACAAAAAAGTTAAAAGAAGATATGAATATCCAAAGGAGATTTTGGAGCTTGAAAAAATATTCGATAACCTATTGGATGAACTGGAATGGAAAGAAATAAAAGGAGTGATGCTTAATTATTAGGACTAAATACTCGTTTCTATTTGTTGGATCTTGTAAGCATAGTGAGAAGGGTCGATGTCTTTTACCGCATTTACAGGTATCGCATGAGAGTTTGAATAGTTTTTTTGTCTTTGTACCCTAACACTTCATGGAAGTAGTGTGTCAATATTGTCATAGGAGTTTATTTCTGTATTTCCTAAGTAATAAAGCGCATTATGAATACACTCATTTAACGGCACATCTGGTAAGTAATTATTAAGAGGTTTCTCTATTTTCACGCTCTGAGGTACGATTTCTTCTTCATTATTCTGTTGTTTTTCTGAACAGTTTGCCGCTAAAAGTAGTAATGTAATCGTATAAAAAAGTAATCATAATTTCATATATTAAATATAAAGCAAATATATTTAATAGGTAATGTTTGTGTAAAAGAAATATATTGCCGTTATTTGCGCTCCCAAAACAGACAATTAAAGAACAAAAAATATAGAATCATGGCTAGAGCTTGTCAGATAACAGGAAAGAAGGTAATGTCAGGAAACAATGTTTCTCACTCATTAAGAAGAACTAAAAGAAAGTTTTATCCAAACCTTATTACGAAGAAAT
>Ga0209630_10002621_pt1 | contig 17133 bp, 10 predicted proteins | sample COG_01_FD_184745 | JGI IMG/M metagenome (GOLD analysis project Ga0209630, IMG submission 184745) | Pelagic Microbial community sample from North Sea - COGITO 998_met_01 (SPAdes) (version 2) | ecosystem: Environmental > Aquatic > Marine > Neritic zone/Coastal water | place: Helgoland, sampling... | reverse complement strand
CTAATAAAAACGCGTTCGATTGCCTACGAGCGATTGAGAATGCCTTTCCGAACAACGAACGGTTCACGATTGGCGATTTACACGCCATCGTTCCGGAGTTTCCCGGTGGCGTTAGTGGGTTACGACGAACGGTGTTTATTTGCGCTTCAAAGGTGGACGCGCTGGTGGAAACAACGACAACGACAGCAGCAAAAACGACGACGATGAAAGAACAACAACAACAACAGCGAGAAGAAGACAAAGTCAAAGAAGAAGAAGAAACGAAAAAATACGAGGTGGTGTTTTCCTTCCCGAGACACTGTCGATCGGTCTACATGGCGCGAGATGCCGCTTTTCGCGCTTCTTTGTTGAGAAGGCGAACGTTTCGCGCGTTTTACACGTTTTTGCGCGTGAGTTTTAGCGTCATGTTGATCGTTTCGGTCGTCGTCGTCGCTTTAGCGTTGGTCGCGATGCTCATATTAGTTTTGGCAAACGGTCGTGGCGATAATCGCGGCGGGGGAGGAGGAGAGATCCCTTTGTTTATGAATCCAGGATACGGGCCTGGAGGAGGTGGAGGAGGAGGAGGTAACATGGATGGATTTTGGATGTATTTATACATGAGAGATATCATGTGGCTGTCGTATTGGGACGATTTAGAACGAAGACGCGTGTATTTGAATGGCGATATTTATAACAACGCGAACGTAGTAACGGGCGTTCCAGTCAAACCATCCGGTGGAAGAGGAGAAGGAAGAGGAGGAGGAGGAGGAGGAGACGACGACGACGATAATAGCAACAGTTACAACAACAACAATAATAGTAATTTTCCGGACCCGGAAATGTATCGCCGGTTGATGATTGCCGAAGAGGACGACCACGACGACGATATTGTCGATAAAAAGAAAGAGTTATCGTTCATCGAATCGATTTATGCGTTTGTCTTCGGGAGAGGCGATCCGAACGAATTTTTAGAGCACGAGCGGTCGAAAGCGATATCGCAGCTACTTCGCGCAAACCGAGGCGTCGTTTTCGCCGAGCAACTCGCGGCGTTTACGGATGCGTTCTTACTGTCGAAGAAAGATCGAAAAGGTATGCGAGGAGGAGGATCTCTTTTTTCCTCGTTCTTCGGTGGAAATAGACGCGATGTTAAAAAAGACGACGGGTCGCGCAGTTTAGACGACCGCGAAGAGCGACAGCACGAAGGATACGTGTTGAGAATTCTGGAACAGTTTTACGGTCACGCCGAGTCCGACGATTACGGAAGATTAATATACATCTTTCCATCTTTCCAAGTCACGGCTGAAGAGAACAAAACGGACGCGCAAATCGCAAAGTTTGCGCCTCCACCAATCCCACCACCGATTTATGAAAAACAAAAGCCAGTGTTCGAGTACGGAGTGAAAGGTCCGTTAGTCGTATTCACTGGAATATTCAACGTGTTTTTGTTGTTTCTGTTTTATCGCGTCGGCGGATTGGATTTTAAAGCGCCGAGACGAACAGTCACGAGAGCGCAATTACGACGATCGATGGGAAGACGCGGCGGTCAGTTTTCAGAGTCGCAAAACAAACTCTTAAATGCGGGACCAGACGACGAGGAAATCATTATCGAGCAACCTCCAGCTCTGGTTGCTTTCTTTGAGATTTTTCCAAAGCTCGCGCAATGGATGTACAAACCGATGGTTTATTACGCCATCTTTTTCTTTGCAGTTCCGTTAATCCGAGCGTTTTTTATTCAACGAGAGAACAAAGCAATCGCGAGACGAAACGCGATACGTAAAGTGAGAGCCAAAGAAGCGTTGTTAATGTGCGTGAAGGCGTGCGAGGAGAAGCGAGACTTGGCTGAGCGTAAACAAAAACGAAAGAGCGTTTTCACCGAAAACGGGTCCGTATCGAATGTATAAAAAAAATGAATGCGCGCGCGTACTGGACCAGAGAAGAGCAGCATTAAGAACGATAGCAGTGGTAATAGTAGTAATAGTAGTAGTAGTAGCAGTATATTATATTATATTATAAGTACTTTAAAAGAATGAAGAAAGTACCTTGGAAAGCCAAGTTGATGAAGATGAAGTTGATGACCACCTTCGGACCTCCCAAAAATTCGATGAAATAATTCAACTGTCCGTATTCTGAGTTCTTCTCCATTTCATCTGCGCCGGTTAAATCGGTTCCAAAACTGGCGTAATCTTCCCCGTCTCTGTTCTCCGCGCCTAATCTGACCACAGATTGATTGAAGATGCGAAATCGGTTGTTCTTTCGCAACTGAAATCCGTCCACGTACGTTCCGTTGGTCGATCCCAAATCCGTGACGTATAACTTATTTCTCTCCATTTCGAGTTGGCAATGGACGCCAGAGACGCACGGTAACGGCACGCTCACGTCTACGCCATTTCCTTTCTCTCTCCCAATGATGAAAACGTCACCGTTTTTCAAGTTGATCTTACCCAAACGTTTCTTCGTCGTCGAGGAGTCTGGCGTTAACGTCCACTTCGCGGTGCTCGTATCTGTCGCTTCCATCAAAGCCGCCGCCGCTTTCGAGGACACTCTCTCCTTGATCGCCGTATCAAAATCTCGTTCGCCTTGCGCAGCTTTCGTCATTTGCACCGACTTGGACTTTTTCAGCATTTTCGCGAACGGGTTCGAGGTTTCCGTCGATTCTTCCTCCTTTTCTTCTTCTTCTTCGTACGCCGGCGTTTGCGTCGCGGCGCTGGCTTTCTTTTCTGGTATTTTAAACTTCGGGACGGAAAACTTTGGAATCAAATTCTCCGCCGCGGATGAAAACCCTTTGTTGTTCGTTTCCATCTCCTCTTCCATCTCGTCCACGGTGTTGTCGTAGTTCACGTACTCCTCGTCGCCTTCGTCTCGACTGATGAAGGCTGGTTTTTTCATTCCTTTCTGCAACATCGTCTTGAACGGGTTCGCGTTCTCGTCGTCGTAATCCGTCGACTCTTCTGGATACGCATCTTGTTCTTCTTCTTCTTTTTCGTCGTCGTCCCTGGATTTCTCCAACACTTGCGAGGCTTTCTGTTTCAAATCGTCGAAAAAAGCGGACGTTTTCACTAATCCATCTTTTCGTTCTCGTCGTCTTCGGGAAAAGGATGATGACAACAAAGGAGGTGATGATGATTTTTTAATAGCGCTGTTATTCGTATGAAAGCTATCACTCGCGCGCGCGCTCGACATCGTCGTCGTTTGAGAATTTGCGACGACGCGCATCAGTCGCACGTTTTTTTAAAAGAAGTTGTCTCGACGCGCTTTTCGGTGGTAGGAATAAAGAAAGCGTTGTTGTTGTTGTTGTTGTTCTTTTGAAGAAGACGAAGAATATCTTTCTCTCTGCATATCTTTCTCTCTTTCTCTCCTCTTTTTTTTCTCGAACATGCAAAAAAAAAAAAAAATGCAACAGATCGACGTTTTTTTGAATTTGCGCTTTTCCTCAAAAGTCATTAAAAATAAAAGACGAAAAGGGAAAAAAGAGGTTTGAAAACAAATAATAATGTCGTCCTCGGTGTCTTGCGCGCAACACCATCAACACCAACAATTGTCGTTCAGAGGCCGCGTCGGGAAGACCTCTTCGTCTGCCTCGTCGTCGTGCTCGACTTCTTTTTCTTCTTTGTCCAGAGGAGGAAGAAAAGCGACTTTAAAGTGCTTCGCCGGAGGAGGAGCGATTTCAAAACCGTGGGACATCCAGAAGCCCTGTAAGTTGGTTTTGGAAGACGGGTCGGTGTGGCAAGGGAAAGCGTTCGGGGCGGAAGGGACGAAAGTTGGAGAGGTTGTGTTTAACACCTCTCTGTCCGGGTACGTTTCGTTCTCTCTTTTATAATACTCTTTTACTCTCTCTTTATTTTGTTATCGTCGCGCTTTCGTCTCGTCGTCGTCACGTGATGTGTGAAAAGAGAGAGAGATCGGCCGCCCAAGCACGCAACGTTCAAATCTTCTTCGCATCAAAAACAACACAAAATATTTAAAAAATTTCCTCGAATACCGCTGACAATATCATCTTCTTTGTCTTCTTAACTCTTCCTTCCTCGTATTCATATTTGAACAACATTAACAACAACAACAGATACCAAGAAATCTTGACCGACCCGTCCTACGCCGGTCAGTTTGTGTTGTTCACGTGCCCGCACATCGGGAACGTCGGCATCAACCCGCTCGACATGGAATCGACGAAAGTGCACATGGGCGCTACTTTGGTCAGACACGAGGCCTTGAACGTATCGAACTACCGCTCGACGCAAACGTTGGACTCGTACTTGAAAGAGCAAGGCGTTATCGGGATTTCCGATATCGATACGCGCGCGATCACGGTGAGATTACGCGAGAAAGGATCGTTGAATGGCGTGGTCACGACGGATATGAGCATCTCGGACGACGAGTTGTTGAAAATGTCCAAAGGCTACGATATCGTCGGTAAGGACTTAATCGGTGAAGTGTGCGTGAAAGAACCGTACAAATGGGTCGATCCAACCGCGAGCGAGTGGGAATTCGCGGAAAAGGCGAAGAGCAACAAGGACAAGTTCAACGTCGTTTGCTTTGATTTCGGCATCAAGAATAACATCATGCGCCGATTGGCCTCGTTTGGTTGCGATTTGACCGTCGTGCCGGCAAACTACTCCGCCGAAGACGTCATGAAGTTGAACCCGGACGGGATATTGTTTTCCAACGGACCTGGAGATCCTTCCGCTGCCCCGTACGCGGTTGAAAACTGCAAGAAGTTACTCGGCAAAGTCCCGGTGTTTGGCATTTGCATGGGACATCAAGTTTTGGGACAAGCCTTTGGCGGCAAAACGTTCAAGATGAAGTTTGGACACCACGGAGGTAATCACCCGGTGAGAAATGAATTCACCCAAGCGGTTGAGATTTCCGCGCAAAACCATAACTTTGCCGTGGATTTGAACTCGTTGCCGAAAGAGGTGAAAGTTTCGCACTTGAACTTGAACGACGGCACGTGCGCCGGCATGGTTTGGGAAGAAAAGATGGCCATGACCATTCAATATCACCCGGAAGCGAGTCCTGGACCGCACGATTCCGATAACTGCTTCGCCCAATTCGTGGATATGATTAGAGCAAACAAAGGCATGGCTGTTTCGCGATAACAACAAAACATTTTCATCTTCGGAAGCATCATTAATAATCGTTGTTGTTAATATTATTATATTTTTATTCTCATTTTCACATTTGTTCTCGTCTCTGAATGAGACACTCGTCAGACAAAATTCTTCACTCAATACTGCGTATACTTCCACCGCTGAGAACAACAACAACAACAACAACAACAACGCGCAAAGAAGCACAGTAACGAGAGCGTTTCAGAGAGAAATGAAGAGCGCGATGTCACTCTCCTCCTCGAAAAAGAAAAAGAATAACAGCAGCATCGCAACACCATCAACAGATTCATCCGTGGAAAACAACAACAACGTGAACGACGACGACAGAAATCTCGCACCAACGAAAACTTCTTCAATCATGAATACTCAAAAGAACGTCCCGAGAGTGCAATCCTCGGACGCTTTCTTCTTGGGCAAAGGTGACTTTCTCAAAGTCGGCGAGGAACCGTTTCAACCAGATCCAGACGATCCATCTATTCGGCCGTTTCGAAGTGGATTTGAGCTGGATAAGAAATCGTTCGAACAAAAAGACGTTGAGTTTTTGGATTCGCCGAACGAACAACGACGACCGAAAACGCCCGAGCAGTTGATTTCTCTGCAAAAGCAAAAGAGCTCGATTTTGCCAGCTTTGTTGAATTGTTCTGGGGTCGTTCAAGACGCGTGCAATGCCATCGTGGACGACTCGTTCAATCGATGTTTTCAAATGAAAGACCAAAGGCCGTGGAACTTCAACTTTTACTTGTACCCTCTGTGGGTGGTTGGCTTTATCATCAGACACTGCATTTTACTGCCGTTACGATTCACGTGGTTGGTCTTATCGTTAGTTCTGTTCTTCTTGTTGTTCTTTATCGTCCATTACACTTTGCCGGAAAAGAGAGCGCAAGTGGTGAAGAGAAAGTTGTTGGAGTATTTAGCCGCGGCTTTCGTCATGTCGTGGACGGGCGTGATTAAATACCACGGACCGAAACCAACGAGGAGAGGCGGGTGCGTGTACGTGTCCAATCACACGTCCATGATTGATTATCACGTGGTCGCGCAAGTGTCTTTGTTCGCGTGCATCATGCAGAAACACCCCGGGTGGGTTGGGTTTATTCAAAACACCGCGTTGAAAGCAGTCGATTGCATCACGTTTAATCGAACCGATATCAAAGATAAACAAGCGGTATCGAGACGATTGAAAGAACACGTCAGAGATCCCACAAAGTTACCGCTGTTGATTTTCCCAGAAGGCACGTGCGTGAACAACGAGCACTGCGTCATGTTTAAACGAGGTGCGTTTGATTTAGGCGTCCCGGTATGTCCAATTGCGATTAAGTACGATAAAACCTTCGTGGACGCGTTTTGGAACTCTCGGAAACAAAGCTTTACCGCGCACTTGATAAAATTAATGTCCTCGTGGAGCGTCGTCGCGGACGTTTGGTTCATGGAACCGCAAACTATTGGAGAAAACGAAACGAGCATAGAATTCGCCGAACGCGTTCGGGCGATGATTGCGAAAAAAGCCGGCTTAAAAATGGTCGCTTGGGACGGAATGTTGAAATATTATCGACCGCATCCTCGCGAACGCACCGCGAGACAGAAAATTTTCGGCGAAAGATTTCAAACCATTCTCTCCACTCTTGGGTTCTACCATCACAGTCACAGCAGTCGAGAGATGAGTTACTCCGAATGATGATAGAGAATATTAATAATCAAACACACGTAGCAACACAAACATATAGTAGAAAAGAGAGTTGTAAAAATAAAGCATATATATAAGTAGCAGACGACGAGCGTAACTTCATCACAATGCCGGCGCGTGCGCTTGTGTCTAACTACATTTCATATCATTGAGGCAGAGCGGCAGTCGCTTGTATCTCCACTAACAGTTGCACGCCTTCCTGTTTATACACCATGTTACTCTCCACGCACGCTCGCACCGGTTTCCCATCTTTGATCCACTCGTTGTATACCTCGTTCATCCCCGCGTAGTCGTTCTTGATATCTTTCACCCAAATCATGCATTGCAACAAGTTCGTCTTATCCGTCCCGGCGAGCGATAACAACTGGTCGATTTTATCGCACGTTTCTTTCGTTTGCGCTTTGATATCGGCACCTCCGCTCCCAACTTGACCGCTTAAATACACCGTGTTGTTGTGAATGACAATCTGCGACAACCGTGGATCTTCCGGGCCGAGTCGCTGGATGTTTGCGTTCGATTGCGTCGTACCATTTCTCATCGTTCTCGTTCTCGTTCTCGTTCTCGTTCTGAGCGACGACGACGATGATGATGATGATGATGATTGTTTTTTCTTCACGACGACGAATCCGACTTTTGACGACGACGACGAAGAAGAGGGAGAAGTTACGGCGAACATTTACGTTGTTGTTGTTGTTGCGCGTAAAGAGAAGTGAGGAGAGACTTCAGAGTAAAAGTCCCCCGTATCTTTTCCATTAAAAACAGACAAAGCACTTCTTTCACCAAATCGAAGAAGAAGAATGACGACGACGATGACATTTTCGGCAGCGACTGCTCGCGATGATGCGTCGTCGCTGAGAACGAGAAGACATCATTTACGTCGCACAACATTGAATAATAATAATACTAAACCATCATCATCGTCATCTTCATCATCATCGAGAAGAAGAAGAAGAAGAAGAAGAACAATCATCATCACGCGGAGTTTCTTTAACAACAACAACAACAAGAAAGAAGAAGAAGAAGAAGAAGAAGACAGCGGAGACTTCATCACCAACTTAGTCGGGAAACTCTTCCCGGGGATGTTAGACGACCCAGAACCAGCCGGGTTGAAACGAATGACGAGAGAGGAGTGGCCGGACCAATGGCCGGCGAATTGCGAGGAATTTTTAGAACCGATGTCTGATATCGACGATACGAGAGAGTTGCGTTTAGTTCGAAGAGTTCTGAAGCAGACGCAAATGGAGTCGAAAAGATTGGGCATCGCGTACGACGCGGAGACGCACGGATGGAGTGGGTCGAGTTTTCACACGCAATTAGATGGACAAGGGTGCGGTTTGTTAATAGCGGAGACAACCGACGGGGTGGTGTTTGGCGGTTATAATCCTAAAGGTTGGGTCGGATACGGAGAGTGGGCGGACGCAATCAGCGCGTTTTTGTTCGTGTACGCGAGAGGTACGAAAGAGAATCCAACGAAGTGCGCGAAAATCGGAGGCAGCGGAATGGCAATCATCGACGAGGCGGGTAAATCGCCTCAATGGGGACCGGATGGTTTGAAAATCCAGCTCGAATCGAAAATGGCCGCGAGTCGACTCGGCACGTACTACGGAAATGACTCAGACCCGGACGTTTCGACGAGTTTATTCGGTACGGTTGGAGGTGGCAGAGGATCGTCCAAAAGTACGACCGTGCGCTTGAAGAGTTTAAGGGTGTACGTGAAACTCGAAGACTCGGAATTGGAAAAGAACTACAAACCAAACGCGTTGCAGTTTCAAGAAGGCGAGCTCGAGAAACTCAGAGAAAACGATTGATAAAATTTTGAGAGTTTCGTTCAAATTGAGTTGTATTATTAATATTGACGGTGCTTTTGTGCGTGTTGTTGTGCGGCGCGCGTACGATTGTCTCTCCTATTATGTGTTGATGATGGTATAAATAATATTGGTAATTTTTTTTTTTACAAAGAGACTCGTCGTGCGTGAGAGGACCTATCTCTCTGCTCTGTTTTCTTCACGTATCACACACACACGCAACAAATAATAATATTGTTTTTTAGTTTTTTAAAGGAAGAACAACAACGCTTTCGAAAATATTAAGCCTTGGAGTCGAGTTCTTTCTCGAAGTTGTACGCGTTTCCGCCGTGGTGGGAGGTGTCCAAACCAACTTCTTCCTCTTCGACGGGAACGCGAAGCATGCCTGCGTACTTGAGCACGCCGAACAAAACGGAACTGGTGAATCCGACCCAAGCGATGATGGCGAGAACGCCGGCGATTTGGTTGCCGAGTTGTTTACCGCCGCCTCCGTATAAAGCGCCGTAGTCGTCGGCACCGCCTTCGGCTCCGTAGTCGTTCAAGACGTACTTTTGCTTGGCGAATAAACCGGCGGCGATGACGCCCCAAGCGCCGCAGGCACCGTGGACGGAAGAGGCATCGAGCGGATCGTCGATTTTAAGCTTCCTGAGAAGCGCGCTGAAACCGTAATAGATGGCTGCACCGATCGCTCCGATGAGCGCAGCGGCCCATGGTTCGATTACGACGCAGTTACCGGTGATAGAAACGAGTCCGGCGAGGATCCCGTTACACATCGGCCCGACGTCCAAAGACTTTGTGAAGCCGTAGTGGATGGAAAGCGCCGTGACGCCGCCAGCCGCGGCGCCTAACGTCGTCGTCACAGCAACACGCGCGGCAGTTTCCATGTATTCAAACGCGAGCGTACTGACTGGGTTGAAACCGTACCACCCGAACCAAAGGATAAAGGTACCGAGCGCGACCAAGACGGAGGAGTGACCGGGCATATCGATGCACTCTCCCGAGGGAGAAAATCGACCAGTTCTCGGACCGAGAAAGATAGCACCGACGAGCGCAGCTACGCCGCCAGTCATGTGAACGATCCCGGAACCGGCAAAGTCAATCATACCGTTCGCGCCGAGATACGGCTCAGTGCCGGTCCACGGAGAAAGCCAACCGTGGGCACTCCAGCCCCAGTTGACGACAACTGGATAAATGACTCCAGTTAAGGCAGCCGTGTACGCTAAATACGCGCCGAATTTGCACCTCTCGGCGACGGCACCAGACACGATGGTCGACGCGGCAGCCGCGAACGCCCACTGAAACATCCACCCGGCATAGTAATGGCCAGAGCCAGCGTTCCCGAGTGGCGCGAGCTCCGCCGCTTTGTTCATAAAAACATCCGCGCCGTTTCCGACGAACCCGTTACAGTCGCTGCCGCCCTTGCACGAGTCCTTTGTCCCGTACGCGAGGTGGTACCCAATAAAATACCACACGAGCGCACCGAGGCACCCATCCATTAGGTTTTTAATCAGGATGTTTTTCGTGTTTTTCGCGCGAACTGATCCGGCTTCGAGAAGCGCGAATCCAGCCTGTTAAAGTTTAATAATAACACGACGGTTCGTGGTTAGAAAGAGAGTCAGTCAAAATGTCAATTTTTTTTTCTTTCGAAAAACAACCACAAAAAAAATTTAAGTTTTGCGGAAGACTGAAAAAACAGTTCAAAACGACGCTTCAATCGCGTCGTTTCTGAGCACTTTTTTAAAATATCTCCCAAGCGACGCCAATTTGTACGGAAAAAAAAAGACGGATGATACGAGATGAAGAGGAAATCATCGCTTACCTGCATCAAAAACACCATGTACGCTCCGAGGAGCAACCACAGAGTGGTTAAGTTGCTTAAATTTGTATCGGCATCCGTCATGATGTCGTTGTTGTTCTCGTTCGTTGATAATAAATTTTGTTAATTCTTTTCCGTGTCTGTTCGTTATCAATTATGAATTGTTGTGGATAATGATTATTGAGAAGAGTTTATGCACGCGCGGGTGTGAGTAAAGAAAGAAAGAAAGAAAGAGAAGAAGAGTGTTCTTCTTCTTCTTGAACATCATTCGCGCGAACGACTGCAGAGAGAGAAAAAGACGATGATGCGCGCGCGTACCTGCAGTGTGTGTGTAAATGCTGCTTGTGCGGAATGTATAAATATTAATGACGTTTTCTGCAGAAAAGACGCAGTGAAAGCACTATTTGAAACACCGCTTTTTTGAAACGACGGAAGAGAAGAGCGTTGACTTTTTTTTTCCACCACAAAACGCAGCACGAGTTTTCATCTCACGATCTCTCGTTCGAGAAAAGAAAAAGAGATGAAAAAAGGAAAATTTTGGACGAGGGTTCGCAAAAAGTAAAAAAACTTGTCTTTCGTGGTGTCTGGAGGACAGAGGAGGAGGAAGGAAAGAGAGAGAGAGAGAGAGAAAAGACTTACACAAAAACAACACAAAACAGAAGGAAGAGAGAGAAAGAAAAAAGAAACGAAAAATTATGCGTCTTCAACGTCGGTGTGGGTCGTGCGTGAAGAAGGTGATGAACACCTTAACGTCGACGACGACGACGACGACGGCTGTGATGGGAGGAGGAGTATCTTCTTCTTCGTCTTCGCGGAGAAGAAGCTCAGTCGGAGGCGCGTTTCTGTCGTCGTCGATTCTCGAAGAACACCAACAATTTCAACACCGTCGATCGATGGGTCTTTTTGCAACATCTTCATCTTCATCGTCGTCTTCTGCTTCTGCTTCGGGGTTGGTAGGGAAGATGAGACTGATGTCTACTTCTTCTTCCTCGGATGATGGTGATGGTGACGAGGACGGCAAAGAGAGCACGTCAGTAACAACAACAGAAACAGAAGGAGGAGATACGTCCACCTCTCAAGAAGAAGAAGAGAATGAGGAGATGAAGGCGAAGAGCGAAAGCGAGAGTTTAAGTGCGGCTACGACGCCGACGACGACGACTTCTACTTCTACGCCGCAGAAGCGAACCCTTAAAAAATTCGTTCCAATGTTCAAACGTGCGAAAGAAGAAGGCTTAAAAGACGACTCTGGGCATCTAGGTTTACGAAACCTTCCGCAAGGCGTCGCCGCGAACGATCTCAGGAAATTGTTCTCCAAGTTTGGCGAGATTCGTTCGGTGAAGTCTATTCGCCCTGACGGTGAAAAACCGAGAGCGCATATCCGATTTCGATCTTTGGCGGATGCCGAGAAAGCGTTGGAGGCGTTACGAAGCGAGGAAGGAATTATGATTGGACCGAGTAAGACGCCCGCGGAGATAAAATGGGAAGGACGGCTTAAACGAAAAGAAGAAGGAGAGGCGGCTGGCGAGGGAGAGGAAACCTCACCCTCTTCCGAAGAAGATGTTGTTGGCGGCGACGATAAGAATCACGACGGCATGAGAAAGATTAAAGGAGAAATATACGATCCAACGAAGCCGAAGCAAAGTGAGGTTGTGGCTGAAATGCGACGCGAGAGGAAAGAGGGCTCGTATGTGGTTAGAAACACGAGGATCGTAAATACGCAGGAGTCTGAACCTTTAATACGAACAGTTCAAGAAGAGAAGGAGGAACAAACGAAAATGGTGGTACATAAAGATCCTCTGGAAGGTATTGATACGTCGGGCATGACCCCGTTAGAAATTCGAAAGTTGACTTTGCAAAAAAGACGCGAACAACGCCAAGAACACTTTGCGAAGCAAAAAAGAGTAGCAGAAATGAAACAGAAAGTCATGAAGGATATGAGAAGCGAGCGTCTAGCGGATGGAGCCATGAGAGCGAGAAGTTACGTGCCACGATACAAAAGAGACGGGGATGGGAATGCGCTCAGTGCGAGTGATACCGATGTCTCGTTGCCTTCGTTGCAAGTTCGCGACCAAAGAACACGAAGAGCCGCAGCGTTTGGTGGAAAAACGTTTGAACTGAGAAAACGTAACGCGGCGGCAGGCGCGGGGCAGCAGCAAGGTAGGCGAGAAAAGAATCCCGAAAACGATCGCATAAAGCGACTACTTCGGGAACGTGTTGATGCGGCAAAGAAGATGCAGACGGATGGTGTTGAACTCGACTACGACGTCGCCAGACTCGAGAAGGACATGCAGATGCGATTCGGTGAGTATACGAGTTGGCCGGTGGGTATGGACCAGAAACCGTGGATTTTTGGTGAAAAGGATCCAAACGAAGACGTATCACCGGGAGATTATTTAGATTCAAAGAAGGCTTTTGTGATGGAGCAATTGAACTTGACCTCAGATTCGCAATATGAAAGTTTAAAGAAGGATTCTTTGGAGGAGTTTGAAAAGATGCTCGCGAAGGAGAAGTATCGAACGGAATCATTCGGAGAATCGCCGGCGGAGGATGTCTTTGAGCACAGAAAAATCATGTTTGATATGGCTCGCGGAGCCGTCGACAACGAAAAAAATCCTTTGCATAAGTTTGCGCAAAGAGCTGCGTCCATTTTGGATGCCAATCCGGGATGGAGTTTCGGTAAGAAGAAAAAACTTTTCGATCGATTATCGATCGATGCCAAACAGTTCGACGATTGGGAAGAAGAACAAGATGAAAGTAGCACGAACCAGAAGCAATAACTAGTTTACAAATAGAACGCAATTAGCACCTCGTAGTCATTCAGCAATGTTTTCGTAATGAGAACTTTGATTAAATAGAATAAATAGTAATAATAAAACATTTGTACAGGGGTGTGACTTCCGGGAGCGCACTCATTTATTTACTCAGCAACGAGCGAACGGAAAACTTTTTGCTCCCAGGAGCTTCATTAACCAAACCACCCTCGATATCTCTACTTTTTGGCGACATTTGTCCCGTGGTAGAAACTGCATCGCTCGCACCATAGCTAGATTTCGTTTGAATACCGAATCCACCAGTTTCTTGGGTGGAGGAAGCCCCTTTCCCGTTGGACGCTTCTCGGAAAAACGGAGCTTTTGGATCAAACGTAATACCGTGGTTGAACTTTGGCCCGTATTTCTGCGCGGTTTCCACCAAAATTGCCAACGCACAAACCGTCAAGCACACCGCACCGAGCATTTTATACGAGGAGGTATCAAACGCATCCAATTGTTCCCGCCGTGACTTCGGCGTCTCCTCTTCGAGAGCTCCCATCGCCGCCTCATCAGTGTCTTCGTCATCATCATCTCTCGCAGCGGAGACTTTCTTCGAGGATCTAGAAGCGTGTTTCTTATCAAATTTTCTGCCTTCGCGTTCAGCTAATACATCCTCGTAATCATCCGACTCCGAGTACGAAGAGCTCGATGCTACCGTGTCGTCTGATGCCGGAGAAGAGGAAGTCCAACTGCCAAACAACCTCGCAAAAATTCCTTTCTTCTCCTCCTCTGGAACGTGCTCGTACTCGTCGTAGTCACCATCGTCGTGATGCACGATAATTTTCCCGTGCTTTCTACTCGATGGTTTCTTGTTCAGCTTTTCGATTTTTCGAAGAATCGCTTGTCGTTCTTTTTCTGCCTCCGCGCCGTCTGAACTCTCCGTGATCAGAGGCTTGACCGATTGTTCCGAAGCTTTGTTGTTTACAACACCGGCTTGGGGAGTAAACTTCTTCGAGTGATCGCTAACATCCATCGGGACGTCGACTGAAGTCGACTTATGTTTACCGAGTGCCGGTAATACGGTTGAAATCCAAGATCTCTTTTCTCGCGGTGCGCCCAACGTTGGAATCGCCAACGGAGGTTTCGGCGCCAACTCTTTCGGTACGCACGTGGAAATCGGTCCGACGTTGATAACACCTTCTCGATCTCTGCAAGTGTACCTATTGTTAAAAGCCCAAGCTCCATCGAAGATTCTTCCCCACTCGCCATTCTGAACAGCGTCGGCAGCCAAACCCTTCCACGTGTGAATCGGTTGCTGGAAATTCTTCGCTCCGGTGAACATGTAAAACATGTCTTTGACCTTGCGAACATCCCAACGCTCCAACGGTTGATTGAAATCTTCGGCGTGCGCAAACATCGAACGCATGGTCGTAACGTGCGACACATCCCAGTTGATAATATCCTTGTTAAATCGACTCGCTTTTTGGAACATATTCGACATATCCGTCACTTTGCTCGTGTCCCAGGCTCCGATAGGTTGGTTAAACGAGGTCGCACCTTCGAACATGTTATTCATGGTAATCACGTTACTCGTATCCCATTTCGTAATGTCTGCGTTAAAGTCTTTGCGATCTTTGAACAGATTTTCCATGTTGCGAATTTGACTTGTGTCCCAGTTTGGCATAGTGCCTCTTCGAGAGGTCTTCGCGTATTCATGACATTGACCATCAACCGGTGCTTCCTTCAAACAATCTTCAATACCAGCTTTAAACCAGTTGCATCCAGACACTGGCCCGTGAACGGACATGCCTGGGCACGAGAAACTTTCGAGGAAGTTCTGCGCGTCCTCAAAAATTTCGTGCGCAGCAGCTTCCGCTGCTGGACCTTTCCACAGCGACAAGTCAAAGTTGAAACTTTGCGCATGTTTGAACATGTACGACATGTCCGTAACTTGTCCGACATCCCAATTCCCAACATTTTGGTTGAATTTAAGCGCCGCGTAAAACATACCCGTCATATCTTTCACATTCTTCGTGTTCCACCGACTTAAATCTTGGTCGAAGGTTTGCGCTTCGTAAAACATGTGCTTCATGTTTGTTACCTGCGAAACGTCCCAGTTGGACAAGTCCTGGTTAAATTGCCTCTTGTACATAAAAGCACCGGCCATGTTCGTCACCTTCGACGTGTCCCATTCAGAGATGTGTCCGAAGTACGAATCCGTGCAATCACCTTCCGGAGACTGACGAAAGCACGCGGCCAAAGCAGTTTTGAATTGCTCCGGGTGCGAGAATCCGGGGTGGTTCGCCACCGGTTTCTGTCGTTGAGCGCTGCCGAGCATATCGACATCCGTGCGATCGACTTTCGGCTTGTCGTGAACGCGAGGATAGTCGTAATCGATAGAACCGTCTGGTTTTCTGTGCGTAATTCTTTCGACCGAAGCAGCTTGTTCCTCGTCCATCGTCGACGCTTTTTCTTTCGCGAGCCACGGATTGACGTCTTTTTTAGGCACGACTTTTTTAACCGCGTTTTGCTCCTCCTCGAGATCGTCGTCGATGATTTGTGCACCTTCTCCAGCTTTTGCAACGTTGTCTTCGTCTTTCCAGAAGCCTTCGTCTTCGTCGTCTTCGGAGACTTTCTTTGCAGGTGCGGATGATGACGCAGTAGCCGCACCGACAGACACAGACTTTTTGGCGTTCGGGGCAGTCATTCCCGCCGATTCCTTCACGTCGTCGTTGTCGTCGCCCAAATTCTCTAAATCTTCATCCTGAGACGGCCAAAATGCTTTTGGAGCTTCCTCCGCTTCATCCACTTCCACGGATTCTTGCTGTTTCGGTTGTCTTTCTTCCGCTTGCTGTTTAGGAGACGACAAACTTTTACCCTCGGTGACGAAAACATCCTTTTCCTCCTCGAAGCTCGCCGGCTGTTCCATTTGGACATTTTCCACTCGGCGTTGCTCTTGTCGTTCGTAGATATTGTTGTTGTTGTTGTTATTGTTATTGTTATTATTATTATTGTTATTGGTGGTGGTGGTTTGAGCAAGCGCCTTTTGTACGATCAAGTCTGCTTTCATCGTCGCCTCCTCGAGCACTTTCTTCGCGACGCCTTCCGCTTTCTTCTTGGCGTTTTCAACGACGCGATCGACAATTTTTTGCGCGTGTTCGTCCGCACTCAGCGCATTCGCCGCATCCTGGTGAATATCTTTATTTTGTTGTTGTTGTTGTTGTTGTTGTTGTTGTTGTTGTTCTTGTTGGCGTTGTTCTTGTTGACGTTGCTGGCGCTGTTTCTCTTCCGCCCGCGCTCTTGGATCCGCGAGCGCATTCGCCGGTACCGGCCAGCTCCCGCCCTCGTCGTTGTTGATCGTGTTGCCATCGCCATTTGAAGCACCATTATTCACAGTAAAAACATTAGCATTCTTCTTCTTGCTCAACTCTTCTCGCTTCTCTCTCTCCGCGTCTTCTCTTTCCTTTTTCTCATCCTTCGAGCGTTGCATTTCTTTCGCCGCTTCTTGTTTCGTTTGCGTCAAAGACTCCTCCAAAGCTTTCTTTTCCCTCGCGGTCGCTTTCAATTCTTCCAAAAGCATCTGTTTTTTTACCACGGGGAGTAAAGCCTCCTCTTTGTTGTTGTTACCGTTTGTGTTGCTCAAAGTCGAACCTCGCTTCGTCGCTGTAATTTGTGGAACGCGTTCTTGTTCTTCTCGTTGTTGTTGATCAACTCGTGCGACTTCTTCTTCTTCTCCGATCGCTGCGAACGTCCCGTCGTCCGAAGTCCTCTCATTGCTCGTGCCGTCCAAAACCACCGGCGAGTCGTGACTCCTCGTGGTCGTGGTCGTCTGCGCCGCGCTCACGATGTTCGCTCCACCAGACCACGCGTGCGCGTCTTTCACCAATCCCCCACTGGCCGCGGCGAGGACACAGACCGCCCCGACCGCAGATTTCATCGAAATCATCTTCAACAAAGACGAGGACGACGACGCTCTTCTCGTCGCAGCGGCGGTAGT